>Ga0207971_100173_pt1 | contig 31395 bp, 25 predicted proteins | sample LakWasMet56_HOW8_2_FD_183890 | JGI IMG/M metagenome (GOLD analysis project Ga0207971, IMG submission 183890) | Freshwater sediment methanotrophic microbial communities from Lake Washington under simulated oxygen tension - Sediment Metagenome... | ecosystem: Environmental > Aquatic > Freshwater >... | reverse complement strand
GGCGACCACAACACGGGTGCCGCCCTGCTTGGCGCGCTCGGCAAATGCATTGACCACCGGAAGGTGCGGCACATCGCGCGCATCGCTGCCGTCGGCGGCGGGTACATGCTGGAGTGCGTCGAAATAGTCGCGCCAGTTGTCGGGCACGCTGCCCGGGTTGGCCAGGTAGTTTTCATACATCTCTTCGACATAGGGCGCGTTGCCCCCGAAGAGATAGGTGTTGCCTTGGTAGGCTTGGTAAACGGACGGCGTCTCGTTCATATTCCGCGGGCCTTTCGCTTTCTCCAGAAAGCATTAGGTGGTTTAGGAAACCTTCCGCGACACGGCTGAACCGGTTGGCGGATGCGACTGTGGCTGGGGAAGGGCCTTGGTACGGGCGCCATTGTGCCACCGATAGGCTTTCACCGAGCTTGCTCGGACTCTCCGGTACATTCAGCGTTCGCGAGCAAGCCCTGCCTGCTGCACTGCATCATTTTCCTGCCAGGACATGTTTTCATGACGGACTCGAAGCTTCAAGACCGCACCTTTTTGTTGCTCCTCATTGCGGTCTCAATTGCCTTTCTGGCGATCTTGTGGCCCTACTACGAAGCCGTTTTCTGGGGCGTAGCGCTGGCCATTCTGTTTGCGCCGCTGCATCGCCGGCTACTGGCGCGGATGCCGCAGCGCCGCAATCTGGCGGCGCTCTGCACCTTGCTCTTGTGTCTGGTGCTGGTCATCCTGCCCGTCACCCTGCTCGGCATTGCGCTGGTGCAGGAAGCGAGCCATCTGTATGAGCGCATCCGATCCGGCCAACTCAACTTTGGTGCCTACTTCCAGCAGGTAATCAACGCCATGCCCTCCTGGGCCATGGGCTGGCTTGATCGCATGCAGCTCACAAGTGTTTCAGCCTTGCAGGACAAACTTTCTGCCGTTTCCGTCCAGGCAAGCCAGCTGATCGCCACGCGGGCCCTCAACATCGGCCAGAACACGCTGCAGTTCGTGGTGAGCCTGGGGGTCATGCTGTACCTGCTGTTCTTTCTGCTGCGCGACGGCCGTTCGCTGGCCACCCGCATTCGGAACGCAATCCCTCTGAAAGAAAGCCAGAAAACCAATTTGAGCAGCAAATTCACCACCGTGATTCGGGCTACGCTCAAGGGCAACCTCATGGTGGCGGCCTGTCAGGGGCTGCTGGGCGGGCTGATATTCTGGACGCTTGGCGTTCAGGGCCCCATTTTGTGGGGCGTGCTGATGGCGTTTCTCTCTTTGCTTCCTGCCATTGGCGCCGGGCTCATCTGGGCGCCAGTGGCGATTTACTTCCTTGCTACTGGGGCCCTTTGGCAGGCTGCAATATTGACCGCCTTCGGTGTCGCAGTCATCGGCATGGTGGACAACGTGCTGCGCCCCATTCTGGTGGGGCGCGACACCAAAATGCCCGACTACGTTATTTTGATTTCCACCCTGGGCGGCATGACGCTGCTGGGACTCAATGGATTTGTCATCGGACCGGTGATTGCTGCACTCTTCATGGCCTGCTGGGACCTGTTCGCTCCGGGAGACAGCTTGTAGGTGTGAGGCTACATCCTCCCTTGGCATTGCCCCACGCTGGCGGCCCAGAGGCGCTCATACAGTGGAGCCATCTGACATCAAGGAGATCGACATGCCCATCATTGCCTGGCTTCTGGGAGTTCCGCTGAGTATTGTGCTGCTGCTGATGCTGTTTGGCGTTTTTTGACGCCGCCACAAGCCACTCCAAGAAAAAGCGGACCGGTGTTTTCACCGGTCCGCTTTTTCTTGTCGCCATAGCCCTTATTCTGTTTCCAAATCATTCGTGTCTGGGCGCGAAGCCGCAGACAGCTCTGCAGCACTGCAAGGCGAAGCAACAACGACATGGGTGGCTTAGAAATGGAATTACCAGATGCCGGGCAGCGATTGCGTCAGCAGTCGCAGCGGGGCTGTGCTTATCGCACAACTGCGCTATCAGCGCGCAGCGCTGGGCGCAACGCGCCAGACTGTGTTGCCTACGTCGTCCGCCACCAGCAGGCCGCCGCGCGCATCCAGGGCCACGCCGACGGGGCGCCCGCGGGCCTTGCCATTGGGGCCGACAAAACCCGTGAGCACATCGCGCGGCAGTCCGGCAGGTTTGCCATTGGAAAAGGGCACGAAGACCACTTTGTAGCCGCTGCGGGGTTTGCGGTTCCACGAACCGTGTTCGCCGACAAACGCACCGCTCGCCCATGGCCCGCTCCAGCCATTGTCCTGGGAAAATGCCAGACCGAGCGGCGCCACATGGGCCCCCAGGGCGTAGTCAGGCACCAGCGCACGCGCCACCAGGTCGGGCCTCTGCGGTGCCACGCGGGTGTCGACATGCTGGCCGTAATAGCTGTAAGGCCAGCCATAGAAGCCACCTGTGTGCACGGAGGTCAGGTAGTCGGGCACCAGGTCGCTGCCAAGTTCATCGCGCTCGTTGACCACGGTCCACAGCGCCCCGGTCTGTGGCTCGAAGCCGAGACCATTGGGATTGCGCAGGCCCGAGGCCAACACGCTGTGCGCACCGGTGGCAGCGTCCACCTTCCAGATCGCCGCCCGGCCCTCTTCCGCTGCCATGCCGTTCTCGCCCACATTGCTGTTGGAGCCGACCGTGACGTACAGCGTCTTGCCATCGGGCGACGCAATCAGATTCTTCGTCCAATGGTGGTTGATGGCACCGGCGGGCAAAGCCAGCAGTTGCTCGCCCGGCGCGTCGATCTGCGTCTGGCCAGGGGTGTAGGGAAACCGGAGCACGGCATCGGTATTGGCGACGTACAGCACCTCGCCGACCAGCGCCATGCCGAAAGGCGAGTGCAGGCCACTCAGAAAAACGCTTTGCACTTCAGCGCGCCCATCGCCGTCGGCGTCGCGCAGCAAGGTGATGCGGTCGGCCGAAGGCACACCGGCGCCCGCAAGCTTCATGACCAGACGCATCACCCAACCCTTGATCCCCTTGCCGTCTTCGGGTTTGGACGGGGCATTGCTTTCGGCCACCAGGACGTCGCCATTGGGAAGCCCGAGCACCCAGCGGGGGTGCTGGAGCCCTGTACCAAATGCAGTAACGACAAGACCCGGCGCAGCCTGCGGCAGGCTGCCTTCGGTCCAGCCGCTGGCGGGTGCGATATGCACTGTGGGAATCAGCGTCTTGCGTGGCTCAGGCAGCGTGGGTTGGACACCCTTGTCAGCATCCGGTGGCAGCAAGGAAGATTCGCCACAACCGGCCAATGCGATGGACGCCAATGCGCCAATCACAAGCAAGCGGGCGCGGCAAAGCGGCAATGAGGGCATGGAAGTCTCCTGGATTGCCCCAGTGTCGCGAGGTGCGGGCGCAGCGCCTGTCAGACGCCGCGCTGTTGTGACGGCGCGCCGAGCCGACACCGCCCCTGCGAAGCGCGTAGCATCGCCATCGCGCCACGCGCTCGAATGCTCCATTAAGCATAGCTACTTATTCAATACAGATAAGCGCTAGCGGCCATTTTTACATAATTTTTGATGCCCGAAACATCCCAGACTCCAGCCTCTCGTCCGGAAAATCCCCGTGCCTTGTTTCTCGCTTTCACCTCTCTGGCACTGCAGGGCTTTGGCGGCGTGCTGGCCGTGGTGCAGCGCGAACTGGTAGAGCGCCGGCACTGGCTGACGAACGAGGAATTCATTGAGGACTGGGCCGTCGCCCAGGTCATGCCAGGGCCCAATGTGGTGAACCTCGCCGTGATGATGGGCGACCGCTACTTCGGCCTGCGCGGCGCACTGGCGGCACTTGCCGGAATGCTGGCGCTGCCTACGATGCTGCTGCTCGTCGTTGCCACCGTGTATGCGCAGTTTTCGGACCACCCCGCCATGGCGGGAGCCCTGCGCGGCATGGGCGCCGTGGCGGCGGGGCTGATTGGTGGCATGGCCATCAAACTGGGTGCCGCGCTGCGCCAGCACCCACTGGGCTGGCGCACGGCCTGCGCGCTGGCCTTGATCACGGTCCTGGCCATCGCTGGCTTGCGCATTCCCCTTCCCTGGGTGCTGCTGGTCGTGGGCGGCGCAGCCTGCGTGCTCAGCTGGCACAGGTTGGGCCGGCCATGACGGCAATGACGCTGGACTGGTCAAGCTGGCTGCATCTGTTTGGCTACTACCTCGCGCTGTCGCTGATGGCGGTGGGCGGCGCCATCAGCACGGCGCCTGACATGCACCGCATCCTGGTGGCTGAGCACGGCTGGATCAGCGACCCGCAGTTTGGCGCCAGCATTGCGCTTGCGCAGGCGGCCCCCGGCCCCAACGTGCTGTTCATTGCTCTGCTGGGCTGGAATGTGGGACTGAACGCCGCAGCGCAAGCGGGCAGCAGCGCCACAGCCACCTGGGCCTGGGCGCTGATGGGCGCAGCGGTCTGCATGCTGGGCATCATGCTGCCGAGCACCACCTTGACCTTGCTGGCCACGCGCTGGGCACAGCGCAATCGCGAACGCCGCAGCGTGCGTGCCTTTCGGCTGGGCATGGCGCCCATTGTGGTTGGGCTGGTGTGCGCCACCGCCTGGGTGCTGGGGCGCGCGCACGGCGTGGCAGCCACCGACTGGCCGCTGTGGCTGCTGAGCACAGTCTGCGGCCTGCTGGTCTGGCGCACCCAGCTGCATCTGTTGTGGCTGCTGGCCGCGGGCGCCTTGCTGGGGGCGATGGGCTGGGTGTAGCGCCTGGCTTTGCGCGCCGGCAACTGGCGGCCGACTGCCTGGTGGCTTAAGGTCAAAATCGCCCGCGGGCACTCCCTGTCTTGATCCAGCGCAGCCAGGGGCCGATTTCTGGCACCAGTTCCTCTGAAACACCCTATGCTTTTCGGCTGCAAATACGTTCTGTAACCGTTTTTGCCGTCCGTCAACGCAACATGGGGTCGCTGATGCAAGCACAGGCAAACATTCTGGTGGTGGACGACTCCCCCGAGAACCTGCAGGTGATCTCTGCCGTGCTCAAGCAGGATTACAAGGTCAAGGTGGCCATCAACGGTGAGCGCGCCCTGGCACTGGCCTCTGCGGCAGAGCCACCCGATCTGATCTTGCTGGACGTGATGATGCCCGGCATGGATGGCTACGAGGTCTGCGCCCGGCTCAAGCAGAACCCTGCCACGGCGGGGATTCCCGTGCTGTTCGTCTCGTCCCGCGACGACGAGGAAGATGAAGCCCGCGGCCTGTCGCTGGGCGCGATCGACTACATCGTCAAGCCCATACGCCCTTCCATCGTGCAGGCCCGGGTGCGCAACCACATCGAACTCAAGCGCAGCCGCGATCTGCTGGAGCGCCTGACCACGCAAGATCACCTCACCGGCATCAGCAACCGGCGCCGCTTTGACGACTGCCTGCTTCTGGAGTGGCAGCGCGCAGCGCGCGCGCAGACACCGATGTCGCTCATCGCCATCGACATTGACCATTTCAAGGCCTACAACGACCACTACGGCCACCCCGGAGGCGACCAGTGCCTGATCCAGGTCGCCCAGGCGCTGGCTGCCTGCGTGACGCGGCCCACCGACCTGGTGGCACGCTGCGGCGGCGAAGAGTTTGCCTGCCTGCTGCCGTCCACCGACAGCAGCGGCGCCAGCCGCCTGACCGAGCAGATGCGCGCGGCCATTGAGGCGCTGTGCCTGGAACACGCCCAATCGCCCACGCACGGCCATGTCACCATCAGCCTGGGTGTAACCACGGCCATACCCCAAACGGACGAGCCGGCTCAGGCTCTGGTGGATATGGCGGATGCGGCCCTGTACGAGGCCAAGAGCGCGGGACGCAACCGCTTCGTGGCACGCTCCCGCTGAATCACTGCACCGGGGCAGTCTCCTGCAACAGGGCCAGCGCGGCCTCAAAATCAAAGCCCTCGATCGCCACAGCGATCGCTTGGTGCGCCTGCGGGCAAGCCGCCTGCAGCAGCCCAGCCTGCGCGGCCACCCAATCGAGCGAGCTGGAATCTCCCGCCACCAAAAGCTCCTGCAACCCGTGCAGGAATGCACGCAGCTGCTGCGGGTCTGCGGGGGCGGCTGCAGGAGCGGCGGGCACCACGGCTGGCACCACCAGAGCGTCCAGGCCTTGAAGAACCGGGGCCAGTTCAGCCGCCAGCGTGTCCAGCAAGGCATCCATGCGCGGAGCCGCATCACCCTGTCTGCAGGCGCCTTCCAGCGCTGCCGCTGCCGCCTGCACGCCACGCGCGCCAATGCTGCCCGCCACCGACTTGAGGGTATGGGCCAGCCGCTCCGGGGCACTCGCATCGCCAGACCCTTGCGCAGCCCGAAAGGACGACACGAATGCGCCCTGGCCCGCGTGGAATTTGCCCAGCAGCGAGCGGTACAGCACCTCGTTGTGCATCGTGGTTGCCAGTCCGGCCCGGGTGTCGATGCCCGGCAGGGGCGGCAGACCCGATGCTGCAGGTGGCGGCAGCGGTGCCTGCACCGGCACCGCTGGTGCAGTGGCGCCCGGCACGGCGCAGCGCGCCCCCACCCAGCGGGCGATGGTGCGGAACATGTTGCCCACGTCCAGCGGCTTGGCGATGTAGTCGTTCATGCCCGTAGCCAGAGCGCGTTGCCGGTCGCCGGCCATCGCGTTGGCCGTCATGGCAATCACAGGGAGGTGGCGCAGCGCCGGATGGGCACGGATTCGCCGCGTGGCCTCGTAGCCGTCCATCACCGGCATTTGGCAGTCCATCAGCACGCAGTCGAAATGCGCATCGCGCGCAAGCAGATCCAGCGCCTCCTGGCCATTGGTGGCCAGCACAGCCTGCATCCCGGCATGGCGCAGCAGCTCCAGCGCCAGCTCCTGGTTCAGTTCGTTGTCTTCTACCAGCAGCAAGCGGGCGCCGGCCAACTGGTGCATGGCGAGCTGGGCATCCTGACCGATCAGGCCCGATTGGTGCTCGACCAGCCCGATGTGGTCCAGCGTACGGCCAATGGCGTCCAGCAACTGGCTGGCCATCACCGGTTTGGTAAGCACCGAGCGCAGTGCCACACCGCAGCGCTCGGCCTCGCCCAGCGCCTCTTCACGGCCGTAGGCGGTGACCATGATGGTGGCCGGCACCTGGAGGAGCGCATGCTCGTGCAGCCGCCGCAGGGTTTCGATGCCGTCCATCTGCGGCATCTTCCAGTCGATCAGCACCAGGTTGTAGGGCTGGTGCTGCAGCTCGGCGCTGGCGACGGCGGCCAGGGCAGCTGCGCCATCCATCGCCGTGTCCACCTGCAAGCCCAGGCTGAGCGCAATGCTGGCCGTGATCTCGCGGGCGCAGGCGTTGTCGTCCACCACCAGCACCCGCATGGTCTCGAGTGCCTCGCGTCCTAAGCGGGGTACTGTCGTGGTGATGTCCTGGAGGCCAAACCGCGCGGTGAAATGAAACTCCGATCCCTGCCCCGGCGTGCTGACCACCCAGATGCGCCCGCCCATCTGCTCCGCCAAATTGCGGGAGATGGCCAGCCCCAGGCCTGTGCCGCCGTAGCGGCGCGTGGTGGAGCTGTCGGCCTGGCTGAAGGGCTGGAAGAGCTTGGCGCATTGTTCCGGCGTCATGCCAATGCCGGTGTCGCGCACCCGGAAATACAGCTCGATCCCCTGTGCGTCCTCGGCCGATTTTTCGATGGAGATCACCACCTCGCCGTGTTCGGTGAACTTGACGGCGTTGTTGCCCAGGTTGACCAGAATCTGCCCCAATCGCAGCGGGTCACCCACCAGGCCCGCCGGAATGTCCGGGGCCACGTGGAAGAGCAGTTCCAGCCCCTTGTCCTCGGTCTTGAGGCCAATCAGGTTGGCAAGATGGTCCATCACCTCGTCGAGCTGAAAGCCAGTCTGCTCAATCACCATCTTTCCTGCCTCGATCTTGGAGAAATCGAGCACATCGTTGATCAGGCCCAGCAGGCCCACCGCCGAGCGGTGCGCCTTTTCCACATAGTTGCGCTGGCGGTCATTGAGGGGTGTCTGCAGCGCCAGGTGCGACATGCCGATGATCGCGTTCATGGGGGTGCGGATTTCATGGCTCATGTTCGCCAGAAAATCGCTTTTCGCTCGGGTGGCTTCTTCGGCCACGCGCCGCGCCTCGGCCATGGCACGTTCGGCGGCCTTGCGCTCGGCAATGTCCTCGAACACCCAGATCGTCACCTTGCGGTGGTCAGAAGAGTGGATGGCCCGCCCCGACACCTGGGCAACGAAAGTGCCCCCATCCTTGCGCGCGAACTCCCATTCCTCATTCACGTCCCGGCCCGTACCAAGCAAAGGTCCCACCAGGGCTCCAAATTCGGCATATTTTTCGGCAGAGTGATAGATGATGCTGCCCGGCTGACCGATCAGTTCCTTTGCCTCGTAGCCGAGGTATTCCCCCATGCGCTGATTGACCCGCAGGATCACCCCATCGGCGGTGTAAATGATGCCGTTCGGGGCATTGTCGAAAATCGTTTGCTGCTCATCGAGCAACTTGCGGTTGTTGGCTTCGCTGTCGCGCAAGCTGGCCTCGGCCATCTTCTGGTCGGTGATGTCCTGGTTGATACCTACCAGGCGTCGCGGTCGGCCGTCCGGGTCACGCAAGGCGGCGTCGCCCGTGTCCTGAATCCAGCGCCACGCCCCAGAGTGGGTGCGCATGCGGAAGGTGGCCTGGTGCGCCTGCACCTTGTTGTCCAGAAAAAGCTGCAAGCGTTGCTGTACGGCCGGAAAATCATCGGGGTGGATCAGGTCTTGCCAGCACGAGAGGTGATCGGGATAGCGGGCCAGCAGGCTCTCTTTTTCGTAGCCCAGCATTTCGGCCCAGATGTCGTTCACCGTCACCTCGCTGATGCGCCCCTGGGCATCGATGCTGCAGTCGTACAGGCCCAGGTGGGCACCGCGCAGGGCGAGGTTCAGGCGCTCCTCGCTGCGTGCGATGCGCTGCTCCACGATCTGGCGCTCCGTGATGTCGTAGAGCCACGAGACAAGGTAACGCCCGTCGGAAAAATCCAGCAGCATGGACGACAGCAGTGCGGTGATGGGCGTGCCATCGGTGCGCACCAGATCGGCCTGGTAGGCCTTCACGCTGCCGTCCCGGCGCAGCTGCTCCATGAAGGTGTCGCGGTCTGCCGGGTTGCGCCAGGATCGGTAGGTGTTGTACGAAGCCACTTCTTCGGTGGGCACCCCCATCATGGCGGCGTGTTGGCGGTTGGCAAACACCAGCCGCCCTTCCTGCGTCCCAATCACCACGCCCACGGGGCTGTTCTCCAGAATGCGCAGCAGGCGGCTCTCGTTGTCCTGGCGCTCAAGTTCAAGCTTCTTGCGCTCGGTGATGTCTTCGTAGATCCACACGGCAGAGCGCTCGTGGCCGGGAATGTTGATGCCCTGGCCCGACACCATGGCCAAGAAAGAAGTGCCGTCGCTGCGGCGAAATTCCCATTCGGTACGGACCTCCTTCCCGGCACTGAGCAGCGGCGCCGCCATGGCCGCAAAGGCCTTGTAGTTCTCCTCACTGGAGAAAAGCGTGCGCGCCACCGATTGACCCAGCACATCGTCCCGTGCAATGCCTAAGTTTTCGCACAGACGCTTGTTCACCCGCAGCACGATGCCATCGGCCGAATAGCAAATTCCGTTGGGGGTGTTTTCGAAGATCACCTGCTGCTCTTGCAGCAGCTTGCCGATCTCGGCTTGTTGGCGGTCAATCTCCTGCCGGGCACGGCGTTTTTCTGAGACATCGTCCACCGTAAAACGCAACAGAATCCGCCCGCCGCAATCAAAGGCCATGAGGTTGACCTCGGCATCGAAGATCTCGCCATTGGCCCGCCGCGCGCGCCAGAGGAAGTTGGCAATGCCATGCTCAAAGATGGTACGTGTGATCTCTTCCCCCGCTGACTGCGTGTCGGTGCCGTCGTACTGGATGGGTGCCGAAAAATCCAGCGGCATTTTTCCCAGCACCTCGTCGCGCGAAGAAAAGCCGTAGATGCGCACCGCTGCCACGTTGCAATCGACAATGCCGATGGCCGGGTCGATGATGACGATGGGCACTGGCGAATCCTGATAGACGCGCTTGTTGTACGCCGCGCTGCGCACCAAGGTAGCGCGCGCCTCTTTGAGCGCGTCTTCGCTGCTCTGCAGCGCCGCCTTCAAGGCCAGGTTCTCCCGCTCCAGCGCCTCGATGTCCTGTCGCAGTGCGAACTGCACCCCCGGGTTTTGCTCCATGACCTCTCCTGTCGCATGCAGCAGGCAAGGTGCCCAAACGGCCCAAACCCCGCCAGCGGTCAACAGCCAGTATCGACAGCCACCGTGGGAGCGTCAACGCGGTGCGCGCTTGCGGCGCACTGGATACGGGGTCTGTTTGAGCCAACGCAAGAGACGCCAATTTGCTGCACTCGGTCAGCACAGGTGTGCCGGCAGCAAATGGCAAATGCTTGCCCCGCACAGGCATGCCGTCGCCTTGTGAAACGGATCATCGGCCCTTAGGGTTTCGCCGTCTCCAGGGTGAACTCCGGTCCGATCTTGAACACCCCGCTGACCCGCGCGCAGAGCACGCCATCGGCGCGCACCAGGCCCTGTGCAAACACCAATGAACGGGTGGCGCGCAGCAGCTCGGCTTCGCCCTCCACCCAACAGCCGAGCGGCGCCGGAGCCAGATAGTCGATTTGCAGGCTGATGGTGGGCAAAAAGCGCATGCCCACCGTGCTGTCCTTGCGGTGCACCGAGAGCGGCAGCAGCATGTCGCAAAAACTCGCCATCATGCCGCCGTGCAGGTTGCTCATGGGGTTGACATGGCGGCGCTCCACCCGAAAGCCGAATTTCACCACGTCGCCCTGGTGCAGCAAATAGAGCGGCCCGTTGCTGTCCATGAACGGGCCGCCCGCCTCGATGGGTCTGAAACCCGCTGGAATCTGCACTTCAGCGCTCACCAGGCCTCCCTCTCGAAGATTTCCTGAAGATCGGCCGGCGCCTGCGCGTTGGCACCACGCATCGGCTTGCCGGAAAGCCGACAAAAGTCTTCGGTCATCTGCGCTGGCGCTGAAGGCTGGTCGGTCATTCGGAAAGTGTCGTTGAAGGCGCTTGTCAGCGGCTGTCCCCGAGGTGCCATCGCCCTGCTAAGCCCGCCTCCGCGAAGCTCAAGCGGGGGCAAAGCGGCTGCGCAGGTAGGCAATGATTTTTTCGGAATCGTAGAGCCAGCGGCTGGAACCCGCAGCATCGGTGATCTTCAGGCAAGGCACCTTGGTCTGGCCGCCGCCCTGGAGAAGCTCGGTTCGGGCCGGGCCGGCGTGCTGCGCATCCACCTTGGCGATGTCAAGTGACAAGCGCCGCATCTCCTGGCGGGTCTTGATACAGAAAGGGCAGGTCTTGTACTGGTAGAGCGCCAGTCCACGGCAGGCGGCGTCCACCGACGCCTGCTCGGCGCTCGTGCGCACGACGCCTTGCGGCCGCGTGAGCGCTTCCTTGAGCAGCATGACGGGGCCCAGCAGGACGCGCAAGGTTCTGAAAAAGTAACGGACAACAGATTTCATCGTGGGATTTCAGTGGGATGGCCGGTGCTCAGGACGGGCAGCGGTGGGTCAGGGAAGTCATCGGGACTGGGGCAGCCGCAACGCCCCCAAGGCGATAGCGGTCAGGTGCGTTGGCGCAGCGCCTCGTACAGACAGACACCGCTTGCCACCGAAACGTTCAAACTCTCTACCGCGCCGTGCATGGGAATGCTCACCAGCTCGTCGCACGTCTTGCGCGTGAGCTGGCGCATGCCGTCGCCCTCGGCCCCGAGCACCAGCGCCACCGGGCCTTTGAGGTCCGCCTGGTAGAGCGTGCGCGGCGCATCGTCGCTGGTGCCAATGATCCAGATATTGCGCTCTTTGAGCTCGCCCAGCGTGCGCGCCAGGTTGGTGACCATGAAGTACGGCATGGTCTCGGCGGCGCCGCTGGCCACCTTGGCCACCGTGGCGTTGATGCCGGCGGCGTGGTCCTTGGGGGCAATCACCGCGTGGGCGCCAGCGCCGTCGGCCACGCGCAGACAGGCTCCCAGGTTGTGCGGGTCGGTCACGCCGTCGAGCACCAGCAGCAAAGGGTTGACCGTGCCCTTTGCCTCCAGGTCTTCGAGCAGCTCGTCGAGCGATGTGATCTGCGCCAGAGGCTGCACGCGCGCGGCCACACCCTGGTGGCCGTGGCTGCCGGCGAGCTTGGCGATGCGCAGGCTGTCGGCCTCGATCAGGCGCGCGCCGGCCTCGCGCGCCCGGTCGAGAAACTGGCGCATGCGGGCATCGCGCCGCGTAGCCTCGTAATAAATTTCGATGATGGACTGCGGCGCCGTCTTGAGGCGCACACCGACGGCGTGAAAGCCGAAGAGAACTTTGGGGCTGGACATGGGGAGATTATCCGGGCGGCGGATATACTACATTTTTCATAGCGGTTAACGCTTACCCCATAAGCGCTAGAGGCCAAAAAAGCTTCAAATTTTTACCACTGCCCCAGCTTCTATGGTGATACTGAAGTCACAGCGCTCGGCAATGCCGCGGTCGTGGGTGACCAGCACCAGCGTCGTCCCCTGCTCGCGGTTGAGGCGGAACATCAGTTCCATGATGGTCTCGCCAGTGGCGAAGTCGAGGCTGCCGGTGGGCTCATCGGCCAGCAGCACCGAGGGCTGTACGACGAAGGCACGCGCGAGCGCCACGCGCTGCTGCTCGCCGCCCGAGAGTACTTTGGGATAGTGGGAGAGGCGCTGCGCCAGGCCCACGTGCGCCAGCATTTCCTGCGCCGCACGGCGGGCATCGCGCCGATTGGCGAGTTCCAGCGGCAGCATGACGTTCTCAAGCGCCGTGAGGTTGGCCATGAGCTGAAAGCTCTGGAACACAAACCCGACTTGCCGGGCGCGCAGCGCAGCGCGCTCGTCTTCGTTCAGGACAAACAGATCCTGCCCGGCCAGGCGCACGGTGCCGCTGGTGGGCGTGTCAAGCCCCGCGATGATGGACAGCAAGGTACTCTTGCCCGAACCCGACGCCCCCACGATCGCCACACTGGCACGCGGGGCGACGGTGAAATCGATGTCCCGCAGAATCTCCAAGGTTCCCGTCGAGTCGGTCACCGACTTGCAGACATGCTGCACAGCAATAATGGGAGCCGAGGGCACAGAAGCTTCAGACATGAAAGGCACCGGGTTTTGATTCGTACGATCGTTCGCCGTCACTTTATCGCGCGCCTGACTGTCAGCATGGTTGCGGGGCTTTCACATCTGGCACACGCCGCCGCACCGAAAAATGCCGCGCAAACACGCAGCATTCTGGTGGTCGGCGATTCGCTCAGCGCGGAATACGGCATTGCGCGCGGGAGCGGCTGGGTGGCACTGCTGGAGCAGCGCCTGGCGAAGGAAAAGAAACCATGGAAAGTCGTCAACGCCAGCATCAGCGGTGACACCACAGCGGGCGGACGCTCGCGCATTGACAACCTGCTTGCGCAGCACCGGCCTGCGGTGGTCATCATTGAACTGGGCGGCAACGATGCGCTGCGTGGGCTGCCTCTGCAAAGCACGGCCGACAACCTGCGCAACATGGTTCAGGCCGCCAAAGCCAGCGGCGCGCGCGTGCTGCTTGTGGGCATGCAAATACCGCCGAACTACGGCCAAGCCTACGCCCGCAAGTTCGCCGAGGTCTTCGTGGATATTTCACGCGAGCAGCAAATAGCGCTACTGCCCTTCCTGTTGAAAGGCATTGCGGACGGCGCGGACGCAACGCGCCTGTTCCAGGCCGACCGCATTCATCCACAGGCACAAGCCCATCCGCGCATACTGGAAAACGTATGGCCAGCGTTGGAGCCGCTATTGCGTTAGCTGGCAGGATTCGCGGGGTTGGCCGATGCACCGGATGACGACGCATCTCCTGGCTCAGGCGCCACGTAGGTATTGCCGTGGCGTGCAGGAGCCTGCTTGGCGCGCAGCTTGTCTTCCTTTTTCTTCTTTTTCGCGAGTTCGCGCTGCCGTTTTTCGTATCCGTAATTAGGGGTTGCCAAGGTGTTCGCCTTCCATAGTTGATGCCCACTGTAACAGGCAGGCACGTGCTGGCAGAGCAGTTGGAAAGGACTGCGGCTCCACAGCGCTTTCAGGCGGCGGGGACCGCTGGCTCGATGGCGGCCCGATAGGCATGCCAGCTGGCATGGCCCAGCCAGGGCCCCACCACCAGCAAACCCGCACCCCAAACCATGAGCGAGGCAAGCACCAACACGGTGATCAAAAAGCCCCACCACAGCATGACGGCAGGGTTTTCGGTCACCACCCGGATGCTGCTGATGGCAGCGGTCAGGGCGTCGGTATCGCGATCAAGAATCATGGGAATGGAAACCACGCTGGTAGAGAACACCAACGCCGCAAACACGCCACCCACCACCGTGTAGACCGCCAGAAAGGACCAATTCTGCGGATTGAATACCGCCTGCAGCACGCCCGTGGTCGAAGGCATTCCCGTATTGAAGAACACCGCAAAGACCACCAGAGACGCGCGGCCCCACAACAGTTCGAGCACCACCAGCACCAGCACCAGCATGCCCATGCTGCCCAGATGCCGGTCCCAGCAGGTCAGCGAGTGCGCCAGCCCGGGAGCCAGGCCAGCTTGGCGGCGCCGGCTGGTTTCGTACAGCCCCATAGCCAGAAAGGGCCCCAGCAGCAGGCAGCCGCTGGCCAGCGACATCACGTATTCGGGCCGCGTGCGAAACACCCAACCCAGCAGCAGAGCCATCATCCAGAAGGCAATGCCGTAGAACGCGCCGATGAGCGGTGTCGCGGTCAGATCTGCGGCGCCCGCACGCAGCCAGCGCAACGGGTCCAGAAAATTCAGGGACCTGAGCCGGATTGGAGCCGGTGTGGCGTCAGAGGGAGCGGATGCGGGTGCGGGCGAAACAGGTGGGGACATGGAGGCTGCGGGGCTCTTGCTGCTTTTCAGCGCAAGCAAAAACCCTGTAAGGAATGCGGGAACTGCACCCTATCGCAAAAAACGCGCCAGCCGCACTGAGGAAAACACTGCACTAGGCAAAAACTTTCAGCGCCTGAGCCAAGTCGCTGCGCAGGTCATTGACGTCTTCCAGCCCCACCGAGAACCGCACCACCGTGCCAGGCGCCAAGTGCGCCGGAACCCGACTGCGCATGGTGGCAAGGTCATAAGGCACGACCAGGCTCATGGGTCCACCCCAGCTGTAGCCCAGCTTGAACAGCGCCAGGGCATCGCAGAACGCATCCACGCGCTCCTGCGGGTGCACGGGATCGATCACCACGCTGAACAGACCCGCCGCAGCGCCTTCACCTCCATTCGCCGAGCCGCACAGCGCCTGCCAATGTGCATGGCCAGGCGACGCATCCAGGGCCGGGTGCAATACCTGCGATATGGCAGCTTGCTCTGCCATCCAGCGCGCCAGCGTGCGCGCGGACAGGTCGTGCGCACGGTAGCGCAGGCCAACACTGGGCAGGGAGCGAAGGATCGCCTCGGCGTCGTTCGCCCCCACACCCAAGCCCAGATGCATGTGCGCCAGCTTGAGCCTGTGATGCAGGCCCGGGTTGCGCGTCACCACGCTGCCCATGAGCACATCGCCGCCGCCGCTGGGGTATTTGGTCAGGGCGTGCACGCTTACGTCCACCCCCAGGCCACCGCTGCCGTCGCCCAGCAGGTCAAACGGCGCAAAGGCCAGGCCAGCGCCCCAGGTGTTGTCGAGCGCGCAAAGCACGCCGCGCTCCTGGCACAGGCGCACCTGGCCCAGGAGATCCGGAAACTCCAGCGTTACCGAACCGGGCGCCTCCAGCCAAACCAGCCGGGTTGCCGAGTTGATGCGCTGTGCCAGATCTGCCAGATCCATGGGGTCGTAGACCGCATGGCGAGCACCAAACTGTGCCAGCAGCGTTTGCGTGAGTGCCCGATTGGGCCCGTAAGCGTTGTCGGGCAGCAGCACTTCGTCCCCGGCGCGAAGCAAGGCCAGAGATACCGTGCTGATGGCGGACAGGCCGCTGGGAACCAGCAGGCACTGCGCACCACCTTCGAGCTCGGCCAAGCGTTCTTCCAGGATGAAGGTGGTGGGCGTTCCGTGCAGGCCGTAGGTGTAGCCGCTCTTGTCTTTCCATTCGCGCGCACGCATTGCTGCGACGTTGGGAAAAACCACCGTGGAAGCCTTGTGCACCGCTGGTTGCGGTGCCACAAAGCCTTCCGGTGGCTGGTAGGCATGGTGAATCAGGCGCGTGGCCAGCGTGCGTTCGGGCGAGTTCATGCACGCATCGTAGCGCGCCCGTCTACTGCCGCGGCTCGCGCGGCCGGGTTTAGCTCTTGCCCACTACCAGTTCATTGTTGACAGAGGTCACGCCCTCCAGGCTCCTGGCGAGGCTGCCGGCTCGATCCTTGGCGGCCTCGCTCGGTGCTGGGCCGCTCAGGCGCACTGCACCGGCCTTCGTATCCACGTCAATCTTGATGGCGCTCAGATCGGGGTCTTTTGCGAGCGCCGCCGAAATGCGTGCGGTAATGGAAGCGTCGTCTGCCAAGGCCGCAGCGGAATTGGCAGCGTTCTTCATCGATTCGCCGGCATTCTGGGCCGCGCTTTCGACTTTGGCCGCGCCCTGATCAAGCTTGTTTTCAGTGGTCTGCAGGGCCTGTTCGGCCTTGACCTTGGCGTCCGCCGCAGCCTGGTCGGTCTGCTGAATGGCGGAATCGAGCCGCTGGCCTGCGGTGGGGGGTTCCTGCGCCTTGTCGCACGCCGCCAGACCCAGAGAGAGCGCCGTGATGGCCACGATGGCGGAGACGCGGCCGAAGGACGAAACGTGTGGGAAAGTCTTGTTCATGATGGTTTCCTGATTGCAAAGAGATGCTGCGCACTCTAGGCGCCCAAGCAGACAGCAACAGTCAGATTCGGCTGCAAATGGTGTAGGACGAACGCGCTAGACCATCCGCGCCACAATCGCAGCATGCCCACGCCCAGCCTCGTCCGGTGGTTCCCTTTTCTGGCCTGGCCGCGGCCTACGCGCGCCTTGCTATTGGGCGAGCTGTCGGCGGGCCTCACAGTGGGACTGATGCTCGTGCCCCAGGGCGTCGCGTACGCCGCGCTGGCGGGCATGCCCCTGGTGACCGGTATCTATGCCTCGCTGCTGCCGGCGCTGGTGGCGGTGCTCTGGAGCTCGTCCACCCGCCTTGGCGTAGGGCCCACCGCGCTCACGAGCTTGCTGATCGGGGCTTCGCTCACCGGTCTTGCGCAGCCGGGCAGCGCGCAGTGGGTGGCGCTTGCCGCCTGGATGGCGATCCTGTCGGGTGGACTGCAGATGGTGATGGGCGTGGCGCGCTTTGGATGGATCATGCAAGTGGTCACCTCGCCTGTGCTTAGCGGTTTTACACAGGCTGCTGCGCTTCTGATCCTGTTCTCGCAACTGCCGGCGTTGCTGGGCCTGCATGAAAGCCTCTTTCAATGGCTGCAAGCGCCAGCCATGGCTTCGGTGGACGGCGCCGCAGCGGCATTTGGGCTCGGGAGTCTGGCCTTGCTGGTAGTGGCCAAGAAGCGTTGGCCCAGGTTTCCAGCGGTGGTCGTGATCATGGGCGCTGCGGCGGCGCTCAGTGGGGCCATCGGCTACGCAGCGCATGGCGGCGCCGTGGTGGGAGCGCTGCCGGGCGGCCTGCCGCACTTTTATTGGCCGGGTGCACTCGACTGGGGAATGTTTGGCGAGCTCACCATGCCGGTGCTGATCGTCACGCTGGTAAGCTTTCTGGAAACCGCTTCCAGCGCCAAGGTGGACCACCAAAAAGGCGGCACGCGCTGGGACGAAAACCAGGATCTGATCGCCCATGGCATGGCCAAGATCAGTTCGGGACTTTGCGGGGCGTTTGCCACCAGCGCCTCGTTTTCGCGCTCGGCCATCAACCTCTATGCCGGCGCGCGCAGCGGTTGGGCCACCTTGTTTGCCACTGCGCTGGTGCTGCTGGCGCTGCTCTGGCTCACGCCTGCGCTGTTTCATGTGCCGCAATCGGTCCTGGCCGCCGTGGTAGTGGCGGCCATCGTGAATCTGATTCAGCCGGCGCTGGCACGGCAACTGTGGCGCTTGTCACGGGTGGAGGCGGTTATTGGCGTGGCCACTTTTGCGCTCACGCTAGCCACTGCGCCGCGGCTGTATTGGGGCGTGCTCGTCGGCGTGCTGATGAATCTGACCCATTTCCTCTATCAGCGCCTGCACCCACGCATCATCGAGGTGGGGCTGCACCCCGACGGCAGCCTGCGCGACCGCCATCTGTGGCATTTGCCCGCGCTGGGGCCCCAGGTGCTGGCCCTGCGTATGGACGCTGAACTGGACTTTGCTTCGGCCCGCGCCATCGAGCAGCGCCTGGCAGCAAGCTTGCACCAGCAGCCACAGATCCGCGATGTTTGTCTGTTTGCCCAACCGATCAACCGCATCGACCTCACCGGCGTCGAGACTTTCTCGCGCATCGCTGCGCTGGTGTGGGAGCAGGGTTCGCGCCTGCACATCAGTGGACTCAAGCTGCCGGTGGAGCAAGCGCTGGAGCGGGCCGGCATTCTGCCGAGCCCCAATATCCATGGATATCGAACTGAGCAGCAGGCGTTGCAGTGCTTGCAAAAAACGCCCTCCGTCACAGGACAAGAAGCCTCTTGAAATGCATCGCGCCAAGGTACACTCGCAAAAATCCCAACCAGCCTGCTGTGCCCGATACCGCGCTCCAACCTCTTATTGATCTACGCGCGCTGCGCCTCACCACGGCCCTGGCACTGATCGAACAGAGCACGGGCCAGGCGCACTCGTTGCCCCATGCCGCAGGGGGGGCGGAGCGATATCTGCAGTCGGTCATCGATTCCTTGTGCGAACTCTCCCTGCGCGATCCGCTCACGGGCCTGGCCAACCGCCGTCACTTCCATGCTGCGCTGGAACGCGAGGTGGATCGCGTTGCCCGATCCGGCGAAGCGGCTTTGCTGTTAATGCTGGACATCGACCATTTCAAAAGCGTCAACGACACCTATGGCCACGTGGCCGGAGACAAGGTGTTGCAGGTGGTGGCGCGTGCCCTGGCCCGGTGCGTGCGCCCCATGGACACCTTGGCACGCTATGGCGGGGAGGAATTCGCCATCGTGCTTCCAGCCTGCCAGGCAGAATTCGGTCGCGCAGTGGCTGAGCGCATTCGCCGCGTAGTTGCAGCCACTCCCATCATGGTGGGGCCGAAGACCGAGCTGCGCGTCACACTCAGCATTGGGGGCGCATTTGCCTTGCAGTGGATACGCTCGACCACCAGCCTCTGGACCAATCGGGCCGACCACCAGCTCTACCGGGCCAAATCCGAAGGCCGCAACCGGGTCTGTCTTGAGGCGCAACCCAACAGCACCGTCAGCGCCGAAGAAAAGGGTTTGCTGTTCGGTCCGCTCTACACCCCTTCGGGCTGGGGCGAACTGCCCCCGCTCGACTCCAACGACAGCGCCTACTGAAAGCAATTGATGAGCGATGCGCAGTCACCCCCTTCCATGCCGTCCACCAGTGGGCCAGTGCCGCAGCCAGTCAAACCTGCTGGCGCGCGCATCATCGCCATCACCAGTGGCAAAGGCGGGGTGGGCAAGACCTTCGTTTCGGCCAATCTGGCCGCCGCGCTCACCAGGCGGGGTCAGCGCGTCCTGGTGCTCGACGCCGATCTTGGCCTGGCCAATCTCGATGTGGTGCTCAACCTGCACCCCAAGATTACCCTGCACGATGTCTTCACCGGCAAGGCCTCACTGGACGAGGCTGTCATCGCTGCGCCTGGCGGATTTTCGGTGGTGCTCGCGGGGTCGGGCATGGTTGAATATTCGCGCCTGACGCCCGAGGTGCGCAACCAGTTCCTGAGCGTGATCGAGACGCTCACCCCGCGCTACGACGTCATCTTGCTCGACACCGGCGCCGGCATCTCCGACGTGGTGTTGTTCTCCGTCTCGCTGGCCTCTGAAGTCATGATCGTCGCAACGCCCGAGCCGACGTCGCTGACCGACGCCTATGCGGCCATCAAGGTACTGGCCATGCAGCAAAAACGCCAGTATGTGCGACTCATTGTCAACCAGGCCGCCCGCCCGGGCGACGGGCGCGCCATTACAAGCCAACTGCAACAGGTGCTGGATCGTTTCGTCACCACCGAATCGGGCAAACCCGTGCGGCTGATGCACATGGGCGACATTCCCGTGGACCCTACCGTGCGCGAAGCCGTCATGCGGCGCCAATTGCTGCTGCTGCAAACCCCCGGCTGCCCCGCCGCACTGGCGGTCTCGCAACTGGCGGGCAAAGTCGAAGAAGCGCTGCTGCACCGCGCGCAATGAGACGCTTTGCTGTGCCAAACACAAAAAAGGCAGCTGCTCGCCATACGCATTGCATGCAGCGCCCCTGCGCTGCGTTAGAGTGATTTCACCCCCATACCGCACCAAGGAACCGCATGCGCACTCGCCCTTCTTCCGCGTCCCGTCTCAAGCGCAGCTCCAGCGCACCGGCTTCTGCCTCCGCGCCGCGCCATTTCGCCATCGTCGGCGCCGGCATGGCCGGAGTGGTCTGCGCGCGCACCCTGGTCCAAGCGGGCCACGAGGTATCGCTGTTTGAAAAGGCCGCACGTGTTGGCGGGCGCATGGCCAGCCTGCAAACGCCTTTTGGCAGTTTTGATGCCGGCGCGCAGTACTTCACGGTGCGTGATGCGCGCTTTGAAGAGGCGCTGGCCACCGTACCCCAGGTGTGCCGCCCCTGGGGTGCCAACGCCATCCGGGTGCTCGACTCCGCAGGCCGCGTGGCGGCGGCCAGCCTGCCGGTATCGGAGCCGCACTGGGTGGCCTGCCCCGGCATGGAAGACCTCGTGACCGCCTGGGCGCAGCCACTGGCGCAGGCCGGGCGCCTGCACACCGGGCAGCGCGTGAGCAGCATCGAGCACGATCAAGTGCGCTCGCACGGCTGGCAGGTGCGCACCAGTTCGAGCGACGGCGGCTTGCACGTATTCGCCGGGTTTGACGCCGTGCTGCTGGCCCAGCCGGCCGAGCACGCCGCGGCCTTGCTGCGCGCCAGCAGTCTCGACGCCGGTCTGGCCGCTGCGGTGGCCGACGTGCGCACCGCCCCTTGCTGGACTTTGATGCTCGCCTACCCCCAGGCCGTGCGCCCCGGCCTCACCACGCTGGGGCCGCAATGGAGCGCCGCGCGCAGCACCCACCACCGCGTCGCCTGGCTGGCGCGCGAATCTTCCAAGCCACGCCGAAGCGAAGTCGAGCGCTGGACGGTGCAGGCCAGCCCCGAGTGGTCACGCGAGCACCTGCACGACGATGAACAGCGCGTCAAAGGCAAGCTGCTCAAGGCGTTTGCCGAAATCACCGGCATCCACGCCGAACCCGACTACGCCCACGCCGTGTGCTGGGAACAGGCGCAAACGCTGGAGCCACTGGGTTGCAGCCATGTCTGGAACGCCGCCGAAGCGCTGGGCATGTGCGGCGACTGGTGCCTGGGCCACCGCGTCGAGGACGCGTTCATCTCCGGGCTGGAACTGGCGCTTGCTGTAGCCTGAGCTGTGGCCGGCTACGTGGGCCGATTCGCCCCATCGCCCACCGGGCCGTTGCACGCCGGTTCGCTGGTGGCGGCGCTCGCCAGCTGGCTCGATGCACGGGCGGCCGCTGGCCGCTGGCTGGTGCGCATCGAAGACGTGGACACCCCCCGCTGCAGCCCGCAAGCGGGCGAAACCCTCCTGTGGCAGCTTGCCGCTCTGGGCCTGCGGGCCGACGAGACGCCGCTGTGGCAGTCGCGGCGCAGCGCCGCCTACCAGCAAGCGCTCGATGCGCTGGTGCGCTCTGGCCTGGCCTACCCTTGCGCTTGTTCGCGCGCCGACATTGCTGCGGCGCACGCGGCGGCAGGCCGCATCCCGACGCGCCACCACCCGCTGCCCTATCCCGGAACATGCCGCACCGGCCTGCGGGGCCGCCCACCGCGCGCCTGGCGCTTTGCCTGTGAAAAATATTGGTCAAAATGGCCCTTAGCGCAATACGTACAAGCGTTGGACGCTAGTTTTTTCATAGTGAATGATTTGCTGATCTGGACCGATCGCCGCCTGGGCGTGCAAGCGCAGAACGTGCCCGCCGAGGTGGGCGACTTCGTCCTCCAGCGCGCCGACGGCCTCTGGGCCTACCAGCTCGCCGTGGTGGTGGACGATGCCGAGCAGGGCATCACCCACGTGGTGCGCGGCGAAGACCTCGCCGACAACACGCCGCGCCAACTGCTGCTGCAGGCGGCGCTCGGCTTGCCTGCCCCGCGCTACTTGCACACACCGCTGGTGCGTGGCGCCGACGGCGAAAAACTCTCCAAGCAGCATGGCGCGCCCGCGCTGGAGACATCCGATCCGTTGAAAGCACTGCAACGTGCGGCCGAAATGCTGGGTCTTTCCCCTGTTCCAGCGCAAACCCAGGTCACGGATGCGCTGGCACACTGGGTCATGGCTTGGCGTGCTCTCTACAATCCCGCCCCGTGACCCAACACCTTCCTGACACCGCAACCGCTGGCGCTCCGCCTGGCGTTGCCTATCCCAAAACCATCAAGAGCTTTGTGCGCCGCGCTGGCCGCACCACGGCGGCGCAGGCGCGCGCCTTTGAACACCTGGGCCCGCAACTGCTGCTGCCCTACCGGGAATCAACGCTGGAGCCAGTCGCCGTGTTTGGCCACAGCGCCCCGCTCATCCTGGAAATCGGTTTTGGCATGGGCGAGGCCACGGCCCACATTGCCAGCGTGCGCCCGCAAGACAATTTCCTCTGCTGCGAGGTGCACGAGGCCGGTGTGGGAGCGCTGCTTAAGCGCATTGCCGAGCAGGGGCAGACGAACATCCGCATCGTCCAGCACGATGCGGTCGAGGTTCTGGAGCACATGATTGCGCCCGGCAGCCTGGCCGGCGTGCACATTTTCTTTCCCGACCCCTGGCACAAGAAGAAGCACAACAAGCGCCGCCTCATTCAGCCCGCTTTGGTGGCTCGGCTGGCCTCGCGCCTGGCGCCGGGCGGCTATCTGCACTGCGCCACCGACTGGCAGCCCTATGCCGAGCAAATGCTGCAAGTGCTCTCTGCCGAGCCATTGCTGACCAACACTGTGCCAGACTACGCGCCGCAGCCAGCCTATCGTCCGCTCACCAAGTTCGAAAACCGCGGACTGAAGTTGGGCCACGGGGTGTGGGATCTCGTATTTTCGCGCCGCGCCTGAAGCGAAGGAACCCTTGCCTTGACCATGTCCCCGATCCTGCAAAACCTGGTTGAAATGACCGGGCACCGCGATCATTTGCGGCTCGAAGTTTCGGTGTTGTCCACGCTCCAGGATCTGGCCGGAATACTGGAAGTGCGCGCGCTCGAGGTCTTTTCCTGCGATGGCGCACTGCACGTGCGCCCGCGCACCTGGCTGGAGAACGGGCGCTGGTTCACCGGGGCCATGGAAGCGGCGCACGACCCGCACCGGGTACCGCTCAGCGAACTGCCCGAGCTGCACGAGTGCATTGCCCGGCACGAGGACAGCGCGCAAGCGACCCTGGGCAAGGGGCGCTACCGCCTGTGGCTACCGGTCTGGATGCAAGAAAAAGTAACGGGTTGCCTCGAAATTACCCAGTCGCGCCCGTTCTCGGCGCAAAAGCTCCATGTCATTACCGGCATTTTTCAGGTCTACCAGAATTACCAGAGTCTGCTCGACTACAGCGAACGCGACGCGCTCACCGGTTTGCTCAACCGCAAGACCTTTGACGAGCAGTTCGCCCGGCAAGCCGGCAATGCGCCGTCCGAGACGCAGCCCCGTCTTCGCGCCGATGGCAGGCTGGACCCCCGCGCGATTCCAACGGCTGGCACCCAGCATTGGCTGGCGGTGGTCGACATCGATCATTTCAAATTGGTCAACGACCGCTTTGGCCACCTGTACGGCGACGAGGTGCTGATCCTGGTGGCCAACATTCTGCGCAACTCTTTTCGCAGCCAGGACCGCATCTTCCGCTTCGGTGGCGAAGAGTTCGTGGTACTGCTGCGCTCGACCACGCTGGAGACAGCGCACCGCGTTTTCAATCGTTTTCGCACCTCGGTGGAGTCGTACCCGTTCCCCCAGGTAGGCCAGATCACGGTAAGCCTGGGCTTCGTTTCCACCGACACCGGTGCCCCGGTGGAAATATTGGGCAAGGCCGACCAGGCACTGTACTTCGCCAAGGAAAACGGCCGCAACCGGGTCTGCTACTACGACGACCTGATCAGCTGCGGCCAACTGATCGCCAAGGTGAGCAACGACGAGGTGGAGCTTTTCTAAGCTGCTTTTCTTAGGGTTTTAGACCCCCAGCGCTTATCCATACTGCCTCAAGCGCTATATTTTAAATAGCATTCCCTCATACTGCCCGTAGCGGGCGGCGGGACCGTCGCCGGCGCCGCCCCGTTTTACAGGCGCGCCTCGATCCAGCCCGCCACCGATGCCAGCGCTGCAGGCACGCCCGCCGCATCGGTGCCGCCCGCCATCGCCATGTCGGGCTTGCCGCCGCCTTTGCCGCCGACTTGGCTGGCGACAAAGTTCACCAGCTCGCCGGCTTTGATGCGGCCCATGGCGTCCGGGGTGACGCCAGCAGCGATCTGCACCTTGCCGCCCTCGACGGCAGCGAGCACGATGGCGGCGGTCTTGAGCTTGTCCTTGAGCTTGTCCATGGTGTCGCGCAGCGTCTTGGCGTCGGCGCCGGACAACACGGCCGCCAGCACCTTGAGGCCCTTGACTTCCACCGCCTGGTTGAGCAATTCGTCGCCCTGGTTGGAAGCGAGCTTGCCCTTGAGCGCGGCGACTTCCTTTTCCAGCGCGCGCGCATGCTCCAGCGCCTGGCCGATGCGGCCGGTGAGTTCGGCCACGGGCGACTTCAACACACCAGCGGCCTGGCTCACGGTGTCTTCCAGGGTTTGCAGATAGGCCAGCGCGTTCGTGCCGGTCACCGCCTCGATGCGGCGCACGCCCGCGGCGACACCGCTCTCGCCCACCACCTTGAACAAGCCGATGTCACCAGTGCGCTGCACGTGGGTGCCGCCGCACAGTTCGCGGCTGCTGCCGATGTCGAGCACGCGCACGGTCTCGCCGTATTTTTCGCCAAACAGCATGGTGGCGCCCGTCTTCTGCGCCGATTCAATGTCCATCACCCGCGCCTGTGTCGCGTGGTTGGCCAGAATTTCCTGGTTCACGCGCTGCTCGATGTCGCGGATCTGCGCGGGCGTCACAGGCGCGTTGTGCGCAAAGTCAAAGCGGGTGCGCTCGGCATTGACCAGGCTGCCCTTTTGCTGCACGTGGCCGCCCAGCACTTCGCGCAGCGCCTTGTGCATGAGGTGGGTGACCGAGTGGTTGCGCATGGTGGCGGCGCGCACTTGCGCGTTCACCTGCGCTTCTACGCTGTCGCCGACATTCAAGCTGCCTTCGGCGAGCGTGCCGTGGTGGCCAAAAACGTCGGCGCGAATCTTCTGCGTATCGTCCACCGCAAAGCGGGCCGAGCCGCTGGTCAGCACCCCCTGGTCGCCCACCTGGCCGCCGCTCTCGGCGTAGAAAGGTGTGCTGTTCAACACCACCACGCCGTTCTGACCTATTTTTAGGGCTGCAGCGCTTGTCCCATCTACGTATATAGCTACGATTTTTGCAGTCTCCGAAAGCTGCTCGTAGCCGGTGAACTGGTTCGCCTGGCCGGCATAGTCGAGCGCCTTGTCCATCTTGAACTTGCCGGCGGCGCGGGCCTGGGCTTTTTGCCGGTCCATGGCTGCGTGGAAACCGGCCTCGTCCACCGTGAGGCTGCGTTCGCGGCACACATCGGCCGAGAGGTCGAGCGGAAAGCCGTAGGTGTCGTGCAGTTTGAATGCCACGTCGCCCGGCAATTGTTGTACCCCACCTTGCAAGGCCGCATCCAAAATATCCATACCCGTCGCCAGCGTCTCAAAGAAGCGCTCTTCCTCGGCCTTGAGCACCTCGGTAATGCGAGCCTCCTGCTCACGCAACTTGGGGTAGGCGTCGCCCATCAGAATCGTCAAGTCGGCCACCAGCTGGTGGAAGAACGGCGTCTTCTTGCCCAGCTTGTAGCCGTGGCGGATGGCGCGGCGGACGATGCGGCGCTGCACATAGCCGCGCCCTTCGCTGCCGGGGATGACGCCATCGGCCACCAGGAAAGCGGTGGCGCGGATGTGGTCGGCAATCACCTTGAGCGAGGGGTTGGCGAGGTCGTCGCAGCCCGTCTCGCGCGCAGCAGCCTTGATGAGGGCGTCGAACAGGTCGATTTCGTAGTTGCTGTGCACGTGCTGCAGGATGGCGGCCAGGCGCTCCAGGCCCATGCCGGTGTCCACACAAGGCGCGGGCAGCGGCGTGACGGAGCCGTCTTCGGCCATGTCGAACTGCATGAACACGTTGTTCCAGATCTCGATGAAGCGGTCGCCGTCTTCGTCAGGGCTGCCGGGCGGGCCGCCGGGGATGTGGTCGCCGTGGTCGTAGAAGATTTCGCTGCAGGGGCCGCAGGGGCCGGTGTCGGCCATCATCCAGAAGTTGTCAGACTTGTAGCGCCCGCCTTTGTTGTCGCCGATGCGGATGACGCGCTCGGGCGGCAGGCCGATTTCCTTGGTCCAGATGTCGTAGGCCTCATCGTCCTCCTGGTACACCGTGGCCAGCAGTCGCTCGGGCGGCAGCTTGTACACCTCGGTCAGCAGCTCCCAGGCCCACTTCAGCGATTCGCGCTTGAAGTAGTCGCCAAAGCTCCAGTTGCCCAGCATTTCAAAGAAGGTGTGGTGGCGCGCGGTGTAGCCGACGTTTTCCAGGTCGTTGTGCTTGCCGCCAGCGCGCAGGCAGGCCTGTACCGACGTGGCGCGCACGTACGGGCGCTTGTCGGTGCCCAGAAACACGTCCTTGAACTGCACCATGCCCGAGTTGGTGAACATCAGCGTCGGGTCGTTGCCAGGAACGAGCGAGCTGGACGGCACCACCGTGTGCCCCTTGGACGCAAAGAAGTCCAGAAAACTTTTTCGGATGTCGGCAACGGAAGCGGGGCGTGTCATGGGGTGGTTCTCGGCGGAAGGATCAAGGGGCGACGCGCGCTGCGTGCAGGCGAGGCAACCAGTAATTTTAAAGCGATGCCGGGCCATGCCGGCTTCTCGGTCTGTCACGGTGGGCAGTGGCGCAGACGGTCATTGTTCAGGGAAAACCCTTGTATGCGTTTTGATATTTTTCTAATATATTAACGCCATGCACGATTTTCTTCTGTGCAAGCAAACGCCGTTTTTCCTCACTTCGTTTCCCTTCATCCTGGAGTCCCCATGAGCAATCCCCGCTGGCAAGGCATCTTCCCCGCCATCACCACCAAGTTCCACGCCAACGAGAGCATTGATGCCGAGGGCACGGCCCGCCACATCGATTTCCAGATCCGCAATGGCGTCCACGGCCTCGTCACCTGCGGCTCGCTGGGCGAGTTCAGCACCCTCACGCTGGAAGAAAAGCTTGAAGTCACCCGCATCGCCATCGAAGCTGCCAAGGGACGCGTACCGGTGCTGGCCAATGTGTCAGAGACCAGCACCCGCGAAGCCCTGCGCTTCATCCAAGGCGCCAACGCCCTGGGCGTGGACGGCTACATGGTCATGCCCTCGGTCATTTACGTGGCCGATGCGCGTGAAGCCATCGCCAACGTGCGTGCCATGGCCGAAGCGGCCAAAAAACCCATCATGGTCTACAACAACCCCATTGCCTACCGCGTCGACCTGAAACCCGAGCACTTCGCCGAACTGGCCGATTGCGAATGGGTGGTGGCCATCAAGGAAAGCTGTGGCGACATTCGCCGCGTGACGGATCTGCGCCTGGCGCTGGGCGACCGCTTCCAGCTGTTCCTGGGCGTGGACGACCTGGCATTTGAAGGTCTGGCGCTGGGCTGCGACGGCTTGCTGGCAGGCGTGGGCTGCACCTTCCCGCGCGAAACCGTGGCCTTGTACGACCTGATGAAGGCCGGCCAGTACGACGAAGCCCTCAAGCTCTACCAGTGGATGACACCGCTGCTGCACCTGGACGTATCCGCCAAGCTGGTGCAAAACCTCAAGCTGATTGACCTTCTGGTGGGCACGGGCACTGAGCACATGCGGCTTCCCCGGATGCCGCTGATTCACGAGGAGCGCGCGTTTATCGAACGCGTGGTCAAGAAGGCGCTGGAGACGCGCCCGGCCAAGTACCAATCCGTCGCCTGAAGCTCGGCAGGGCGATCGGCGCTTCACCAGTAAAAGCATTTCTAATGAAAGCTCTGAAAACGAATGCTGACCGAATACTGTCTGTATCCTGAAACACCCTCAACGAAAGGATTTCCGATGAAATTTGCTATCTCCAGCAGTGCAGTCCTCGTCGCCCTCGCCTTTGCCGGCCCGGCCCAAGCGCAGACCCAGGTCGTCTCCATCGGCCACAGCGGCCCGCTCTCTGGCCCGAACGCCTTCGCCGGCAAGGACAACGAGAACGGCGTGCGCATGGCGGTGGAAGAACTCAACGCCAAGAAAATCAAGGTCGGTGGCAAGACCCTTGAATTCAAACTCAACTCCGAAGACGACCAGTGCGACGCCCGCTCGGGCGTCAGCGTGGCACAGAAGTTTGTCGATGATGGCGTGAAATTCGTCATGGGCCCCTACTGCTCCGGCGTGGCCATTCCGGCATCGCGCGTCTACAGCCAGGGCGGCACCATGGTGTCCACCGTGGGCACCAACCCCAAGGTGACCGACAACGGCTACAAAAACCTGTTCCGCATCATCGCCAGCGACACGCAGATCGGCTCGAACATGGCCACCTACGCCGCCAACGTGATGAAGGTGAAAAATGTCGCCGTCATCGACGACCGCACTGCGTTTGGCCAGGGCGTTGCCGACGAGTTCTCCAAGGAAGCCAAGAAGCTGGGCCTCAACATCGTCGGCCACGAATTCACCACCGACAAGTCGACCGACTTCCTCGCCATCCTGACCAACCTCAAGGCCAAGCAGCCCGAAGCCATCTTCTTCGGTGGCTACGCTCCGCAGGCCGCGCCCATGGCGCGCCAGATGAAACAACTGGGCATCAAGGCCAAGCTGCTCGGCGGCGACACACTGTGCAGCCCCGAAGTTGGCAAGCTCGGCGGCGATGCCGTGAACGACACCGTGTTTTGCGCCCAGGGCGGCACCATGCTGGACAAAATAGACGCTGGCGCAGCCTTCAAAGCCAAGTACAAGGAACACTTCAAGCGCGATCCTGATGCCTACGCCGCCTCGTACTACGACCAGACCATGTTGATCGGCAACGCCATGGAAAAGGCCGATTCGATCGATCCCCAAAAGGTCGGTGCGTACATGTATGCCAACAGCTACAAGGGCGTTGCGGGAACCTACGCCTACGATGCCAAGGGCAATCTGAAGCAGGCCCCCATCACCGTCAGCACCTTCCGCAACGCAGTGCCCGTGCCGCTCGCCAGCTATTGAATACTGCAGGTTAGTTAACGGTCGTCTCCAACCCCCGTGATTCGCGGGGTTTCATGGCCTGCACGATCTGCAGGCCATTTTTTTGGATTGTTTCCATGCAACGCATCAAGATCATCGACTCCCACACTGGCGGCGAACCCACCCGCCTGGTGGTGGACGGCTTCCCCGACCTGGGAAATGGCAGCATGGCCGAGCGCCGCGCTCTGCTGGCGGCGGAGCACGACCAGTGGCGCACTGCCACAGTGCTCGAGCCCCGTGGCAACGACGTCATCGTGGGCGCCCTGCTGTGCCCGCCAGTCGATGCGCGCAATGCCGCCGGCGTGGTGTTCTTCAACAACAGCGGGTACTTGGGCATGTGCGGGCACGGCACCATCGGCCTCGTGGCGTCGCTGGCCTACATGGGTCGCATCCAGCCGGGCGTGCACGGCATCGAGACGCCCGTGGGCACCGTGCAGACCACGCTGCACGACGACGGCTCGGTCAGCGTGCGCAATGTGCCGGCCCACCGCCTGCACCACCAAATGACGTTGCAGGTGCCCGGCTATGGCCCGGTGACCGGCGATGTGGCCTGGGGCGGCAACTGGTTCTTCCTGGTCACGGCGCACCAGCAGCGCGTGGAGAGCAACAACCTCGCCGCGCTCACCGCCTTTGCCCTCGCCATACAAAAGGCGCTGGAGGTGCAAGGTGTGCGCGGCAGCGACGGTGGCCTGATTGACCACATCGAGCTGTTTGCCGACGACGCGCAGGCCGACAGCCGCAACTTTGTGCTCTGCCCCGGCGCCGCCTACGACCGCTCACCCTGTGGCACCGGCACCAGCGCCAAGCTCGCCTGCCTGGCCGCTGACGGCAAGCTGCAGCCTGGTCAGGTATGGCGCCAGGCCAGCATCATTGGCAGCCAATTCGAAGCCAGCTATGCCATGGAGGGCGACCAGCTCATCCCCACGCTGCGCGGCCGCGCCTTCATGAGCGCCGAAGCCACGCTGTTGATCGAGCAGGATGACCCGTTTGGCTGGGGCATTCAGCTCTAAAGCCCGCATGGCCACTTACGACGTCATCGTCATCGGCGCCGGCATCGTAGGCGCGGCCTGCGCCCATGCCTTGGCCAATGCGGGTCAGCGTGTGCTGGTACTCGACGCGCGCCTGGGCGGTGCGACCAACGCCGGCATGGGCCACCTGGTGGTGATGGACGACAACCCGGCCGAACTGGCGCTCAGCCAGGCCTCGCTCGCCCAGTGGCACGCCTGGGCGCCACGCATGGCGGCCGAAGCGCCGGGCACCGCGTTCAACGGCTGCGGCACGCTTTGGGTAGCTGCAGACGCCGAAGAAATGCAGGAGGCCGAGCACAAGCGCGCACGCCTGCAGGCCCATGGCATTGCATGCGAACTGCTCAGCGCCCGCGAATTGGCCGCGCTGGAGCCCGTGCTGCGCCCCGGCCTGCATGGCGCGCTGCGGGTGGGCGGCGACAGCATGGTCTACGCCCCCAACGCTGCTGAATGGCTGCTGGGCCGTGCCGCAACCCCTATACAGGTCGAGAAGCTGCACGCCAGCCGCATTGAAGGCCGCCGTGTGCACTGCGCGGGCGGCAGCGTGCGCGACGGCGGCGCCGTGTTGCTGGCCGCTGGCATCCATGCCACACAGTTTTGCCCAGAGCTGCCCATCCGCCCCAAGAAAGGGCACCTGGCGATTACCGACCGGGGCAGCGCTACCGTGCGCCACCAACTGGTGGAGCTGGGCTACGTCAAGAACGCCCACCAGACCGAAGGCACCTCCGTCGCCTTCAACCTGCAACCGCGCCCCACGGGCCAGTGGCTGCTGGGGTCATCGCGCCAGTTCGACACGCTGGACCCAGCGGTGGACAACGCCGTGCTGGCACGCATGCTGCGCCGGGCGATCGGCTACGTACCGTCACTGGCCGAGCGCAACGCCATCCGCACCTGGACGGGTTTTCGCGCCGCCACGCCCGACGGCCTGCCCATCATCGGCCGGCACCCAGAGCGCGAGCACCTGTGGCTGGCGGTGGGGCACGAAGGCCTGGGCGTGACCACGGCGC
>Ga0207971_100165_pt1 | contig 33666 bp, 22 predicted proteins | sample LakWasMet56_HOW8_2_FD_183890 | JGI IMG/M metagenome (GOLD analysis project Ga0207971, IMG submission 183890) | Freshwater sediment methanotrophic microbial communities from Lake Washington under simulated oxygen tension - Sediment Metagenome... | ecosystem: Environmental > Aquatic > Freshwater >... | reverse complement strand
TGTACAACCACCAGTTGCCGCAGTCAGCCTTGAAGAGCAAGACGCCGATGCAAGCCATGAAAGAATGGCACCAATCGCACCCGCATTTGTTTAACAAGCGTCCTTATGATCGTCCGGGATGCGACACCTAGTCATATTCACAGTCCTACTCCTATCTCCAAAGATAAGCGATAGGACAGGTCCGGGGATTCAGGGGGCTATTTCACCGCCACCGAATATGCAGGCACCACTACCTGTGCAACACCTTTACGTTTGGTCTCATAAGAAGTCCATGCGCCACAAACGGAGCTGAAAGATGCGTCGCTGGGAAAAACGGCTTTCCGATGTAGCGCAACTTCTGCGCCAGTGTGCCGCCAGCTACTTTGAACCGGATCGATTCCGCTTGAACTGCAATCAGTTCCTGACTACATCTAGGACGGTCAACTTCCTGATTCAGAAAGACAAGGCACTGATCCCTGACTTTGATGCATGGTACGCGGCGCATGTAATCGAACTATGGGCCGGCGACAAGGTTATGGCTTGGGGAAGAGACTCGCGAAACCACATTGAGAAGGTCGGTGATCTTGACCTCGAAAGCGAGTTGGCTGTGACACTAATCTTCACTCACGATGAAGACCAGGACATCTCCATCTTGTGTGGTCGTCATGAACTCATTGGGGCTACTGTTCGGCACCTGCTAAGGTACGCCGAGAAAAATCTGCCCACGGGCGTGTCAGACTCATCGGTACTGAGAATCCGCCGAAGGTGGGTTGCCAATACATTGCCCGGTAGAGAGTTGCTGGGTGCGCTGACTTATATCTATGGGCGTCAGCGCGCCTTGGCGGTCTCACTCGCTTCCTACCTAGGACACTCGTTACCTTGCGAAATCCCAGAAGTCAACGACATCCGTGAAGTTCGTGAGCAAGAGCGTCAAGTCCGCTACGTAAAATTCAGGGATCGCAAGCCGTCTCGGATGGCAAACCATGTGGTACGCCGAGTGCCGGACTACTCCCCACCTCAATGGCTGCAAGAGCTAGCAGGAGAGCGCGACCCAAGCAAGGGACTTCCGGGGCTAAACGCTCAGCTTGAATTTCACGCCAAGATGGCCGAAGGTACGTTTCAGCAGTTTGGGAGCCACGTGCCAATGATGTGGATGTATGACGAGGCTGGCCAGCCCGTGGACTATGGAGGCATGATCCCAGATGACCAAGCAACGAAGTTCATTTATTGGCGTACCGTTGCTGATCGAGTGGAGTCCCTGCGTCCAGCAACACTGATTTGGGTATCGGAGATATGGATACGAGACCTGGCGCGCCGCTTTGAGTTGCCAATGCGCAAAATGCCCATTAAAGGTGAAGCCCTTCATGTCGTAGGCATCGATAGGAGCGGAGTTGTCAATACGATCTACTGGGACATCCAGAGAGATTTGGCAAGCGCCAGGCCGCGCTTGGTTCGTCGGGAGCCGTCTCCTCAGACGCAGTACGGAGCGCCCTATTTCTTGCTGTCGGTAAAACGAGCCTTCGCACGAATGCATCAAACAATAAGGCATGCTGAGACCTAACCCCTCACTGGCGGACAGCGCTCCTCACGTTAAACACTAGTGTGGGCTATTCATGCCTACAACCGGTAGAAATGGGGCGGGATCACCTATTCGCGAAAGGGCTGGGCGGCCCCTTCAGTTACCTGAAATTACTGCCAAGTGCCGATGTTAGATACTTGAAACCGGCCCTTTAGTGAGGTTGGCGATATCCTCTGGATGACCGCTCCTGAAAGCAAAGCGTGATCTGGCGATAGGGGCGCGAATGGCGGCAAACGCTGCCAAACAGACATTCCCCTTCATGGTGCGAGTGTCCTGGGGAGAGACGGCTTTCCGCCCTACGGGGAAGGAGCGGTAACTGGGCCCTCCCTTTCCTGCTCTCGCACTTGCCACCAGCTCGGCAGCAAGGCCCGAATCCCCACCTGCCGGTAGCGATCATCGATAAGAAAAACGCTGCCCTGGTCCTGTTCGCTGCGGATGACGCGCCCCGCCGCCTGCACCACCTTGCGAAGGCCCGGGTAGAGGTAGGTGTAGTCATAGCCTCTGTCTGATCCGAAGTGCCGATCCATGGCGCGCTTCATCTGCTCGTTGACGGGGTTGACTTGCGGCAGCCCCAGCGTGGCCACGAAGGCACCAATGAGGCGCCGGCCTGGCAGATCCACACCTTCGGAGAACGACCCTCCCAATACCGCAAAGCCGATACCCTGCCCATGCTCGGTAAAGCGCGCGAGGAAGGCCGTGCGGCTCTCCTCATCCATGCCGCGGGTCTGCAGCCACAGGGGCAGCTGCGGATGGCGCCGCTGGGTGTGCTCGGCCACCTGCTGCAGGTAGTCGAAGCTGCTAAAGAAGCACAGGTAATTGCCCGGCTGGCGCCGATACTGCTGCGCCACCAGATCCGCGATCGGATCGAACGAATGCTCCCGATCCCTGAACCGCGTGGAGATATGGCCCACCGTGCGCACGCGCAGTTGCGCCGCCTCGAAGGGTGCCTCCACCTCGATCCAGCCGGTGTCCTGCGCCAGCCCCAGCATGTCGCGATAGAACTGCGGCGGTGTCAGCGTGCCCGAGAACAGCACCGTGGCATGGGCCGCGGCGTGGCGCGCCGCCAGGTGCGGTGCCGGGACCACATTGCGAATGCACAGCGTCGAGCCGGCTGCACGGCTGCGCCCACGCAGCGCGGTGTCCTGGCGCAGCAGGCTCACATCGAACAGCGCGTGGCCACCGAAGCGCTCGGCCAAGGCCATGAACTGGAGCGCTTCCCAGTAGACGGCCAGCACGGGGTCCTTGGGCTGCAGGGGCTGATCGGCCAGGGTGTCGGCAATGGTGCCCACGGCGCGCTGCACGGCGCCCAGCAGCGCGCCAGGCACTTCGTCATAGGCCTGGTAGCCGGCAGCCTGCTCCTTGGCCAGGGTATTCCAGCTGCGCTGCAGCCGATCGAGCGCCTTGCGCACGCCTGCCCCAGCCGCCTGGCGGGCATCGGCCAGCGTATCTGCAGAAAGCTCTGCCGTGTACATGCGCCGCGCGCGCTCCACCAGGTTGTGCGCTTCGTCCACCAGCACCCCCACCTTCCATTGCCGCTCCTGCGTCAGCGCATGGAGCAGGGCTGCGCCCGCGTAGTAGTAGTGGTAGTCGGCCACCACCACGTCGCTCCACAGCACCAACTCCTGCGCCAGGTAGTAGGGGCAGAGCTGGTGCGCGAGCGCCAGGGTGCGCAGTGCGGGCGCATCCCAGGGCTGGGGGAGTTCCAGGGCTGCGGCCCGAGCCGCCGGCAGCCGGTCGTAAAAGCCCCGCGCCAGCGGGCAGGACTCGCCATGGCAGGCCTTGTCCGGGTGTTCGCACGTCTTCTCGCGCGCCTGCAGGTCCAGCACCCGCAGGGCCGGGGCTCCAGGCTGCGCCGCAAGCTGCTCGTTCACGCTCGCCAGCGCCTGCAGCGCCAGGCCATGGCCCGTGCCCTTCGCGGTCAGGAAGAACAGCTTGTCCAGCCCCTGGTCCGTACTGGCCTTGAGCATCGGAAAAATCGTCCCCAGCGTCTTGCCGATGCCCGTCGTGGCCTGGGCCATCAGGCAGCCCCCGCCCGCATCGGCGCGTGCGCAGCGGTAGACGGCCACCGCCAGTTCGCGCTGCCCCGCCCGAAACCGCTCCATCGGAAACCGCAGCGCCGCCAGTGCCGCCTCCTTGGCCTGCCGATGGCCGGCCTCGCTGCGCGCCCAGCCCAGGAAACGAGCGCACTGCTCCTCGAAGAAGGCCTGCAGCGCCGCCGCCTCATGGGTTTGCACCAGCACCGTCTCCTCCTCGGATCCGACGTTGAAGTACACCAGCGCCACGCGCAGCTGCGCCAGCCCCCGTGCCTGGCACAGCAGATGCCCATAGATCTGGGCCTGGGCCCAGTGCAGCGCGCGGTGGTGCGGCTGCACGCCCTCGAGCGTTCCCCGGTAGGTCTTGATCTCCTCAAGCTGCATGGTCTGCGGATCAAAGCCATCGGCGCGGCCGCGCACTTGCAAGTCCTGGTACTGGCCCGTCAGGCCGACTTCGATCTCGTAGCCCTCGCCCCGGCGCGAGCGCACCAGGTCGTGCCCCGCCATGCCCTCCAGCGCACTGGGCGCGGGAGCAAAGCGCAGATCCAGGTCTCCCGTGCGCGCCGTGAACTCGCACAGCGCGCGCACGGCCACGGTGTAGCTCATGGGGCGCGCTCCAGGCGCTGGGCCTCACGCCAGCGGACATGGCATACGCGCACCGGGATGCCTTGCTCGGTGCAGTACTGCAGCCAGCGGATCTGGTTGTCCTGCAGCTTGTCGCCGGGGCCCTTGACCTCCACCAGCTCATAGCGGCGCTCGGCCGGCCAAAAGCGCACCAGGTCGGGAAACCCCGTACGGTTGGCGCGCACGTCGCACAGCAGCCGCCGAAAAAACAGCTTCAGGTGGGCCGCGGGGATGCAGTCCAGGGCCAGGCGCAGCAAAGGCTCGCTCAGAGCGCCCCAGAACACGAACGGCGACTGCACGCCCTGCTTGCTGGCAAAGCGCTCCAGGATGAGGGCCCGGTAGCTGCCATCATCGAGCCGCGCCAGGCACGCGTCGAACGCAGCCGCGCGTCGCAGCGTGAAATCGGGCGCGCCCAGGTCCGCCGGACCACTTTGGAATGGGTGAAAAAACGCGCCCGGGAGCGCCATGAACACCGCCGGCCAGCACAGCAGCCCGAACAGCGAGTTGATGAGCGCGTTCTCGACATAGAACACGGGGGGCGCCTTCGCGGTGCCAGTGGCCCTGCAGCGCGTGCTCCACAGGCCCCTGCGTGAAGGGCAGCTCCACGTCCATGCGTGCCTCAGCAGCAAGGAATGCCGGCCTGGCCGCGGCCCGCCCGCCCTGGCCCAGCCGGCGCCGCAGGCGCGCCAGCAGGCGCGCGACGCGCTGGCTCTCTTCATCGCTCTCGGGGGTTTCCTCGGCCGCCAGCGCCAAGGCCATGGCATCGCCCAAGCGCTCCATGCGTTCGTACACGCGCATGCGCCGGTGGCGCGCCCCCGGGGTAGCGGCTCAATGCATAGGCCTGCTCGGCGCGCGGCCAATCCTGCGCGCGCTCACCCGCCTGACCGAGGCGCAGCAGCAGCTTGGCCTGGCGCTGTTCGATCCACGGGTTGCGGTTGGGGCAGCGCGCGGCAGACTGCAGCAAGCCTTCGAGGTCCCGGCCCTCATCAAGCGCCTGGCGGCAGGCGTGCAAGGCCAGGTAGGCGTCCACCTCGCCTCGCGCCTGAAAGGCGCGCGAGGCCGCATCGAAAGCGATGGCTTCGTGCTTGAAGATCCCCAGGTCGGTCAGCACGAATTCGGACCAGGTCTGGTGCAAGTTGCCAAAGAACATCAGCCGCAGGCGCTCGCACAGCGGGCCCACCATCACGCGCCAGGCGGGGTCGGGCGCCAGCGGGCTCCATGGGCAAGAGGGCTGCGCAGCTGTGTGCAGTCATTGGAGCGCCTGCAGCATCTCGGCCTTGCGCATGCCGGCGTGGAGCGGCGCGCCGAAGCGTTGCAGAAGTTCCGCCTTCGTGTGCAGCGCGCACCACTCCTGCCACTCCATGAGGTGCAGGGCGTCCAGCCATCCCAGCGCCAGCAGCGGCTCGGCCGCACCGAGGGTGTCCGGGATCTCTCCGTACACCAGTTTGCCTGCGCGAAACCAGTGGCCGCGGCGCATCAGCATGCGCACCATCAAGGCCTGCGAGTACAGGGGCAGCTGGCAGAACTGCAGAAGAAAACGTTCTCTGCCTCGTCCAGCTGGTCGCCAAAGCGCTCGCCGATCCACGCCAGTGCGCGCCGAAAGTTGTCAGGTAGTAGTAGCGGTGGGCGGGGAGCATGGGCCCGGGTGGAATCCAGTAGCTGGTCGTTTATACAGCAACTGAAGCATGGGGGCAGGCTTGAACTGGTGGGAGCGATTCGGCATCGGCCCCTGCGGGAGCGTCGCCACGGTGGAGGAGGACGCGCCGCCCACACCGCGCAACCAGTGGGCGTTACTTTTTCTTGCACTTTCGCGGAATACTCCTACAATGATGCAAAGTCCGGGATCCGGCACGTCTAGAAATTTCATGCACACGTTCTCATCCCCACCCCGGATGGGCAACACTAGATAAGGGGCATTGGCGCAAGCCATGCCCGCAGAAGATTGAGAATTATTGCGGCGCGCCAACACGCAAGTGCGGCGCGCCATGGCCCGAGTCATCGGGTATCGTCATCGTGTCCAAACCCTTTGGACATTGAAAATCCGCGCGCCGCACTCTTGTGCTCGGCGCGCCGGTCACAAAGCCTGTCGCACAGACGAGGTTGGGTTTTGTTGCCCCGGCAGTCACCCTACCAGCGCCCCCGGCGCGCCAAGTCTGACAGCAGCACTCCGCGTGTGCTTGCCTTGCGCCCTCAAGCCTAGCCTTCATGATTCCGCAGTTCTTGCGGCGATCCTCCCTCATATTTCATGTTTCTCATGCGATATGCATTCCATATCGAACTGCGTTTGCCATAACCGTTGTCCCACACCTGTGGCTCTCGAAACATAGCACTAAAAATATCCGCGTCCGCCACGAAACGGCATACGCCGAAGCCCGCCAATCCTGGCCGAACTACAAAGACATGATTTAAAAGCACGCAGGCCCATGGCCCACCGTGCACCCTTGGTGCCGCGCGGACGGTACCCCTTCCATCGCCAGACTGCTGGGGCAAGGGGTTTGCTATGACGTTTCCACTGAGCACAAAGCGGTTCTATACGCAGCGTGAGGTCCGTGAAATATTGGGCCTGAAGCATTCAACGTATTACCGTCTGCTCAAAACCGAGCCGCTGCTGCGCCCGACGCATGCCTTCGGGCCACGTGGCAAGCGGATAGAAGACACTCAACTGGAAGAGTTCATCCGACAGCGAGCGACCGCCATGCCGGCGGGACTACGCAAATGATGATTCTCCCCGACCCAACACAACAGGTCGGGGAGCTTCTTCACTCCAGTGATATCAGGGCAGCAATGCAATTGAAACTTCAATCTTTTGCGTCCTCGCTGGCAGGGCGCAAGGGAATGCAGTTTCTACTGCCAGGAATCTGGCAAGAGACGCAATATAAAAAAACAGGTGCAATGCCCGCCTGCATTCAGCACAGAAGTGGCCATTCGTGGCCTCTCCCGAGCACCTCGGATGCCGCCTCGCGACGGCACTACCCAGACAAGAGGCAACCGCTGCCTCCGTGACCCAAGGCTTGCTCGCAAGAGCAACTCACCAACACCAACACCAACACCAATAGAGAAGCGATAGCGATAGCGATGCACCTGCATCTGCATCTGGATGTGTACCCCCAGCCGGATCTCTCCGGTCTGCGCCAAGAGCGCCATCAGCGATGTCTGCTGTCTGCTGTCCCCAGTGCGGTTCTCAACACTGAGTGCAAAGGATGTCCTGTGTTTATGCGGCTTGCGAGGGGATTTTCCCTCGTGCAGAACTTTGTGAGCAAAAAGGGAAGTCGGCCGGACCTCGATTCTCCCCATAACTTGAAGAAGAAAGTCGTCTGCGCGCTTGTGCAGGCTGGTAGGTATCGCGGGGCAGTTGCCCCGTTGGCCACCAGCAGACTTTTGGTCCAGATCCCCGCCGACGGCAGCGGGCTCCCTGAGGGGAGGAATGCCGAGCCGTGCCAGACGGTGGATAGGCAGCGAGGGCTTGTGCGGAATTCAAAGGAATGCGTGCGAGATCTCTATCACTTGTGGCTTCGGCCCGGGTGGTCTTATTTCAGGTGACGATGGAATATGGCTGATCTGGTTGTTTAAGGATCCGTCCCACAAGCCTCAGGGTGAGGTTTGCGGTCTCTGCAGCTCGGTAACGCAAGAGGCAAATATCATGGCCATCCAATTGAATGAAACCCTATCCTGCTCGCCAGGAGCTCGGCGCTTCTCTTGTCAGCTCCAGGCGATTGCCAAGAAAAATGCGTCCAAGCGCGCAGACAACCAAAAGCAAGCAAGTGACAAGACGATCGAAGATGCTATTTACTACGCCAAGCGTATTGGCGAAGCACTGTGGGGCCTGGGATACCAAATCGAGAAACCGGAAAATATTGCCGAGCGCCACATTAAGAGCCTGCTTACCTGGGTATGGGAATCGAATAATTCTGCGGGCACCTTGACCGTATGGGTGACCCAACTGAGGAAAATGCTGCGCTGGATGAATAAGCCGTATCTGCTGAAAGAAGTTTCAAAGTACCTGCCAGATGTTGATCCCAATATGCTGAAACGCCAGACGGTTGCGACGAAGTCCAAAAGCCCGGAGGGAAATGGAATAGACCCATCTGAGCTGTATGAAAAGGCCGATCGCATTGACCGGCGATTTGGCGCCATGGTGCAGCTGCAACATAATTTTGGCCTGCGCCGCAAGGAGGTTCTGCACTTAAAGCCGCACCTCGACGACAAGGGGCTTTACTTGAACCTTCGTCCAGGCACTGCCAAGGGGGGACGTTCGCGCACGATTCAAATCGTGAACGAGGGCCAGCGCGCTGCACTCGACCTCGCGAAAAGCTTGGTGGCACTGGGTGAGCATTTGGGTTGGCCTGAAGCGGGCAAGCGCCCGGAAGGTCGCACCTTGTTGGATGTCAATTTGGACCGGTACAAGTACTTCGCGAAAAAGCTCGGCCTGACTCGCAAGGACCTGGGGATCACCGGACATGGGTTGCGCGCTGCATTTGCCGAGAACCGGGCCATGGAGCTCGGCCTTGTTCCGCCAACCCGGGGCGGCGCCAAGGGGCAGTTGCCCAAGGCTGAGGAGCAGCTCGTGAAGAGCACCGTTGCCGAGGAAATGGGGCACGGCAGAAGTGCCGTTACGACTGCCTACTATGGGTCGCAGCGAAGTGTGGCCAGGGACGTCGCCTCAGATTTGGCAAGTTCCGGTGGCTCAGAGTGAGGGGGTCGATGAAACGAGCGCAGCACGGCGGCATTAGGAGCGGATCGCTACCGTCCCTCCCACTTCCTGGGACAAAAGCGGGTGGCGACGAGCATCGAGTGAGAGTACAAGCAGCGCAGCCGAATCGCCACTGATCTCAAGTGCATCAAGCGCGCAGAGGGACCACCTCAGCCCCACTGCGCAGCTTGTCTAGGTAGTCGGCCCACTCTCGCATCATGCTGCGCCGCTGCTCCATAAATTCAGCGCGGTCATATGCGGCCCCCAGTGGCCCTGATTTGCCATGGGCGAGCTGGGCTTCGATCACATCAGCCGATATGCCGTGAATGCGCTCGATCATGAGCGTCCGCGCCATGGCTCGGAATCCGTGCGCGCTCATTTCGTCTGAGGCAAACCCCATTCGGCGCAGCGCCGCGTTGATGGTGTTGTCGCTCATGGCACGCTCACTTGTGCGCAGGCTGGGAAACACGTAGCGTCCGTGGCCGGTAAGAGGTTGCAGTTCTCTGAGGATGGTGATGGCCTGTGGAGCCAACGGCACGAAGTGTGGTCGGCCATTGATCTTTTGTTGTAGCCGTCGCTTCATGTCCTGGGAGGGGATGGTCAACATGGCTTTGCCAAAGTCGATCCATGCCCATTCCATTTGCCGGATGTTGCCGGGCCGCTGAAAAAGCAAGGCAGACAACGCCAGTGCCGCTTTGGTCATGGGCTGGCCGGAGTAGCCATCAATGGCCCGCAGAAGCTCACCTGCCTTTGCTGGCTCCAGCACCGCGGCCATGTGCTTCACAACGATCGGCTTGAGCGCGCCATGCAGGTCGTTCACCGGGCTGCGTTCGCAGCGCCCTGTTTGCACGCCATAGCGGAATACTTGGCCAGCGGTCTGGCGCAAGGTGTGGGCGGTTTCGTTGGCCCCGCGCTTCTCCACCTTGCGCAGCGCGTCGAGGAGCACTGGGGCTGTGATGGACGGGAGCGTCAGCTTGCCGATGTGGGGGAACAGGTCCTTTTCCATGCGTTCTATCCAGCGGGATGCGTAGCGGGGGCTCCAGCCGCTTGCCTGGGTGGTGTGGAATTCGCGGGCTACTGCCTCAAACGTGTTGGCCTCTGCCACGCGCGTCGCCAACTTTTCTGCCCGCTTGGCAGCGCTCGGGTCGAGCCCTTCAGCCAGCAACTCCCGCGCCGCGTCTCTTCGCTTACGCGCTTTAGCCAGGGAGACGGCAGGGTAGACACCGAGCGCCAGGGTCTTCTGCCTTCCTAGATGGCGATAGCTCAGGCGCCAGTACTTCCCGGCCTCCTTCACATGCAGGTACAGCCCCTGTCCGTCGGCATGTTTCTCGCCCGTGGCGGAGCCTGAAGGCTTGACGTTCTTTACAAAGGTGTCTGTAAGTGGCATGGATACCCCAGTTGTTGGTATCTGCAGAGCTGGTATGTCGAGATACCGGCAGAAGTACCAACTTTTTGTTGGTATGTGATGGTACGTTGTGAAACACTCTGAGGCAACAAAAAACCCGCTACGCTAGGAAACGTGCGGGTTTTGAGAGGTTCTTAGACAGCTTGGAATGCTGATTTGGCCTGCCCGGAGGGACTTGAACCCCCGACCTACAGCTTAGAAGGCTGTTGCTCTATCCAGTTGAGCTACGGGCAGATGGATGCGGCAGGTGCCTGCCCAGAGCGGGCGATCATACCTGTGCGATTTGCTTGGGTCTCGCGGCAGGGCATAGGCGAATGCAAGCAAAAATTAGATAAAAATAGGGATCCAGCGCTTATGCAGTAAGCTCTGGACGCTATCAAAACAATAGTAATCACCTGTGCGTGCCTATGCCTGCATCGCAGCCCCGTGTGCGCGCCAGCTGTCGAATGCTTTGGCGCATGGCCCGGCACTTTCTCAGTTCGATTCCTCAAACACCAGAGAAGGGGTCGAGACGATGCGCGCCACTTCGCTCACGTCGTCGATGACGCCTCTGGCAACATAGCCGGCGGCGCTGTCGGGTTCGAGAGCGGCAACGGCCACTTGTGCAAGAGGTTGATTGAGGGGTACGTAGTAGCTGCCCACGGGAGCGTCAATGGTGTTGCGGCGCAGTGCTGCGCCGGGGCCCGCGCGCTCGTAGCTGTCGGCCAGCAAGGAGCCCCCTTCGGCCACACGCAACACCTGGATGCCCATGAGCTTGAGCCGATCAACCACGTTGTCGGCCCGAGCCGCCAGCCAGTAGCCGCAAGGGCGCGAGCGTGAGGTCACTGTGCGCAGCTTGAGGGGCGAATCCCAGCTCACATGCTGGATGCGCTCGGCGCCTGTCTGTGCGTCGAGCAGTGCGATGTCGCGTTGCGCTGGCGTGGGCACGGCCTCAATGACCGCCTGAGAGCGGCAGGCCAGGGCGCTGGTGTCGCGCGCGACGAAGCTGCGCACCTGTTCCAGGCTGGACGAACGCTCTGCCGTGCTGCGCAGAGCGCTTGCCATGGCCGTGACCTGCGTGTGCACGCGGCGCTGGATCTGGGCGCGTCCCAGGCCGACGCCGCGGCTCGCCACCGAGAAGCCCACGGCATTTTTGAGGCCGCTGACATTGCGCAGCGTGTCGGGCAGGACGCTGCCGCCGGCGACGCGCGCAATGCCCGCACCCGCCACCGGTCCGAAGAACCAGTCGCTGCGCAGGTGCTCGGACTTGAGCGACGCTGCCATGGGTTCGTAGTACCACTCGCGCGCGGCTTTGGTAATGAAGTCCGGCACGTTGGCTGCCGTGCCGTACTGCAGCAGCGCGTCGTAGCTGGGCTCGGCGCCCAATGCATCGCGCAAAGCGCCTGCAGCCGGAAATTCGCGTGCGTCCAGCACCAGGACGGGCCGGTATTCACGTACCAGTTCGGCCAGCGCCCGTGCTTCGGGCGTGGAGAGCACCAGATGGTCGCTCACCATGTCGACACCGGCTGCAGTCTCTGGCGTGCCGGCGTCGGCGCCGTCGGGGTTGGCGCGGGGCACCAGCACCACGTTGATGCGATCCAGCAGCGGCTCCAGCAGCCCGCCTGCCAGTTCCTGGGCGAGCGCCAGCAAGGCCTCGGCACCTGCGGGTTCGTCGCCGTGCTGCTGACCCACCAGCAGCACGGTGGGGCGGCGTGAGGCCTCCAGGGCATCCGGGGTGGTACCCGCAGCGCGCGTGAGCACCAGCGCAAAAATGGGTTCGCCTTGCTGCGACGGGCCAAGGCGCAGCAGTTGCGTTCGGGTTCCGGCCCCTTGCTGCCCTGTGGCGATGGCACCCAGCCAATCGGACAACTCCGCATTGGTGGTGAATGCGCGCCGCCCATCGCTCAGGCCCGGCGTACGGTAGCGCACGATGGGGTCAGGAAAATACGCAGCGACAGCCGGATTCAATGCCGGACCTACAGGTGCCGGCGCTGCGCCTTGGGTCCAGGGCGGCGGGATCGCCGCGCCTGGCACGGGTGTGGCTTGTGCGGGTTGCACAGGCGCAGGGTAGGCCGGGGCCACCACGCGGCCGCGCTCGGCAGGGGGCTGCGGCGCCTTGGCAGGCCAGGGTGGCAAAGGTGTGCTGGCGCAGCCTGCCAGCAAAACTGGCACGAGGGCGAAGGCCAGAACTTGGGGAACTGCGCAGCGGTGCGCTGCAGCGCGAACATTTCGGGAGAAAAACTGCAAGAGCATGGTGCGATCAGCCGTTCGAAAAAGGGTGGGGAGCGGGCGCGTGGCGCGAATGGTAAACGTCGGCGCGGCAGGAACGGTGTCAGTGTGCACGCCGTTTCTTGCGCGCAACCGCAAGGCGCTTGCCCTTCGCAGGCTTCTGAATACTCCTAAAAAAATAGCTGCCAGTGCTTGTGCATCAAGCGCTGGCAGCCAATTTCATGGGTATTTTTGCCTGGTCTCAGGCAGGCAGGTTCAGAAGAGCTTCAATAGCCGCCGCGCCGGCCACCGCCACCGCCACCGCCGCTGCGGGGACCGCCGCCACCGCCGCCGCCGCTTCGCCCACCACCGTAGCCGCCGCCACCACCACCGCCGCCGCTGCGATAGCCACCGCCACCGCGTCGGCCACCGGCCATGCTGTCCACGCTGGTACGCATGGGGTCGGGCTGGCCGGCTGCACCGTGGCCCGCGCCACGGGGCGGGGCCATGCTGGTGCCTGCCTGGGTGCCAAGGTGCGCGTTTTCACGCGCTGGCTGCCAGTCGTCCGTGTGGCGTGCTGCCGCCGGGGCCGAGCGGGGCGCGCCGCGTGGGCCGCCAGGAGCTGGGCCGCCGCGTGGTGCATTGCGGCCAGCGCCACCACCACGGTGGCCTCCGCCGCCATTGCTTGCACCGCCGCCGTTACCGCCATTGCCACCACCGCCACCACCGCTAGCGGCCCTGCCGCCCCGGCTGCCCTGGCCGGGTGCCTTGCCTGCGCGCATGCGTTCCATCATTTCGCCGCGTGCAGCCTTGGCGGCTGCCTGCATCACGTCGCGGCTGGGTGGACGGCCTGCGCCGCCCCAAATGGTCTGGCGGCCCATGGCGATGGGTTCGGCTTTTTCACCGTCATCAGGCCCGAAGCCTTCAATGAGCTGCACGGGAATCGTTTGCTTGGTGAAGCGCTCGATCTCCATCATGAAGCCTTCCTCGTCCATGCACACCAGGCTCACCGCTTCACCGCTGGCACCCGCGCGGCCGGTGCGGCCGATGCGGTGCACGTAGTCTTCGGGGACGTTGGGGATTTCGTAGTTCACCACGTGTGGCAGATCGTCGATATCAATGCCGCGCGCGGCAATGTCGGTGGCTACCAGCGCGCGAATGTCGCCGCTTTTGAAGCCGGCGAGGGCCTGGGTTCGGGCGCTCTGGCTCTTGTTGCCGTGCAGTGCCATGGCGTTGATGCCGTGCTTGGTAAGAAATTCGGCCACGTTGTTGGCGCCAAACTTGGTGCGCGTGAACACCAGCACCTGGCTCCAGCTGTGCTCGTTGATGATGTGCACCAGCACCTGCTTCTTCTTGCCGCGGCCCACCGGGTGGATCACCTGCGAGATGCGCTGCACCGTGGTGTTGCTGGGCGTCACCTGGATGCTCAGCGGATCCTTGAGCAGCGTGGCGGCCAGTTCGCGAATTTCGTCGCTGAAAGTGGCCGAGAACAGCAGGCTTTGCTTGTCCTTGGGCACCAGCGCCAGAATTTTCTTCACGTCGTGGATGAAGCCCATGTCCAGCATGCGATCGGCTTCGTCAAGAATCAGTACCTGGACGGTGGAGAGGTCGAGAAAACCTTGCTGCTGCAGGTCGAGCAGGCGGCCTGGGGTGGCCACCAGCACATCAACGCCGCGCTTGATGCGGTCGATTTGCGGGTTCATGCCGACACCGCCAAAGACCACGGTGGAGTTCAGATCCAGGTGTTTGCCGTACTGGCGCACGGATTCCTCGACTTGCGCTGCGAGTTCGCGCGTCGGGGTCAGCACGAGTGCGCGCAGACCCTTGCCACCGAATTTGTTTTTCGGCGCTTCTTCGCGCGAGAGGCGGTCCAGCAGCGGCAGCACAAAAGCCGCCGTCTTGCCAGTGCCGGTCTGCGCGCCAGCGAGCAGATCGTGCCCGGCCAGTACGGCCGGAATGGCCTGTGCCTGGATGGGCGTGGGGATTTCATAGCCTTGCTCGCGCACGGCTTTCATGATGGCCGGAGCCAGATTCAGATCGTCAAAAGTCATTGAGTAGATGCACCCATCCGGGCGCCGGGTATCGGCCTGTCGAGGCGCCTTGCGATGGGCGCCGAGCCAGTGTTAGGCTGATAAGGTTCAACAGTGGGCGCCAGCAAGCAGTGTTGCTTCGTCCCCAGCAGTTTGCTGATATCGCGCACAGCTGGAGTGCACGACAGGCGCTATTGTCGCATGGGTCGATAATTGATCTCGTACGCCGGGCACGATGCCCGTTTTTTTCCGCACAGCAGGACCGAACCCCTACCGATGGCCCAATACGTTTACTCCATGAACCGCGTCAGCAAGACGGTGCCCCCAAAGCGCCAGCTCTTGAAGGACATTTCGCTCTCGTTTTTCCCTGGCGCCAAGATTGGCGTGCTGGGTCTCAATGGCTCGGGCAAGTCCACCTTGCTCAAGATCATGGCCGGTGTGGACAAGGAGTTCGAAGGCGAAGCGCTGCCCATGCCAGGGCTGACCATTGGCTACCTGGAGCAGGAACCCAAGCTCAACCCCGAGCACACGGTGCGCGAATCGGTCGAGGAATCGATGGGTGCGGTCTTTGCCGCCAAGGCACGCCTGGAAGAGGTCTACATCGCCTACGGCGCCGAAGACGCCGACTTTGACGCGCTGGCTGCCGAGCAGGCCCAGCTCGAAGCCATCATTGCAACGGCCGGCACCGACTCCGAGCACCAGCTTGAGATCGCCGCCGACGCGCTGCGCCTGCCGCCGTGGGACGCCAAGATCGGCCTGCTGTCCGGTGGCGAAAAGCGCCGCGTGGCGCTGTGCCGCCTGCTGCTGTCCAAGCCCGATATGCTGCTGCTCGACGAACCCACCAACCACCTGGACGCCGAGTCGGTCGAGTGGCTGGAAGTGTTTCTCAAGCGCTTTCCCGGTACTGTCGTGGCGATCACCCACGACCGCTACTTCCTGGACAACGCCGCCGAATGGATTCTGGAAATGGACCGCGGCCGCGGCATTCCGTGGAAGGGCAACTACAGCACCTGGCTGGAGCAAAAGGGCGATCGCCTGGCGCAAGAGCAAAAGAGCGAAGAAGCCCACGCCAAGGCCTTGAAGAAGGAACTGGAATGGTCGCGCCAGAACCCCAAGGCCCGCCAGGCCAAGAGCAAATCGCGCCTCGCCCGCTTCGAAGAGCTGAGCGACATGGAATACCAGAAGCGCAACGAGACCATGGAAATCTTCATTCCAGTGGCCGAGCGTCTGGGCCAGCAGGTGTTTGAGTTCCATAACGTCAGCAAGTCGTTTGGCGACCGCATGCTGATCGACGACCTGAGCTTCACCATTCCGCCCGGCGCCATCGTCGGCATCATCGGCCCCAACGGCGCCGGCAAATCGACGCTGTTCAAGCTGCTGGCCGGCAAGGAGCAGCCCGACAGTGGGACCGTGGTCATCGGCTCGACCGTCAACATGGCCTTTGTCGACCAGCACCGCGACGTGCTGGAAAACGACAAAACCGTCTGGGAAGATGTCTCGGGCGGGCTCGACATTCTGAACGTCGGCAAGTTCCAGATGGCCAGCCGGGCGTATTGCGGGCGCTTCAATTTCAACGGTGCCGACCAGCAAAAGCGTGTGGGCAGCCTCTCGGGCGGTGAGCGCGGGCGCCTGCACCTGGCCAAGACCCTGATTGCTGGCGGCAACGTGTTGCTGCTGGACGAGCCATCGAACGACCTGGATGTGGAAACCCTGCGCGCCCTGGAAGACGCGCTGCTGGAGTTTGCGGGCACAGTGTTGGTTATCAGCCACGACCGCTGGTTCCTTGACCGCATCGCAACGCATATCCTTGCGGCCGAAGGCGACAGCCAATGGACCTTCTTTGATGGCAACTACCAGGAGTACGAAGCCGACAAGAAGAAGCGCTTGGGCGAAGAAGGTGCGCGTCCGCATCGCATGCGCTTCAAGGCGCTGAAGTAGGATCCGAAAAGCCCGATCTATTCTTTGCCTCTGCCATGCCATGACCTTGTCTGCAGTTCGTTCAAGAGCGGTGTTTCGGGCCTGCGTGGTAAGCGCAGTACGCGAGGGCGAGTTGCTCATGGAGCAGCTCGTCATGTACACCTTGGATGCGCTTGGCAAGCTGGAATCCGAAAGCCGCGTGATTGCCAAGCGCGATATGGCCAGCGAGGCCTCGCGCCTGTTGCGCCAGCACCAGGCGGGGCTGGTCAAGGCCTACCCGATGGCCTTGCTGGAAATGTTTGCCGATGGCCCCGCAGCGCCGGCGGTCAAGTCGGCCCAGGCGGCCTCGCTGGATTTTGGTGAGCTGAGCCTGGTGGACGATGACGAGGTGCAGGCCCAGGTTGAACTCTCCCGCGCACAGCAAATGGCCCTGCACACGACGGAAGAAGTCCTGTCCGAGCTCAATGGCCTGGTCAGTTCGGCGCAGGGTCTGCCGCGTGTGCAGCCAGAGCGCAATCCCATGCGGCCCGAGAACTACATCCGCGCTTTGCAGCGCGTAGTCGCCGACACCCAGGTGATCGCGCCAGTGCGCGAAGCATGGATGCAGCACATGCGCGAATTGCTGGGCCAGCAACTGCTCGATGTATACAAACGCGCCGCCAAAGGGCTGCGCGAGCATGGGATCGAACAGGTCGGATGGGGTGCGCGCGCGGGTGCGCAGGCGGATTTTCGCCAAAGTGCTCAGGGCGCAGGCTGGTCGGGCTCAGTCCACGGGCCGGCCGGCGCGGGGGGGGCATCGGGTTGGGCGCGCGGTTCGTCGTGGTCGGGTGGGGCAGGTTCACCGTCCGGGTATTCCCATTCTTCGCACTCAGGCCTGGCGCCGCAGGTGGAAGAAGCGCTGCTGACGGTAGGCATCCTTCGCCAGATGTTGGCGGGAGGGGGCGATCCCTATCTGGAGATGCAGTCCATGCCCGGTGTGGCCTACGCGGCCCAACCCAGCGGCCAAGCCCCCATGCGGCCGAGCCCCGGCGGGGGGGCAGCTTACGGCAACGTTGGCGTAGCCGACGCCATGGACGAGATTGCGCAGCTTGAGCGTCTGGTCGGGCGCCTTGCCAACAGCCAGCCGGCCTACCTGCACAGCGGCCAGGGCCCAGTTCGCGCCAGCCCGGGCTCGCTCCACGCGGCGGGCGAGTCGGCACCCATGGGGGCCGAAGTGGTGGCGCGCATGGTGGAAAACATCTCGCAGGATTCCCGCTTGCTGCCCCCGGTACAAAAGGCAGTGCAAGATCTGGAGCCCGCGATTCGCAAGCTCATTCGCCACGACCCGCGTTTTTTCAGCGACGCCAACCACCCGGCGCGCCGCCTGCTCGATGAGCTGACCCAGCGCAGCTTGGCCTACACCGATGTGGATGCGCCGGGCTTCAGCCGCTTCATGCGCCTGGTAGACCAGGCCGTCTCGCACCTGGCGCGGGTCGAGATCACCAGCGCTGCACCTTTTGAAACCGTGCGCCGCGCGCTTCAGGCGGCCTGGGAGGCGCAGCAGAAAAAAATGGAGGCTCGCCAGGAGCGCGAAAAACACGCCCTGATGCTGGCCGAAGAGCGCGAAATGCGTGCTGAGCGCATCGCCGACGAGATTGGCGCCCTGCCCGAGCTGGCCGGAGCTCCCCAGGACATTGCCGACTTTGTCACCGGCCCCTGGGTCGAACTGGTCGCTGGCATGCCTGCCGATGCCCAAGGTGCACTTGGCCACGAGGCCCGCGATGCCATCGCGCTCGCTGGGCTGTTGCTGTGGAGCGTGCAGCCGGAGCTGGCCAAGCACGATCCGGACCGCCAGGACGAGGCGGCAGTGCTGCTGCCCGCACGCCTGAGGGCTGCACTCGAAGGCGCGCAGCGCCCAGCGGAGGAAGTTGATCGCCTTCTGGAGCGCCTGGCTGAGCTGCACCAGGCCGCCATGCTGGCGCGCGCACCCGACATCGAGTTGCCGGACGATTCGGCCGACGTTTTGCTGGCGCAGGCCAGCGACATCGACGAAGAGAGCGATTCGGTTCTATACGACCCCGAAGCGGCGGATGAACCCCCCATGCAGCCGCAGACCGAGCCCGCGCCTGTGCCTGCGCCGCCCGAGAGCGACGGTTTCGTCATTGGCGCCTGGTTCGACCTGCTGACTTCCGGCAGGCGCTTGCGCACCCAGCTTACCTGGTGCAGTCCGCACAACACCTTGTTCTTGTTCACGGCCCCGGACAGCAGCACGCAGTCCATGACGCGGCGCATGCGCGATAAGCTTTTGGCTGAAGGCGCCCTGAAAGTGGTGTCCGCACAATCGATGGTTGGTAAAGCCATCGACAGCCTGACACAGTCCACGCGCAGCAGCGCAACGAACAAACGCTGATCAGACCTGCGGCAGCTTCTGGCGCACCAGGTGAATGTGGTTGCGCAGCGCGTACAGCTCGTCGGCGTACGACAGCGGCACGATCACCTTCTCCACCTGGATTTCGAGCTGGTCCAGGGCCTGCGCCAAAGCCGCGTGGGGCAATTGCCCACACTCCATGTCGTTTTCGATTTCGCGCAGCCGTCCGTACCAGCGAAACACCCGTGAACGCACACGGAACTGGTAGAGCGGCGGCACAACGCGCGAGAGCGGCAGCAGGGCTGCCAGCAGAATGCCCAGCACCAGCCACATGCGTTCGATCAGGTTGGCCAGCCAGAACGGCAGGTAGCGCTGCAGCAGCGGCACGGGCTCATTGATGGCCCGGTCGGCCTCGGCGGCAATGGGCAATTCGCTGTGCCGCGTATTGGGAAACTCGCGCGCCCGGTTGAACCAGCCCGCGCCGCCATGCAACACCTGCCCAGCCTGGGCAAACAATTGGAGCAAGGCCGGATGCGTGCTGCTGCGCGCCAGCAGGGCGGTGGTAGAGGCCACCAGGCGTACATCTTCGGGCGGCACATTGCCCGCCAGATCGACGACGCCGCGCGGCAATGTCACAGGGCTCAGAAAGGGAAATCGCCGGCCATAGGCTTCATTCTGCGCAAAATCCATGAGCTGCACGCCAGGGGTTTGCAACAGCATTTGCACCATCAGCGACTCCGGTGCCGAAGCAAACACCAGCACGTCGAGCTTGCCCGCCAAAAACCGAACCGTGGCCTCCGTCTGCCCGAGCTGCGAAAGCTTCAGGTCGCTGGGCTTCATGCGATTGGCGTCCAGCAGCTTTTCCATCAGCGTGGGCACGCCGCTGCCGGCCGTGCCTACATTCACGCGCAGGCCGCGCAGTTGCGGCAGGGTGTCCAGCCGGTCCGTCTTCCTGAGCCTGGGAGTGCCTTGCGTTCGATAGAACAGCCACAGCGGCTCGACAAACAGGCTGCCCAGAGACTGCAAGTCCTCCTGATCGCTCGGCTGCAGTTCGGCAGTTCCCCCCTGGACAAAAGCCAGATCGGCACGGCCATCCCGCAGCAATTGCAGATTGGCCGACGAGCCCTCGCTGGGCACCAGCACCACTTCGATGCCCTCGGCAGCCAGCGCTTTCTGGTAGCGCATGCCGAAGGCTTCATAAGCGCTTTGCGCTGGGCCCGTCGCCAGTGTCACTTGGTGAGGTGGAGTCGGGTTGAGCCACCAGTACGCCAGCGCCAGCAGACCCACGGCAAGAAAAGCCAGCGGCCCGGCGGAGAGCAGCAGGTCGCGCAGCGACAGCAGGGTGGAGCGAAAAGCCTGGGGCATGGATGGGCAGCGAAAGGTGGGGTTCAAGCCAGATCCGCCATGGATGGCAGATGCAGGCCTTCGGAAGTGGTGATGGAGCGTGCCGCCTGCACCGCGCGCAAGGTGGCGCGCGCGGTCACTTCGGCGGCCAGGGCGGCAAGCAGCAGCAGGCTGGCCTGCTTGCCCGAGGCGCCGGTGCCCAAGGCAAACAGGGTGTCACCGTCGAGTTGGGTATGGGCCGGAAAAATGCTGCGGGCCAAGCCGTCGTGCGCTGCCAGAGCCAGGCGCTGCGCCTGGGCCTTGGTGAGCCGGGCATCGGTGGCGATGACGCCAATCGTGGTGTTGGTGCCAGGCAGCAACGCATGGGGCAGCTCGCCGCGCAGCAGGGCGCGTCGACTGTTCAGCAGGCGCAGGCCATCGGCCGTGCGCGCGCCCGCCACCACCTGGGCGGTGTCCGCATCGATCACGTCACCCACCGCATTGCAGGCGATCAGCGCGCCCACCGTGATGTCGCCCACCGTCACCGAGGCGGACCCAATGCCGCCCTTCATGGCGCGCTGCATGCCAAACAATTTGCCCACCGCGGCCCCCGCGCCCGCGCCGACGTTGCCTTCCTCCGGGTCGTTCGCCGAGGCGGCAGCGCAGGCGGCATAGCCGGCTGCGGCGTCCGGGCGGATGGCGGGATCGCCCACCATCAGGTCAAACAGCACGGCGGCGGGGACGATGGGTACGTGGGCGACGCCGACATCCAGGCCAATGGAATGCTCCTCCAACCAGCGCATGGCGCCGCCGGCTGCGTCCAGGCCAAACGCGCTACCGCCCGAGAGCACGATCGCATGGATCTGCTCCACCAGGTTGCCTGGGGCAAGAAGATCGGTCTCGCGCGTGCCCGGTGCTGCGCCGCGCACGTCCACACCCGCCACCGCGCCTGCGCGGGCCAGGATGGCGGTGCAGCCCGTGGGGCGGCGCGGGTCGGTGAAATGGCCGACTTCAATGCCGGCCACGCGGGTGATGCTGCCGGGGTCGGCGTGCGGGGGTTTCATGCGCGCCGATTATGGGCGCGAGCCTTCAGGCGAAGGTATCGAGCCGCGTACCCAGTGGGCCAAGGTTCACGGACGGCGGCTGCGGGATCGCTTCAAGCAGGGTGGCGGCGGCGCTGGCTTGAAGGTTGAGCGCTTTCTTCAAAACGGTCACTTCCACGGCTTGGGAGGTTTCGGCCTGGCTGTTGGCACTGGCGACGCGCAGCAGCGAATTGGTGAGGGCGATGTCCATAGGTTGTTTTCGGCAGGTGAGCCAAAGAATGAAGGGCTATTCCAGTGCCGGCGCTCCCAGCGGTGCGCAATGCGCCAGGTCGGAGGCTGGGCGGCCAGGGAGTTTGCGCGAGATTTCGCGCAACGCAGTGCGCAGGCCTTCTTCCAGCACCGGGTGGTAGATGGGCATGGTCAGCAGGTCGTGCACGCTCAGGCCGCGCGACAGGGCGAGGCCCAGCAAGTGCGCCAAGTGCTCGCCCGCCGGCGCGCACAGTTCGGCGCCCAGGAGCTTGCCGTCCGCACGATCGGCGTACAGGACGATGCGGCCCGCGTTGCGCTGGCCGGCGCGCGCGCGCCCCTGGTTGGCGAAACTGGCGCTGCCCACCTCGAACTCCTTGCCCGCCAGTTCCTCGGCGCTCGCGCCCACCATGGCCACCTGCGGTTCGGTGAAGGCGATGGCCAGACTGCTGCGGCGCTCAAAGCAGCGCACTTCATCGGCCAGCGCATTCATGCCCGCAATGTGGCCTTCGTCCGCGGCCTCGTGCAGCAGCGGTCGGTCGCCGTTGACATCGCCGGCAATGAAGACGCGCAGATGGCCCACCTGGCTGCTGCCGGGGTGGAATGCGGGCATGCCGTGCTTGTCGAGGGGTACGCCCAATGTCTCGAGCCCCAGGCCGGCCACGTTGGGGCGCCGCCCGACGGCCGCCAGCACCTGGTCAACGACAGTGCGGGTGGTTCCGCTGACGATGGCGATACCGTCCGGGTCTGCTTCCAGCACCACGTCGTGGCCCAGATGCAGCTGCATTTCGGACTCCAGAGTATCCCGCAGCACCGCAAGGGTGTCGGGATCGGCGAGGCCGGCAATGGTGTTGCTCTTGGCGAAAGCGCTGACCCGAACTCCCAGGCGCGCCAGGGCCTGCGCAAGTTCTGCACCCACCGGTCCGAGCCCGACGACGCCCAGGCGTGGGCCGATCTGGCGCTGCTCGAACAGCGTGTCGGTGGTCAGAATGCGCTCGCCAAATGCCTTCCAGGCCGGCGGCACAAACGGGTGCGAGCCGGTAGCCAGGATGATGGCGCGGGCGCCCAGGCGCTCGCCATTCACCTCGACGGTATCGGGCCCGAGCAGGCGGGCATGGCCTGCCAGGCTGCGCTCGCCCAAGGCTTCGGTCACCTTCACGGTGCCAGCGACGAAGTCGTCGCGCAGCGCGCGCAGGCGTTCCATCACCGCTGGGAAATCCACCGACAGCGCCTCACTGCCCCGAATGCCGAAGGCATCGAACGTGAGGCGCCGGTGGTAGGCGTTGGCCGCTTCGATCAGCAGCTTGGAGGGCATGCAGCCCACGCGTGCGCAGGTCGTGCCATAGGGGCCAGCGTTGACGATGAGAAAGTGGTCGGTGCGTTTGCGTACTTCGCTCAACGCGGCCAGGCCGGCGGTGCCAGCGCCAATGATGATGGCGTCGTAGTGCTTGTGCATGCTCAGGATCCTCCAAATGCAGACAACCCACTGTGCCATGCCACCGGGCCGACACCTGTAGGTCAAAGCGGAGAAAAAAAGCAATAAAAATAGCCGCTAGCGCTTATTGGGTAAACGTTAGTAGCTATCAAAAGAATAGTTTTTGCCCAAGGATGGCTCGGCGCTGTCCCACACCAGGCTGCCGTGTGAGGCATCGGCCAGGCGCTCCGCCAGCGCCTGCGCCTCGGTCTCGGGCAGAGCGAAGGTGAGGCCGACCAGGCTGGCGTGCTCGGCAGCCAGCAGTTGTGCACCCGCCGCTTGCAGTTCGCGCCGAACGGCGCCTTCAAAGGCATAGGGAAAACGGCAGGCGAGCTGCACGCTGCGCTGCAGAGTGACTTTTTCAGCATCTTTCAGCGCCTGCGCCACGCAGTCGGTGTAGGCGCGCAGCAGGCCACCCGCGCCGAGCTTGACGCCGCCGAAATAGCGCACCACCGTGGCCAGCACACCTTCGAGATCCTGGTGGCGCAGCACTTCCAGCATGGGCCGGCCGGCGGTGCCGCCGGGTTCGCCGTCGTCTACGGCCGCCGAGTGGCCCCCCGCCAGCAGGGCCCAGCAGATGTGGGTGGCGCCGGGGTGCTGCTTCCAGAGGGCGTCTACCGCCGCCTGGGCGCTGGCGCGGTCTTGCATGGGCTGCACGCAGCCGATGAAGCGGCTCTTCTTGATGGAGAGATCGCTGTGGACGGCGCCGGCCAGGGTCTGGGCCATCTCGTCACCAGCTCGCCGCTATTTCGCCGGCCTGCCGTCCAGCATGGAGCGCACCAGCGCGCGGCTGTGAACACCAAAGTGCCCGAGCAGTTCGGCGATGGTGGTGTCCAGATGGGCGCGCTGGGCCGGATCGATGGCGGCGAGTTCTTTGATCAGGTCGATCTTGGCCGACTGCACGCCAAAATCGAAGCCCGGGTCAGACACGTAGCGCGCCGGCAGCGTATTGACCAGCGAGCGGTCGGTGGCTGCGCCGGCGTCGTAGGCCTCCTTGCTGACCACATCGCGCACGTAGCGGTCGGTCCAGGCAGGGTAGTGCGGGTCCAGGCTGGTGTCATGCAGCGTGGCGCCCAGAACGCTGGGTGTGCGCGTTTTGGCCGCCGAGCGAATCAGGGCGCTTTCGTAGTTTTCCATGGCCAGGTGGCGGTTCGACAGCAGCACGATCATTTCGTTTTTCCACTTCGGCAGACCCACCATGGCCAGCGCATTGATGCCGATCAGCCGCGCAGCGCTGTTGCCGGGCGAGACGCTGGCGTGGTAGGGCTGGGTCAGGTCTTGCACATAGTGCATGGCCAGGCCCGTGAAACGCCAGCCCCAGTACGGGTGACCGGTGTCAAAAGCCAAGCGGGCCAGGCTGGTGTACTGGTGCACGCGCAGCAGCGGGTAGGTGCGTTTGAGGAAGGGCGCAGCCTTGTACATGATGGACGGCTCATGGAAGAACCCCATGTGGAACGGCGCCTGCGTGGCAAAGCTCAGCGTCGGATTGCCAAAGGGAATGGGGCCAAAGCCGTAGTTTTTGCCTGCTTCTGAGGGGCTGTCGCTCCAGAGATTCAGATCCATGCCGTAGTCCGGCTCGTCGCTGGCTGAGGCCACCACAGCCAGCGCCGACACCATGTCGCCTGGTGCAATGCGCACGAAAACATGTCGAGCCTCTTCCGACTTGTCGAGCGCATTCACAGCGGTGGCCGGCAGCAGGCGGGCCGGGTCGGGGGCCGGGCCCCAGGGGTCTGGCTGAACGTAGAGCGCGAGCCGGCTCTCGGGCGAGACGCGCAACGCGGCCAAAAATGCCTTGCGGCGCTGGGCATCGCTCTTGGCCGGATCGGCACGGTAGGCGAGCGCTGCGGGCAGCGGCGGATACGTATCCACCGCTTTACTGGCCCAGTCTTCGTCGTCCCTGAGCAGCGCCTCGATGGCCTTGTCTTCGTTCTTCAGAAACGCTTCGAGCGGCTCGGCCGCCACCTGCACGCTCAGTTCCGGCATGCGCTCAAGCGCACGGTAGCTGACCATGGCGTGGTTGCTCCAGGCAAAGGCGGTGCCAGTGAAACCGGTCAGCGCAGCAACAATCAGGACATAACGGGTGGTACGCATGGACTTGCTGTAGGTCGAAGTGGGCGGGAGCGCCAATGCCATTGTCAATCCTGTGAAGGGTAGCCGGTAATGGCGCGGATCTCCTGGTACAGCGGCTGCAGGCGCTGGTACATGCGGCAATACACGCGCCGGTAGAGCTGATCGTAAGTGTGTGCGTGCTGCGGCTCGGGCTCGAATCGGTCGCCCATGCGTGCCATCGCGGCCACGGCCGCAGCGTAGTCGGCGTGCAGGCCCAGGCCCACGGCGGCAATCATGGCGGCGCCCAGGCCGCTGGTCTCGTACAAATGTGGGCGCTCGCAGGGCAGGTTGAAGATGTTGGCGGTGATCTGCATGGCCGCGTCGCTTTGCGAGCCCCCACCCGAGACGCGCACCAGCGTGATCGGCGCTCCGCCACGGCGTTCAATCCGCTCCTTGGCCTCGCGCAGCGCGTAGGCCAGGCCTTCGAGGATGGCGCGGTACAGGTGGGCGCGGGTGTGCACGTCGCCAAAACCAATCACTGCGCCCTTGGCCTCGGGGCCGGGCACCTTGATGCCAGGGTTCCAGAAGGGCTGCAGCATGAGGCCCTGGGCGCCGGGTGGCACGTGGTTCACCAGGGTGTCGAACAGGCTTTCCGGTGTGACACCTTCGCGCACCGCTTGCTGTTGCTCGTGCAGGCCGAACTGCTCCTTGAACCAGTTGACCATCCAGAACCCGCGCGTGATCTGCACCTCGGTGTTGTAGTGGCCCAGCACTGCCGCCTGGTAGGGCGGGATGAAGGGCGTGGCCTCCAGGTAGTGCGGCGTGGTGGTGTTGATGGTGGCGGCGGTGCCGTACGAGAGGCAGGCAATCTCGGGCGTGAGGCACCCGGCGCCCAGCACTTCGCATGCCTTGTCGGCGGCGCCCGCCAGCACCCGCAATCCGGCGGGGATGCCCGTGTCCTGCGCGGCCTGCGTGCTCACTTCGCCGATGACGGTGCCCGCCGCCACCAGCTCGGGCAGCATGGCGGGCGTGATGGGCAGGGCCTGCCATTTCCAGTCGTGCGGCGGTGCCCAGTGGCCTTTTTTGTAGTCGAAGGGCACGTAGCCCACCTGCGACGCGATGGAATCGACAAAGCGGCCGGTGAAGCGGTAGTTGAGGTAACCCGAGAGCAGCAAGTAGGTGCGGGTGCGCGCCCACAGCTCAGGCTGGTGCTGGGCGATCCAGTTGGCCTCGGCTTCCTTCTGGAAGTGGCGCACGGTGCCCCGCATGCCAATGGCGCGAAAGGCGGCTTCCCACCACCACGCCAGGCGCGGGGCGTGTTCGGCGCGGCGCTGGTCGAGCCAGATCATGGCGGGGCGCAGCGGCTGGCCGCTCTCGTCCAGCGCCAGGGTGGTGCCGCGCTGCGTGGTGATGACGAGGCCGGCGATGTCGCTTTTGTTGACGCTCGTGGTTTGCCAAAGCTGCTGGCAGGCCTGGCACAGGGCTTGCCAGAATACGTCGGCGTCCGCTTCCATCCAGCCGGGTTCGGGTGACTGGTAGGTGATCGCTACCTGCGATTTGTCCACCAGATTGCCCTGCAAGTCGAACAGCAGGGCGCGCACGCTTTGCGTGCCGTTGTCGATGGCGAGCAGGTAGGGGGCGGTCATGGCGTCTCCGGTGTACTTCTGTTTTGATAGCTGCTTGCGCTTACTGGATATGCGCTAGAGGCCAATTTCATTCATATTTTTATGCTGCAGCGCTTGGCGGTTGGTAGTGTGCGGCGATCAGTGCGCGGTAGCGCTCCGCCTCATCCGCCCAGCGCGCCGCTTCCCAAGCCAGGTGCGGCGCGCACAGCGCCTGGATACGTGGCAGGTGGTCCAGGCCGCCGCGTGGCAACAAAAGCCCGAGCCGGGTGCGGCGCAGCAGCAGGTCGTCCAGGTGGTGTACCGCTTCGTATCGGGCGGCGACGGCCAGCTCCAGCCACAGGGTCTGCGTGCCGGGGATGGTGTGCAAATCGCCGTCTTGCGCGTCTGCGCACCAGTCGGCCGCGTGCACACCGTAGCGCGCGGTGAGGCGCTGGCGCACGGCGGGGCTCCAGTGGGGATTGAGCGTGGGTGCGGGCGTGAACAGGGGCGCATCGTCTTTCGCAAACGCTTTGCCTGCATGCGGCGCCGCCAGCGCCAGCGCGTCCTGCGCCATCAGTCGAAAGGTGGTGAGCTTGCCGCCAGCCAGTGTGACCAGGCCCGATTCCTCGCGCACCACATGGTCGCGCGTGGCTTTGGACGCATCCTGCTGGCCGTCGTCAATGACAGGCCGCACACCGGCGTAGCAAGCGCTGAAGTCAGCGGACGTGATGTGTGCGGTGGGGAATTGGTCGTTCACGGCGTCGAGCAAATAGGCCACCTCGGCAGGGGTAATGCTTGCCTCAACATCCAGGTCCAAGCGGTGGTCCAGGTCCGTAGTACCCACCAGCACGGCGCCTTCCCACGGGTAGAAGAACACCGGCCGGCCATCCTTGGGATGCATGAAGCTGATGCTTTGCGCCACCGGCAGGCGCCAGAACGGCAGCACCAAGTGGCTGCCGCGCAGCGGGCGCAGCAGCGGCGCGGCGCCGACGCCGGCGCGCAGGCGGTCGGCCCATGCGCCGGTGGCGTTGACGATGGTGCGGGCCTGCACGGTGTGGGTCTGGCCGGTCAGGCTGTCTTTGCTCACCACGCCGGTGACCTGGCCGTTTGCCGTTTGCAGGCTTTCAACGGCCATGTAGTTGAGCAGCGTGGCGCCATCGCGCTGCGCTTCGAGCAGCACGCGCCAGACCAGGCGGGCGTCGTCGGTCTTGGCGTCCGGGAACACCAGGGCACCGCGCAGGCCCGGCGGTGCCAGGCCCGGCGCCAAGGCCTGCGTGGTGGCCAAGTCAGCGTAGTAGTGGCTTTGCTGCCCGGCCATCAGGTCGTACACCCATAACCCTGCTTGCATCAGCCAGCGCCCAGGCTTGCGGCCTGGGCAGTCGGCAAACAGAAAGCTTTGCGGTTCCACCAGGCCCGGGGCTTCATGCAGCAGGCGCTGGCGTTCGCGCACCGAGTGCAGGGTGGTCTTGAGGTCGCCTTCCTTGAGGTAGCGCAGTCCGCCGTGCACTAATTTTGACGAGCGGCTGGACGTGCCCCAGGCAAAGTCGCGCTGCTCCAGCAGCAGCACGCTCCAGCCGCGCCGCGCCGCCTGCTGCGCCACGCCCGCGCCGCTGATGCCGCCGCCGATGACGACGAGGTCCCAGGTTTGCGCAGACAGGAGCGCAAGCGCGGCGGCCCGTTGCGCTTGTGGATTCAGTTCGCCCATGGCCCGCCGTCCTGCAGCAACTTGCCGGGGTTCATGATCCCGTGCGGGTCAAAGTGGCGGCACAACCCGGCCAAGGTGGCCATGCCCAGCGGGCCTTTTTCATCCGCCAGATGCGCCGCGTGGTCGCGCCCCACGCCGTGCTGGTGGCTCACCGTGCCGCCGTGCGCGGCAATCGCGTCGGCCACCGCGGCCTTGAATGCTTGCCAGCGCTCGAAGTTGGGCGCAAAGCCGCCCGGTGCAATCGGCCACACGTACTGCGAATAAATGCTGCTGCCCTGCGGGTACAGGTGCGAGAGGTGGGTGAAGGCGTGCACGCGCTGGCCGAAACCTTCAAACACATCGCGCGCGGCCTGCTCCATGGCCAGCATCAGCGGTTTGACCTGGGGCCAGTCCACCGCCGTCTCAATGGTGTCGGCCGCGTAGCCCAGCTCCCACAGGGTGTTGCGCAGGTAGGGCCCTTTGAAGCGGTTGGCCGCCCATTTGCTGCCCATGGCGGGGCCGATGTACACAGCGCCGTAGTGCCCCAGCAGGCGCCGGGCTTCGCGCAGGGCGTGGCGGGCGGTGCGCTTGTCCGCGCTCACACCCAGCATCAGCATGCATTTGCCCCCGCTGCAGCCGCGCCAGGACAGGTACTTTTCCATTGCGCTCACCAGCCGCTCGTGCCCAGCCAGGGTGAGGTTGGTTTCGGTCTCGATGCCGTTGGAGAGACGCAGCATCGACAGCGGCAACTTGCGCTGCACCAGCGCGCGCACGGCGGCCTCGGCGCGGTCCCAGTCGGGCAGGAAGATCGCGTGAAAGCTCTCGTGCTCCGGCAGCGGCGTGACGCGCACCGTGGCCTCGGTGAGGATGCCAAAGCGCCCCTCGGAGCCCAGCACCAGCTCGCGCAGATCCGGTCCGGCGCTGGCGGCAGGAAATGTTGGCAGGGTGAGCGGGCCCACGGGCGTCTCCATGCGGCCCCCGGCAAACAGCTGCTCAATGCGCCCGTAGCGCAGCGACTGCTGGCCGCTCGAGCGCGTCACCACCCAGCCGCCGACGGTGGAGTATTCAAACGACTGCGGAAAATGCCCCAGCGTGTAGCCGTGCGCGCGCAGTTGCGCCTCCACCAGCGGCCCCGGTGTCCCCGCGCCAAACGTGGCGAGCTGGCTGGTTGGGTCCAGGTGCAGCAGCCGGTTCATGCGCGTGAGGTTGACCGAGAGGATGGGGCGTTCGCTGGCCGGGCAATCGAGGTGCCCGGCCACGCTGGTGCCGCCAGCAAACGGGATGACCATCCAGCCGTTCGCCTGCGCCAGGTCCAGCAGTTCGCGCACCTGCTCGCCAGATTCCGGATATGCCACGCCATCGGGCACCGGCGGCAGCGCGCCAAAGCGCTTGCGAATCCAGTCGGCGTAGCTCTCGCCGAGCGCCATGGCAAAGCGCTCTGACGGTTCGCGCGAAATCAAAGGGTGCTCGGGCAGGCGCGATGGTGGGATGCGTGCCAGCAGCTCCGCCCGCACCGCATCCTGCCCCGGCAGGCCAGTCCCCAGACGCTCGGCCAGCATGGCGCGGGCGCCTTCGGTCAGGTTCATCGAGGTGGCGTCGTCGCCCCAGCCGTTCCAGCGTCGCATGACATACTCCCTTGCACATTTTTTCAGGCTCTGGCTGCGCGCCGCGCCTGGATGCCTTTGACTGTAGACCCGCGCACGCCCTTTGCCATTCCGCAATGCCGCCACCCACTTGTTCTATCGCGCCAAACCGCTTCCCGGGCCGCGTCGTTGCGCCCTATGCGCACACGCTGATCGAGTTGGCGCGCGCGGAGGGTGTCCCGCAGCATGGTGGTGCAGCGGCCGATGCGGACATCCCAGTGGCGCAGTACCTTGATGTGCTGGCGCGCGCCTGCGAGCACGCCGGCCCCGCATTCGGCTGGCGCCTGGGCCAGAGCGTCAAGCCCACCACCTATGGCGTCAACGGCATCCTGCTGCTGGCCTGCGCGACGCTGGGCGAAGCGCTGGCGCAGGTGCTGCGCTTTGAATCGCTGGTGCACGACCTGGGCCGCTCGCAGTTTGCTCTGGAGGGCGGCCACGCGGTCTACGCCTGGCGCAACGACTGCGCGGGCCACGCAGCGGCATCGGCGCTGAGCGAGTCGGTGTTCTCCGGCATCCTGACCTGCGCGCAGTGGCTGCTGGGCCGGCCGGTCGAGGGCTTTGCACTCGAATTCACGCACCCAGCCAATGCGCAGAGCGCTTCCTACATTGCACAGTCCCGCCCTGCGCAAGTACGCTGGGGCGCGGACGCCAACCGCGCCATCTTTCCCGCGGCGCTGCTCGACTGGCCCTTGCCGCAAGCGCAGCAAGGTGTGCTGGCGCTGTTGCAGCGCCATGCCGACGAGCTGCTGCAGGCGCGCCACCCGCGCGATGCGGGCATTGCGGCGCAGGTGCGCAAAAGCATTTCGGGCCGGCTGGGTCGGGGCTCGGTGAAGCTGTCGGACGTGGCGCAGGATCTGCACCTCTCCACCCGCACCCTGCAGCGCCGCCTGGCGGACGAAGGACTGGCCTACCAGGCGCTGCTCGACGCCACGCGCCACGAGCTGGCCTGCCACTACCTGAGCGGCTCCGCCCTGCCGATTGCCGAGGTCGGTTATTTGCTCGGTTTTCAGGATGCGCCTGCCTTTACCCACGCCTTCAAGCACTGGCAAGGGCAGGGGCCGGGGCAGTACCGGGCAGGGGCATCGGGCGCAAAGCGTGCGTGCTTGGGCAAATCCTAGTAAAATCAAAGGCTTACCCTAGGAGTCTGTCGGACTTGGAAATCGTCGGCTGCAAATCGACCGCAGCGGTCCATTTCTCACCGTCTTTTTGCCCCATAGCGCGGCTATGAGGCTGCAAATCCGGCAAAAACTGTCCTCGCTGGGGCCGATTTTCGCTTTCGACGCTCCAAGTCCGACAGCCTCCAGGATTGCCTGTATGAACGCCCCGGTTGACGTTTCCTTTTTCGCGCGCGCCGCCAAGCCGCTGACCAGCTACCGCCCGTTTTGGGCCAAGCGCTTTGGCACCGTGCCCTTCCTGCCGATGAGCCGCGCCGAGATGGAGCAGCTCGGCTGGGACAGCTGCGACATCGTGCTCGTCACCGGCGACGCCTACATCGACCACCCGAGCTTCGGCATGGCCGTGATCGGCCGCACGCTCGAAGCGCAGGGCTTTCGCGTCGGCATCATTGCCCAGCCCGACTGGCAAAGCGCCGAGCCCTTCAAGGCGCTGGGCAAACCCAATCTGTTCTGGGGCGTGACGGCGGGGAACATGGATTCCATGATCAACCGCTACACGGCCGACCGCAAGATCCGCAGCGACGACGCCTACACCCCCGGCGCCGAAGGCAACCGCCGCCCCGACCGCGCCGCCATCGTCTACAGCCAGCGCTGCCGCGAGGCGTACAAGGACGTGCCCATCGTGCTCGGCGGCATCGAAGGGAGCCTGCGCCGCATTGCCCACTACGACTACTGGAGCGACAAGGTGCGCCGCTCCATCGTGGTGGACGCCAAGTGCGACCTGCTGCTCTACGGCAACGCCGAGCGCGCCCTGGTCGAAGTGGCGCACCGTCTGGCCGCGCGCGAACCCGTGGCGCAGATTACCGACGTGCGCGGCACCGCGTTCGTCTGCCGCACCTCGCCCGAAGGTTGGTTTGAAATCGATTCCACCGACGTCGACCAGCCCGGCCGCGTCGAAGACCACACCAACCCCTACCAGACCACCAGCGAGCAGGCGGCCGAGCAGGGCGGCACCTGCAGCTCACAAGATACTACGGTTTCGATAGCTGACAGCGCAAAGCAGATAAGCGCTGGAGGCCAAAAAGAGCCAGAAAATGGCGGTGCTACCGCCAAGGGAACCACGCACGCCATCAATTTCGTGCCCAACCCCGCGGTCAAGCTCAAGGCCCCGCCCAAAGACCGCACCGTCATTCGCATCCCCAGCTACGAGCAAGTCAAGAGCGACCCCGTGCTCTACGCCCACGCCAACCGCGTGATGCACCTGGAAACCAACCCCGGCAACGCCCGGGCCATGGTGCAGGCGCATGGCGAAGGCACTACGGCGCGCGATGTGTGGCTCAACCCCCCGCCCATCCCGCTGACCACGGCCGAGATGGACCATATCTTCGATCTGCCCTACGCCCGCAGCCCGCACCCCAGCTATGCCGACGAGCGCGGCCGCCACGACGGCGAGACGAAAATCCCTGCGTGGGAAGTGATCCGCTTCTCCATCAACATCATGCGCGGCTGCTTTGGCGGCTGTACCTTCTGCTCCATCACCGAGCACGAGGGCCGCATCATCCAGAGCCGTTCTGAAGAATCGATCCTGCGCGAGATTGAAGACGTGCGCGACAAGGTGCAGGGCTTTACTGGCACCATCTCCGACCTGGGCGGCCCCACCGCCAACATGTACCGCCTGGGCTGTCGCACGCCAGAGATCGAGGCGGCCTGCCGCAAACCGAGCTGCGTGTACCCCGGCATCTGCTCGAACCTCACGACCGACCACAATCCGCTGATTTCCATCTACAAGCGCGGCCGAGAAATCAAGGGCATCAAGAAGATCCTGATCAGCTCAGGCCTGCGCTACGACCTGGCGAACCAGTCGCCCGAGTACGTCAAGGAGCTGGTGCAGCACCACGTCGGCGGCTACCTGAAGATTGCGCCCGAACACACCGAAGCCGGCCCGCTCACCAAGATGATGAAGCCGGCCATTGGCAACTACGACAAGTTCAAGCAGTTGTTTGAAAAGTACTCGGCCGAGGCGGGCAAGAAGCAGTTCCTCATCCCGTACTTCATCGCCGCCCACCCCGGCACCAGCGACGAAGACATGATGAACTTGGCCATCTGGCTCAAGAAGAACAGCTTCCGCGCCGACCAAGTGCAAACCTTCTACCCCAGCACCATGGCCAGCGCCACGGCCATGTACCACACCGGCATCAACACGCTCAAGGGCGTGCACCGCGATGAACGGGGCGAAAAGGTCGATGTGGTGCGCGGCGAAAAGCGCCGCCGCCTGCACAAAGCCTTTTTGCGCTACCACGACCCCAAGAACTGGCCCCTGCTGCGCGAAGCGCTCAAGGCCATGGGCCGCGCCGACCTCATCGGCAATGGCAAGCACCATTTGATTCCCACTTACCAGCCGATGGCGGGCAGCTGCGGCAGTCAGAAGAACGAGAAGTTCCTGACGATTCCATCGATGGTGATGGAGAAGAACCAGCCCAAGCCCGGCCAAACGCTGACGCAGCACACCGGCCTGCCGCCGCGCGCCGGAATTTCAGGTAAAAAGCCGAGCTACCGCCCAGTTGGAAAGCGCGGGACGGCGTAATTTCATGCACTGACGCGGCTGCGCATCGAGCCCCACACCGTCCAGAGCAGCAAAAACGCGCACACGGCGAGCGCCACCGCCGTAATTGGCCGCTCCACGAACACGCTGAA
>Ga0207971_100163_pt1 | contig 34895 bp, 31 predicted proteins | sample LakWasMet56_HOW8_2_FD_183890 | JGI IMG/M metagenome (GOLD analysis project Ga0207971, IMG submission 183890) | Freshwater sediment methanotrophic microbial communities from Lake Washington under simulated oxygen tension - Sediment Metagenome... | ecosystem: Environmental > Aquatic > Freshwater >... | reverse complement strand
ACTGACGTTTTTCTTCGTCGGTCAAATTGACTTTATATTTAATGGCTGGCATAACTGAACCTCACTACGCCAAAGCCAATAGCTATATCACAAATTATCGCTTCGCTTCAATATGACTGACTACTAGAAACGCTCCGTTCATGCCTCATAAGGACTAAATCTCTCTACAACGCCTTGAAAAATTGCGCAAATTAATGATCTACAGTTGTAATTGCGCACTTGATAAAAACGATACCGTTTAAATCGGCTAATAAAACCCACACTCTGCCAATATAACTTGGCATTATTATTGCTGAACATACATTAAGTCCACGTTGAAAACTAATAAAGGCGGATCCAGCAGCGAACCGCTTAAATAGCTCATATCGACATGAATAAAGAAAACAAACTATTTCCTTATTTTCAACCTATTGTTGGCGCTGCCTGTGGCAACATCATCGGTTATGAAGCATTAGCCCGGCAACATGATGCAAACGGTCGAGTTATTTCGGCCGGCGCATTATTTTCTTCACCGGATATTGCTGTCGAGCAATTGATAACATGGGATCGCATGATTCGGAGGCTGGCGCTGGCGCAATTCAGCCAAACAAACTTCAACGGTTATCTAACCATCAATATCTCAGCCGCCTGGATCGACCAGCTCACTGACTTTAATTCATTACCGACCTTGATGATGCTGGACGAGTTTAATATTGATAGAAGCCGCATTATTATTGAAATAACCGAATCAAAAGGCGATCTGGACAAGCTCGTTGAAATTGCCGGCGTATATCGTAGACACGGTTTGAAAATAGCGATTGATGATTTCGGCGCCGGCTTTTCCCAACTGGAAAGAGTCATGGCCATACAGCCCGACATCATTAAACTGGATATGAAGTTATTTCAGAATGCTACCAAAGGCGGTATTGCCAGTGATGTCGTGTGCTTGCTATCGCGTCTGGCGGAATGCACCGGTTGCCGCATTGTTTGTGAGGGTGTGGAAACTGCTGAAGACTTCCATTTCGGCTTGAGTTGCGGAGCGCAATATCTGCAGGGCTACTTGTTTTCGCCCGCTACGGCAACGTTTAAAAAGCCGCTGCAGTATCAACAACAAATCAGTTCGCTAAGAAAGGACTTCCTGAACAAAGCCTTGATCAAAGAAAAACAAAAGATTCAGTTTATAGCCAACATTAAGCACTTGATCGAACGCCTTAAAACAAACCTGAAAGCCGACTTCAACTTCAGTCACTTAGCAGCACATCCTTTCAAAGACAGCGGCATTCTACGGTTCTATTTATGTAACAACGAAGGCGACCAAATTTCGTCCAATTTTAATTTTGCTGACGGCAAGTGGTTTGAAGACGATACGCAGTTTGGCTTTAACTGGGCATGGCGGCCTTATTTTTACCAATTGTTGGCGCTGGAATCGGTAAAAGACAGTTATCGCATTGTAACATCGGAACATTATCGGGATTTTAATACCGATATGCTTTGTAAAACCCTGTCAATTAGGCTGGACGAGCAGAGTATTTTATTAATTGATATAGCTGCGGAATGGGCATGAATTCAGGTATTCCATAATTCGAACCGGCCAGCAAAATCCAGGCAGGACACGTATGCGCACCATGCCTATCTCATGAACTCTGTCCGAACCGGTTAACTCCAAACAGTCACCATCCAAAATAAGGAAAAGACATCATGCAAAATGATATGAAAAACTCCAGTCAGTTAACGATCAAAATGCGTTTTGCGATCATTTTGAGCACCCTGATCATCGGTTTCTCAGTGTTCGGTTTAGCCGCCTTCAAGGCAATGAATACACTTAACGTTAATAGCCCGGTTTACCAACGCATCATTCAGGATAAAGATATTATTGCCGATATCCTGCCTCCGCCCGAATACATCATCGAATCCTATCTGGTGGCGCTGCAATTGATCCAAAGCACTGACCCTGCCGAAATCGGGGCTTTGGTGACGCGTTTTCAGATGCTGAAAACGGAATACGAGTCCCGTCATAGCCATTGGTTAAATCAGTCTTTGGAACAAGAGCTACGTATTCCTTTGGTAGAGCGTTCTTATCGAGCTGCACAAACCTTTTACGATGAAGCCGAGCAGAATTTTTTGCCTATCATTCAAAGTGCGGAGCGTAACCGTTCGCAGACCAGCCTTCAAAAAATGCGCCGCGCCTATGAAGAGCATCGCGCAGCCATTGATGAGGCAGTAAAGCTTATAAGGGCTCGCAACGTAGACGATGAGGCACAGGCGCTCAGTACAACCCATGACTACAAAGCCGTCCTTACCGGCATTTTCGCATTCAGCGTTGCAATGGCTGTAGCATTGACCATATTGATCAGCCGCGGCATTTTACGTTCGCTCAAAACAGTCCAACAGGTAGCCGGAGCCATTGCAAAGGGTAATCTGAACTCCCGTATCGACACTCGGCAAAAAAATGAGATCGGGGACCTGCTGCGCGCCATGAATACCATGCAACAACAACTGTTAGCACGCGTTACGGAGGAACACAAAGCAGTTGACGAAACCCTGCGTGTCAAGATTGCGCTGGACAACGTCAGCACCGGGGTCTTGATTGCCGATAACGACCGCAATATCGTTTACGCCAATAAATCGGCAATCAATATACTCGGCAAGGCCGAAGCTGAAATCAACCGGCAATTGCCGAAATTTTCTGTCGATAAGCTGGTCGGCACCAACATGGACGGTTTTCATGAAAACCCTGCGCATCAGGCAAGAATGCTTACCGCCCTGACCGGCACTCATGAGGCCGGCATGCAGGTAGGCGGCCGTTCGATGGTGGTGATAGCCAACCCGGTCATCAATGAGTGCGGCCAGCATGGAGGAGCTGACCTCCACCGTACAGCATAATGCGGCTCATGCCCAACATGCCAACCGGCTCGCGGTTGATGCCTCGGACATAGCAGGCAAAGGTGTTGAAGTGGTCGATCAGGTCGTCAATACCATGAATGAAATCAACGAATCTTCACACAAAATCGGGGACATTATTTCGGTGATTGACGACATCGCGTTCCAGACCAACATTCTCGCTCTCAATGCCGCAGTAGAAGCGGCCCGCGCCGGCGAACAAGGACGAGGCTTTGCTGTTGTCGCAGTAGAAGTGCGCAATCTTGCACAACGTGCCTCGACTGCAGCAGGAGAAATTAAAACCCTGATTACTGATTCGGTAAACAAGGTCTTGATAGGCAGTAAACTGGTAGCCCAGGCAGGTCAGACCATGGAAGGAATAGTCAGCTCCATCCATGGCGTTACCAACATAATGACTGAGATCACCGCCGCTTCGGCTGAACAAAGTTCCGGTATAGAACAGGTTAATCAAGCTATCGCGCAAATGGACGAAGTAACCCAACAAAATGCCGCCTTGGTGGGACAAGCTGCGGCGGCGAAATCACTGGAAGAACAGGCGCAAAACCTGGTGTCCACTATGGACAGTTTTAGAGTCGCCGACAATACGGGTAATTCAGGCAGTTTTCTTCAGCTGATGCCCGCACCGAAGAAAACAACATTGACAGGAACAAGTGCCGGAAAACACCTAGCGGCTCGCCGAAACTAAAGTTACAGCTTGCCGATAACGACAATTGGGAAGAGTTTTAATCCCTTTTATTACGGAAAAATCATTCCAACCACGAAAACTCTCAAATGGGTAGCAAACTGTAAATCGTTAGCCCATCTGAGAACCACGAGGGATACAGAAATGTTATTCTAAAAAACAGTTGAGCCGGTTGCTGAGCCCCATCGACAAGCTCATGACAGGCTTCAGCTACGCTCAGAAGGACCTTATCGAAGCATGACCACATTCATTTGATGGTCAACTGATTTTTCCAGGTTTATCCGTGCTTAGCTTTGCGTAAACCCGTGGCTAACCAAGATTTTCAGGCAAACTGGAGTTCTCTTCCCGCGCTGGAAAAGCGGCAGATATCCTCAAATTCGTCTGCCGGCACAGGCTTGCCGAACAAATATCCTTGAAAAATACTGCAGCCGTACTGGCGGAGGAAGGCGAGTTGTTCGTCCGTCTCGACGCCTTCTGCAACAACTTTCAAGCCGAAGTTGCCGGCAATATTGATGATAGTGCGCACCATGACGCTACTGTTCTTGTCGTGCGCGATATCGCGCACAAAGGATTGGTCGATCTTGAGTTGCTCCAGCGGCAAGCGTTTAAGATAGGACAGCGAAGAGTAACCGATACCGAAATCGTCCATGGCGAAATTGATACCTATCTCGCGAAGTTCCTGCATTTTCTCGATGGCATCTTCCACATCGTTCAGGATGAAGCTTTCAGTCAGCTCCAGTTTAAGACAAGAAGCCCGAATGCCGGTTTCTTCGATAGCATTCTTAACTTGCTCGACGAAATAGGGTTGACTCAATTGCCTGGGGCTGACATTGACGGAAACCTGTATCTTGCGCATTACAGGATCCCTCTCCCATCTCCTCAGTTGGCTGCACGCCTGTTCAATCACCCAAGCGCCGATCGGAATGATCATGCCGATTTCTTCCGCCAGCGGAATAAATTGAGCCGGTGAAACCATACCGCGTTGCGGATGCTGCCAACGTATCAAAGCTTCGGCACCGATGATGCAGCCGCAATCGTCTACCTGCATTTGATAATACAATTGCAACTGTTGCAGTTTTACCGATGCACGCAGGTCTTTTTCCAGCTTTGCGCGGTTCTCCATCTCCGCCTGCATGGCCGGGTCGAAGAAACAGACCCTGTTGCGCCCGTCTGCCTTGGCCTGGTACATGGCCAGATCGGCCTGCTTTAACACTTCGTCCAAACTGTTTTGGTGACCTCGAAACAATGTGACGCCGATGCTGGGCGAGCTGTGGTGTTCGATATCGTTAAGCCGGTACGGCTGGCTCAACGCGGCGCGAATTTTCTCGGCGACTGTCTCGGACTGGGCCGCGGCCTCATGCGGGCTGCCGCTCAACGATTCCAGAGCCACCACGAACTCGTCGCCACCCAAACGCGCCACAGTATCGCCCTCCCGCACATTGCGGGTCAGGCGATGAGCCACTTCCTTTAACAGCAGATCGCCGACATCGTGTCCATGGGTATCGTTAATGGTCTTGAAGTTATCCATATCGAGAAACATCAACGCATCATACTTTCCGCTACGTACACTAAGCGACATACTTTGCAACAGGCGTTCATGCAGCAAACGGCGATTGGGCAAATGGGTGAGCGGATCGTAAAAGGCAAGACGGTAAACCTCTTCTTCCGATTGTTTGCGCAGAGTGATGTCCTGCACCATAAACAGCACGACCTTCTCGCCACCCATCTGGGCCAGCGAAATATCGGCAAGATAGGTATGGTTGGCAGTGCCGTCGGCACGGTCGAATTCAAAATCGTTGCAATGTTTTTCGCTTTTCAACACCTGGAAAACCCTGTCGTCCAGCACGGCAAGATCAAGATATTGCCCCAGCGTCCGCCCTAGCCAAACGCCTGCCCTGTCCAGATTAAACATGCGCAGCACCGCATTGTTTACCAGCCGGATTTGCCCATGCGCATTCAGTACGATGAAACCGATCGGCATATTGCTGACTATTTGCTCGGTGTAACTGTGGGCCAGCATCAGCGCCTTGTGTTCGGCGTGAAAGTAGGTGTCCAGTGCCAGTCCCATATCGAAAAATATGACTTTGAGCAACGCACGGCAGGTATCAAGTCCGCGTTCCGGTTCGTCGGCGTAGTGCTCAAACACCAAGGGTATGACCCCGCTCAGGTATTTGCAATAGGCGCTCATATACCACTTGGGCGTCAATCCGACACGCTGATGCACGACGCCGACATGCAGCCGGTTCTCCACATAGGATTGGTTATAACTGCCTTCGGTCAATTGGCTGAAATACGATGCCTGGGCACGCTTCAGGTGTGCCAGCTTGACTTCGTCACCCAATAGCGGACGCAATTCGGGAAAACGCAACAGATGCTCATAGAAAACATCGGTCAGTTTTTCCTGATGCTCCGCCAGTATGTCGTGCAATGATTTGAGCAAGTCGGCATCGCGGTTGTCGAACGCCAGAAAGGATTGACGATGAGCGATCTCGGCGTCGTCAATGCCAATCTCGGTCAGCAGGGAAGAGTGTGGGTACATAATCAATTTGTTTTACCTTGGCCGGTTTGTTTACCCTCTTGCCGAAAGCTATTCGGAGGTATGCGATTGGCAATGCACTTGGCCGAACGGGTTCGGCCAAGAAAATTCCAATTGGAGGAGACAACAGTAGCCAGCAATTCCTGTGCCCAATATCAATCCCGCAATACAAAGTCAAAAACTTTCGACCTAGCCGGAGGGATGACGTCTCAATAATCCACAGACAACTAAAAAACTTTTAAGCAACGACTTAATTTGTACACAAATGAACATATCCAGCCTATTCGTACATTCATGAACGATACGCTTGGCCCGGATCCATCGCGTATCGCTATAAATCCTCTTCAAGCCATGCAACAAGCACCGTTGCAGTGAATTGGCACGGGCTATGCTCTTCACTTATCAACTGCTTCGACAAATCTGCCGAAGAAGCGAGCAAGCCCTTAAATCAACCCAGGAGACCGACCATGCCTATGGTATTACTTAGCTGTGACTCAGCTATCCCCGAACGGGAACAACATATCTATCTTAAAGCCCCCGATGAAGACACCCGGGAATATTTGCCGATCTCCAATGCGGCAACCATTCCGGGTACCTTGTCCGAGCGGGGTTGTGCGTTTTGCGGCGCCAAGCTGGTTATCGGCGGCGTACTGAAAGATACCATCCAGATGATCCACGGCCCCATCGGCTGCGCTTACGACACCTGGCACACCAAACGTTATCCGACCGACAACGGCCACTTCAATATGAAATACGTGTGGTCTACCGATATGAAAGAGAGCCAAATCGTCTTCGGCGGCGAGAAGCGTTTGGAAAAAAGCATGAACGAGGCTTTCGACGAAATGCCGGAGATCAAGCGGATGATCGTCTACACCACCTGCCCTACGGCGCTGATCGGCGACGACGTCAAGGCCGTAGCCAAAAAAGTCATGCGTGAGAGACCCGACGTGGACGTATTCACGGTCGAATGCCCCGGCTTTTCCGGCGTTTCCCAATCCAAAGGCCATCATGTCCTGAACATCGGCTGGATTAACGAAAAAGTCGGCACCCTGGAACCTGAGATCACCAGCGATTACACGATGAATTTTATCGGCGACTTCAATATCCAGGGCGATACCCAACTGTTGCAGACTTATTGGGACAGGCTCGGCATTCAGGTGATAGGCCATTTCACCGGTAACGCCAATTACGATGATTTACGCAAGATGCACCGAGCCCAACTCAATGTCGTCAACTGTGCCCGTTCCTCCGGCTATATCGCCAACGAATTGAAAAAACAGTACGGCATCCCACGCCTCGACATCGATTCCTGGGGCTTCAATTACATGGCTGAAGGCATCCGAAAAATATGCGCATTCTTCGGTATCGAGGAACGCGGCGAGCAATTGATCGCCGAGGAATTCGAGATTTGGAAGCCTAAGCTGGATTGGTACAAGGAACGTTTGGCCGGCAAAAAAATGGCCATCTGGACCGGCGGCCCTCGCTTGTGGCACTGGACCAAATCAGTGGAAGACGATCTGGGTGTTCACGTCGTCGCCATGTCGTCAAAATTCGGCCACGAAGAAGATTTTGAAAAAGTCATCGCCAGAGGCCGTGAAGGTACTTATTACGTCGACGACGGCAACGAACTGGAGTTTTTCGAAATTATCGACTTGGTCAAACCGGACGTGATCTTCACCGGTCCGCGAGTTGGCGAGCTAGTGAAAAAACTGCATATCCCTTACGTCAACGGCCACGCTTACCACAACGGCCCTTACATGGGTTTCGAAGGCTTCGTGAATCTGGCCCGCGATATGTACAACGCCGTCCATAACCCGCTGAAGCATTTGGCCGGTATCGACATCCGCGTTGCCGGATCCAACACGACCGATCAAGACTCCAGAGCGGAAGCCAATCCGGTTTATCCGCGGTTCTTCGATAATGCGAACCCAACCTCGGCTGAGGAACCACTGAAAAGGGCCGTGTCATGAACATAACGGAATCTGAAAGCAAAATCAGCGACTTGTTCAATTACGTGCAGGAACGTTGTCTGTGGCAATACTCCTCACGGACTTGGGACCGCCAGGAAAACATAGACGGCGTGCTTGCGAAAGCCGCCGACTTGATCCTCGGCCGGGAGCCGACAAAAGAAACGCCTACGGAGAAACTGCATTTCGCCGAAGCCAAAATCCTGGTCGCCGATTGCCAAGAACGCTACCCCTGGATTAAAGAAGTATTGGAACCTGAAGTCAAAGCCTTGATGGACGGTTTGAAAAAACGTCTGGTGGATATAGCGATTACCCAATCGCATAACCGCGAACTTAACCACCGTCTGTATTGAGGAATTATTTATGACTGCATGTGAAGTGGCCGAAAAACCAGAGGCCGAATTTAAACTGGTCGCCAAAGATAGGGACGGCGTCATCAACCCTATGTATGACTGCCAACCGGCCGGCGCTCAATACGCCGGCATAGGCGTCACCGATTGTATTCCGCTGGTTCACGGCGGACAAGGTTGCAGCATGTTTGTACGCCTGCTGTTCGCCCAGCATTTCAAGGAGAATTTCGATATCGCCTCGACCTCCCTGCACGAGGAGTCCGCGGTATTCGGCGGGGCCGGACGGGTCGAGGAAGGCGTAATGGTGCTGGCCCGGCGCTATCCCAATCTGCGCGTCGTCCCGATCATCACTACCTGCTCGACGGAGGTGATCGGCGACGATATTGAAAAATGCATCCGGGTTTTGGATAAGCAGCTCAAGGCGGAATTTCCCGACCGCCAGATTTATCTGGCGCCGGTACATACGCCGAGTTTCAAAGGCAGCCAAGTCACCGGTTACAGCGAGTGCGTCAAGTCGATCGTAAAAACCGTCGCCAAAAAGGGCGAGCCTACCGGTAAGCTGAATGTTTTCCCCGGCTGGGTCAACCCGGGCGACCTGACGCTGCTCAAGCACTATATGAAAGAGATGGGCGTCGATGCGACTTTTTTCATGGATACCGAACATTTCGACTCGCCGATGATGCCGGACAAATCCATCCTGCCGATGGGACGCACCACCGTCGAAGATTTGCAGGATAGCGCCAACGCCAGCGCCACACTGTCTTTGGCTCGCTATGAGGGCGCCATCGCCGGGGATTATCTACAAGCGGAGTTCCAAGTGCCCCAGCACTTGGTCAGCACGCCTTACGGCATCCAAAATACCGATGACATGCTGCGCAAGATCAGTGAAATCACCGGCAAGGAAATTCCTGAGTCGTTGGTGCATGAACGCGGTATCGCTTTGGACGCATTGGCCGATCTGGCCCACATGTTCTTCGCCAACAAAAAGGTGGCTATCTACGGTCACCCGGATCTGGTTATCGGTCTTGCCGAATTTTGTCTGGAAGTGGAATTGGAGCCGGTGCTGCTGCTGATTGGCGACGATCAGGGCAAAAAGTACAAGAAAGACCCCCGTTTAAAGGCTTTACAGGACAAGGTGCATTTCAATATGGAAGTCATCCACAACGCCGACTTGTGGGATCTTGAAAAGCGGATTACCAAGGAGGATCTCAAGCTTGACCTGATCATGGGCCATTCAAAAGGTCGCTACATCGCGATTTATAACAATATCCCGATGGTTCGGGTCGGATTCCCGACCTTCGACCGGGCGGGCCTGTACCGTAAACCGACGGTGGGTTACAAAGGCGCGATGGAGTTGGGCGAGGCTATCGCCAACGCGCTGTTTGCTCATATGGAATATAACAAGGACAAAGAGTGGATTCTTAATACTTGGTAAGCGGCGATTAGAGGTCTCGCGGTCTCGTTCCCACGCGCTGCATGGGAACGCAGGGCTAGGCGCGCTGCGCCGCGAACTAACGCCGGACGGGGTTTGTGACCCCATCCGAAATGTTTGGCGCAAGTATTATTCAAAACGTTAGGGCCGGGGTTGCAAACCCCGGCCCACACAGGTTCCATTGTATTTAATGGTGCCGAGTAGTTACCCCATATAGCTAAACTGTGACTGGATATGAAAGCACTTAATACTCTTTTGACGGAAAACCGGCTGCATTTCGGATCGGCCTGGTCGCTGCCCGAATACAGGCAGATCGAGTTGTACACCAAGCGGAAGAAGCTGCCGTTTTCTGTAGCTACGCCAGACAAGGAAGAATTCGCCTGTAGCTTGAGCCTGCATGCCGCCTCGATGTTGCTGGAGTCTTTTCTGGTGAACAAGGACGCAGAACTCATGGAAGAACTGTCATCCTGGCAAAAGTATCTGGCCCTGCCCCGAGCGACGACAACCGAAAAAATGGTTGCCGAGATTTACCGGATTCTCAGGGTATTCAGAATCTCCGCCATACACCGCGACGGTCATATCGACGTTAGCGAGGGCTTGATAAGAATGTCCTGTACCTTCAAGCGTTGCGCCTTGTCGCTCAATATCACCCCGGTCGGACTCGGGCTGATCGAGTCTTTTGTCTACGCCTATCTGGACTCTTTTCGCCAACCTTATGGCGAGTCTTATGTCGAGTTGCAGTTGCTGCAATATTTTCTCGACATCGTCGCCGAAGTGCGCAAGTTCGCCGACCAGGATCGGGTGCTTTATCAGTTCAGGCCGCGCGGTTTTTTTAACCGGCATTTTCGCCTCGACTGCGATAACCCCCGCTACGAATTTAACGATGGCCGTTACCGTTTCGATATCGGCCCCCTGTATGCTGATCCGGTGCGTTATCCGATAGATTTTTTCGTGGTCATTAAGGATGTATTGCACATAGTGCCTGTGGAAGCCCTGAAAGACGGCTATCTGCCGGAGACCGATCTGGCTGGCTGGCAAGTGCGGGAGCCGTACCGTACCGAATTGCCGCCCGAGTTTCGTCAGCGTTTCGGACGGGAAACGATGGTTATCGGCTTGCCGATGACATGAACAAGTTTAAACATGGCTACTCAACATTCCTCCCCATCGGGAGCATAGGTATCGACACAAGTACCGACGTCTTCTCCCTTGAGGGAGAAGGTTGGGATGAGGGGGATATAAATAGTTGTTTTAATTCTCCTCTCCCCAGCCCTCTCCCTCAAAGGAGAGGGGGGCAAGACCTCAGCGGTTTGCGGATTTTCCAATTCGCTGAATAGTTACGTTTAAACAAGCCCTGATTACCACACTATTAAAAGGAAACTCCAATGTCTGAACCCGGTCACGTAAAAATTGCTTTAACCAGTAACAGTCTTACCAAGGTCGACTGTGCTTTCGCACTCGCCAAGCAAATCGTTTTCTATGACGTTAGCCACAACAGCAGCGAGTTTATCGATGTAATCCGATTTTCCGGCGGCGATGCCGGCGAGCATAAAGGCAGCGCCAAAAACGGCGGCACCTGCTGGATGGAGGATGAAGCCTTAAACGCCGGCGGAGATCGGATTACGCCGCGCGTCGAAGCTATTAAGGACTGTCATGTCGTGTTTACCAAAGGTCTCAGTGATGTGGCGGCGGTGAAACTGCGTGATGCCAATGTATTTCCGGTCAAGATGGAAGCAGGCCGCGATATCGATGAAGTCATTGCTTATCTGCAACGCATGATGAGCGGCCGTCCGCCGCTTTGGTTACGCAAGGCCATGGGTGGACCGCGCAATAGCGATTATTTGCTGGACAAGGACAATGAAGACGACAGTAAAGAGGATACCGTGTCCCGTGAACCGATTTCCATTGAGAACGTCCACTCGAACGATGTGCATCCAGCACGTTCTTCGATTACTTAAATTTGCAGTTTGGAGGTCTACCTCATGCCTGATCCAGATCCCATCTATCACGTTCGTAAAATGTACAGTCGTCTTGAAGGAGCTGCCGAGCATCTGCGCCGCGATGCGGACGGTGTAGACGAGCCTTTATTCAAAGTAATGTTCGAATCCGCCGCGCTGGTTCTCGACCAGCTTGTGGAAGCCTTTCGAACCTATGAAAGGGAGAGCGGTAACGCCTCAGGGAAATCGTCATGATCAGACTCGAACAGGTATCAGTACGGCGCGGCACGATGGAAGTGCTGCACAATATTTCCGCCGAAATTCCGCACAGCAAGATTACCGCCATCGTCGGGCCCTCAGGGGTTGGCAAGTCCACCCTGTTGGCAACCCTGAATGGTTTGCTTCGCCCTGTGTCGGGGCAAATCACCATGGATGGTGTCAGACCCCTGGAAAAACGGGAAAGCCTGCGGGAATTTCGTCGCCATACAGCGACGGTCTTTCAGGAACATGCCTTGATAGACCGTTTAAGCGTGATTGATAACGTATTACTGGGTCTAGCAGATCTGCGCCATCCACTCTCGCCGCTGCCTTGGCCGCAAACCATGCGCTGCCGGGCAGCAAAGGCGCTTGACGACGTCGGTCTTTTACACCGCTTCGCCGCTCGTACTGCAAACCTTAGCGGCGGCGAACGGCAGCGGGTCGGGGTGGCCCGAGCCTTAATAAGAAAACCCACCCTGCTGCTCGGCGACGAACCTTTTGCCTCTGTCGATCCTGCCTTGATGCAACAAATGGGCGACACCTTGCGGCAAATGGCAACGCGCGACGGAGTAACGGTGATTTTAGTGATGCATCAGATTGACATAGCCTTGTTGCTGGCTGACAAGGTGATTGCGCTGGCGGCGGGTAGTATCGCTTTCGACGGTTCGCCTGCCGATTTCGATGCCGAAAAGCAACAACAGATTTTTCAGTACAGCGGCTCGAATGCAACCCATTTGGTAACTTCTCATTAAGCTGCCGAATTCAGACCTACGAGGTTTTAAAAACATCGTAGGTCTCACATTGCCAATTTCAACTCTCAATCAAGGAGCTAAACATGTTTAAAACTCTATTACGTCTATGTTGCCTGCTGGCACTCATGAATGGCCTGTTGCCGACTCATGCCGCCGAAAACCGGCCGCAAAAGCTGGTAATAGGCTTATTGCCCGGTGAGTCGGCACCGACAGTCATGCGCCTTAACGAACCGTTACGCGCTTATCTGGAAAAACAATTAGACTTACCTGTCGAGCTGGTGGTGGGCGCCAATTATGCCGCGACTGGCGAAGCGTTGCGCTTCGGACGTCTCGACATTGCCTATCTGGGCCCTGTCACCTATATCCTGCAAGCCAAGCGCGCCAAGCTGGAACCCTTTGCCCGGCCGTCCCATGATCTAGTCGGCCCCACATTCCAGGCCGTGGTCATTGTTCCGACCGATAGCCCGGCACACAGCCTTGCCGATTTGAAAGGCAAGGACATCGCCTTCGGCGACCCGGCTTCCACATCGGGTACCTGGGTGCCGCGCTATATGTTCGCCGAAGCCGGGCTGGTTTCCGGCCGTGACTATGAACTGCGCGTGCTCGGGGCACACGATGCCGTCGCCTTCGCAGTTGTTCACCATAAGGTGGCAGCAGGCGGTTTGTCGATGCCGATCTATCAACGCTTGCTCAAGGAAGGCAAAATTGCAGCCGACAGCGTCCGTGTCCTGGCCGAATCGCCGGCAATACCCGAGTATATGTGGACTTTCCGTCCCGGTCTTGATCCTGCTTTCAAAAAGAAAATACGTAAGGCTTTTATCGATGTCACCGACCCGGAAGCGCTTAAGGTATTTCGGGCCCAATCCTTTATTCCTGCCGACGACTCGGATGTGGATCAGGTGCGCCACTGGGTCGATGTGATTGTAGACGCAAACCCGGATGCAGCGGCAATTGTCAAATGAGCGCCGACGCCATGATCGAGACCCGAACAAAACAAATCGGCCCGGATCTGGCCGCGATACTGATGCTGGGTCGGCGTCGAGCTTGGCGCCTGTCGACGGCCTGCATTGTCGCTTTCGGCATCGTTGTAGCGGCATTCATCTATGCCGGGGCGCTTGATCCAAAACGCTATGCCGATACCTTGCCGACCCTTATTACGCTCGCCGGAGATGCTTTCCCGCCCGATTTCAGCCGCTGGCAAAAATGGGGCAAACCCTTGCTGGATACTCTCGCCATGAGTGTGGTCGGCACAGTGCTCGGCGCGTTGGCGGCAATACCGCTGGGCGCCTTGGCGGCTCGCGGTATCGGCCCCGCCGTATTGCGCATCCCGGTATTGCTGTTGTTGAATATCCTGCGCTCCATACCCGGTTTGGTTTGGGGCATAGCCTTCGTGGCTGCGGTCGGATTCGGCCCCCTGCCCGGCATCTTTGCGCTGGCTTGTCATTCCACCGGCATGATAGGCAAATTCTGCGCCGAGCTTCTTGAACATGTGGATCCGGCTCCGGGGGCGGCTTTGCGCAGCCAGGGGGTATCCGAAATCGGTGTGCTGCGCTTTTGCGTCTGGCCGCAGATCCTGCCCCGGTTGATCGACGTCACCCTGTATCGCTGGGAGCACAATGTCCGCGCGGCAACTACACTTGGTGTCGTCGGGGCCGGAGGGCTGGGTCTTGAAATCGTTACCGCTTTTCATCTTTTCGAGTATCGGGAAGCGCTAGCCTTGATCATTGTGTTACTGGCGCTGGTAACCTTGATCAACCTGGCCGGGGCTCGTATCCGTGCTCATTTACTGGGTGTTGTGTCTGCCTGATCAGCTAACACCTTTTGTCCATTCAATGTCGAGGTTATCACACATGTCCGTAGAATCCGCTATTGCCTATATCAAAAAATGCGCAGCGATGAGGCGTTTCGTAGCGCCATCAATGCCTGCGAAGATGAACAAGCCAACTGGCTGTATCTCAAAGAACAGGGGTTCGAATTTTCCAGGCAGGAATTTCTCCAGGCAAGGGACGCTATCTATGCCGAATACGGAATTACGCCGGAATTTTAACCCGCTCTATAGCTATGCTTAGTAGTTAAAAATAGCGCGCGAGCGACACGGATTTAGACCGATAGATATGGATAAGGCAATGAATGAATTTGATCCATCGACTCCTGTAAATCCGTTTAAATCCGTCCAATCACTGTCATCCGTGTTCCATTATAAAACTCCCCTGCCGAATAGCCGGACGTAACGCTTTTTGTGCCAGGCTATATTTCAAACTCACTCAAGGACACCACTGTTTATGATTCAGAACAAGGTTGCCTGAAATGATGCCTAAACGCGCTCAGTCTCGACAACAACAAATCGAAGTCTGGCCTGATGATTCAAGCAGGTTTGACAGAAACAGGCTCATTGAGCAGGAATTGGAAGCGATTTATCAAATCAGCACCGTATTGAACAGCCCACTAAGTCTGCGCGACAAACTTCAAAGCGTGTTGGACTTGCTCCATGAGCTGGTTGGGATGCGTTCCGGCCTAATAGCCTTGCGTGACCAGCAGACCGACGCGATGGCGATCTGTGCTGTGCGTGCGCATAATAGCCTATCCGCCATGGATTCCATGCGCTGCGAACCGGGTGAAGGACTGATAGGAGCTATTACGGATGCCCGTCATACCATCGTAGTCGAACGTATCGCCGACGAGCCCCGGTTTCTTGGCAATCTGGGCTTGTACGACCTAACCCTACCGTTCATCGGCGTACCGATAAGGCTTGGCGGCGACCCAATTGTTGGCGTATTGGCTGCACAATTGATGGACAGTCATTGCTTGAGTGAACGCGCCCGATTTATGGAAATGGTCGCCAACCTCATCGCCGAAAGCGTGGAAATGCTGCGGACTATGGAACAAAAACAAAGGCAGCTGACCGAAGAACGGGACAGGCTTAAACAATGTCTGCACCAGAACTATGGCTTTGAGCACATCACCGGCCACACGCCGGTGATGCTGAAAATCTTCGAGCAAGTGAGACAGGTGGCGAAATGGAACACTACCGTACTGATCCGGGGAGAGTCAGGTACGGGCAAAGAACTTATCGCCGGCGCCATCCATTACAACTCCGCCTGTGCCGACGGGCCGTTCATTAAACTGAATTGCTCGGCCCTGGCCGACAACTTGCTGGAGTCCGAGTTGTTCGGCCATGAAAAAGGGGCGTTTTCGGGCGCCTTGAGCGAACATAAAGGCCGTTTCGAGTTAGCTAACCACGGCACGATCTTTCTCGACGAAATCGGTGAAATCTCCGTTGCCTTTCAGACTAAACTCTTGCGGGTACTGCAGGACGGAGAGTTCGACCGGATCGGCAGCAGCCGGACCTTGAAAGTACAGGTTCGTATTATTGCCGCTACCAACCGCAATTTGGAACAAGCAGTGCAACAGGGTGACTTTAGAGAAGATTTGTATTACCGCCTCAACGTCATGCCTATCAGCATGCCGTCACTACGCGAACGACTCGAAGATATCCCCGAACTTGCCCAAGTATTCCTTACCCGCATTTCCAATCGGCAGGGAGGGCGCCAGCTGGAAATCAAGGACAGTGCGATTCGCCTTCTAATGCGCCATGACTGGCCGGGCAATGTGCGCGAATTGGAAAACACGCTGGAACGAGCCAGTATCATAAGCCATAACGGCATCATCAATCGCGAAGCCATCGCTATGGCCGGCTTGGCGCAGAATCAACGCCCCGTTTCGTTAGCCGTCGACAAAGCCGAATTCAATACGGAAGGTATGGATGAACGGGAGCAGCTTATTGCTGCTCTGGAACGGGCTGGTTGGGTGCTAGCCAAAGCTGCCCGGCTACTCAATATGACCCCCAGAAAACTCTCTTACCGGGTGAAAATATTGAATATCCAGATAAAACATATTTAGTAACTATTCAGGCACAGATTTACACTGATAAACACTGATAAACTGAAATATAAAGAACTTAGCCATCTTGTTATCAAGAGTAATACGAAAGGCAAAAGACTAACAGTGGCTTAAGTATTCAGGCCCATTAGCTCCATACGGCTGGCTTAGTCATTAAACGGTTTGTTTAGAATTTTATGGCTAAATCATCCTATTGAAAAATATATTGTTACGCCAAGACTTTCCAGGTTTTAAAAATCTGGAAGGTCTAAATATGGTCGGGGTCAGAATAGTTACAATCGGTGAATCCGTAGCAGTTTAGGGAGCAGACTTACCTCCCGCCCATGCCGAGGTATGCAACAGGCCAGTCCTGCCGCCTTGGCCAGCCATGGAGGAGGATGTCTTTCCAAAGTTTGCTGTAATCCGGCCAAGGCTACACGAGCCGGTGTGGACTTAGGAACACTGACAGGATGGACACCGGCAGCGACCAATGATGCACTAACAGGCGTACTAATCGATTTGGCATACACCATGAGGCAATCGGCTATGTGGCGTAGACGCATCTGTCTTCTATCATTGCGGCTGTCGCCGCCGGTGTTTTCCCGCACGGCTACCAGGCGGAGTTCTGTAGACGAGACTTGATAGATCAGGAAGCGTCTTGAGGTCATAAAGTCACCGTCAAGACGTTCGCCGTCATCCGAGGCAACTGCCACCCGCAAGGAATTGACCATATCGCCGTTGCCGCCGGATTCGATACTGGGCGCGGGCGTATCGAGCACCTGGATGGATGTCTTGCCATTGAGATAAGACAGCGACTGAGCAAGATATTTTTCGGGCATCTTGCCTAGCGCACTTCTATAAGCCGGAAGCGTCAAGCGCTGGAGCTTGCCCGCAGTGATGGGCATGCCCAGTTCATCCGCCAGAGCCGCGACCAGTTGCGGAACATCCACACCCGGCAGGCAACGGGCGGCCACACCGATGCGGAGCGCCAATTCGTCAGACAGTTGTTTCGCTGCCATAATTTAATCCTCCAAAAACTGGATGCAGTAATCTATCGGACACACAGAGAGACACTGCGGTTCGTCGAAATCACCCTCGCATTCGGTACAGCTTACCGCGTCTATCCTGAAAACCCCGCTCCGGATGCTGATAGCGTGTGACGGGCAAACCGTTTCACAATCACCGCAAGCTGTGCATTCGTCACCGTTAATAATCATAGCCATGTTACCTGCTCCTTGACAGCCGACTTGACTGCCGTTTTAGGGCAATACGCTGATTGCCTGTTACTCTGTTTTCTCGTTCCCGCGTGCGGGAACGAGGTTAACCAACAAACCGGCGAAAACCGGCTGCGGAATAATTCAGAATTCATACTTGAACCCCGCTTGAACCAGTCTCGGCGAACCGGGAAGGATGCCCCGGACGCGATCCGCAATATATTGATTATCCAATAGGTTTTTTATCGATACGTGCAGGTTAAGGCTTTTATATACTTGATAAGAACTCGCAAAGTTGACTATCGCATAACCGTTGATTTTGCCGTATTGGCCCGATAGGGCTTCAATACTGTTCGGGCCGTTAGGGTGATCGGCGCCGGATGCCAAATTCATAAAATCGCTGAACTGTTCGCCGACGAAGACCGTTTCAAGATGTATGTCAAAGCCGTTCGAATGCGCATAGCCCACCGTCGCCGTCAGCAAATGTTCGGGGGCATAAGGCGAACGCTTGCCGGGTCCCGAACCGTACACATTGCCACCCGGACACAGTGGCGATACCGAACCGTCGGACAGCGGCAAACAGTGAAACGCCGAGGTGGTTTCGGCAGTGGGCAACCAGGTATAAGTGATTTGCAGATAAGGATTATGCGACCCATTAAACAATTCGGCAGCATCCAGCCGATTCATGAATTCGATACCCTGAAACAAGGCCCTGCCTTGCGCCACCGGCGTATCGTTACCGCCAACCGTACCGAGTACGGTCAAGGCCTGGTAATCATTGTGAAAGAAAGTCAAATCGGTTTTTACTCCGCGGGCCGGTTTGCTGCGCACGCCGACTTCGTAATTCCAGCTTTTTTCCGGTCCGATTTCGACGCTGTTGCCGTTGTTGTAAACGCTGTCTTCAACGCGCGGCGGTGCAAAACCGCGATGCATGCCAAAAAACAGCGTTGCCTGTTTTAGCGGGCTGTAAGTCAATGCAAACGACGGCAAGGCTTCAGTCATGTCGTTAGCGCCGACGGCCTGCTGTCCGGGCAGCTTGTTATCGCGCCGGTAACTGATCGATTCCACTCTGACGCCGGGCGTGGCGGTCCATTGGCCGAGGATGAATTTGTTCTGCACAAAACCTGCGTAGGCATCGGCAAAACGGTCGTTGTTTTCAATGAGGGTCCCGGTTCTGGCGGTCGGAGTATTGCCGTCCTCGGTCAACCGGTATTGATTCTCGAAATGGGCGCGAAAACCCGCATCCAGTTCGCTGTCGACGCCGAACAACGCGTGTTTGGCATGTAATGTCGGCGCGATGCCCCAAGCTTCGTAATCGCGCAGACGGCCGCGCGTAAAATTACAGCTATCGACATCCACGACCGCGCCGTTCAGGCGAGCGTCACGAAAGCCGCTGCCGCACTGGTTATCGGTCGGCTGCTGGTTCATCTGCCGCCACCAGTCGCGATGAAACGCCGACCAGTAAAAACTCGTCGACAAGGTCACATCGTCGTTGACATGATATTCATGAGTGGCCGAAGTCGCCCAGCGCTGGGTCGTAAAACGGTCGTTTTTAAAAGGATTGTAACGCGGGCCGAAATTGCGGTATTCGGCTTCAGTCAGGCCGAACGTCGCTTGCGAATCTTCCCGGTAAAAATCGCCGCGAAAGATTAATGCATGACGCGCATTAATATCGATGACGCCTTTGAGATTGACGTCATCCAGTTTGGCGAAAGTATTATCGCGCGAACCGTCGCCTTCTTTGTGAATGTAATCGACCATGCCGCCGAATTTGTCCACCATGCCGCCATAGCGCATATGCCCGTTCAGGTAATCCCGGTTGCCGCCGGTAAAACTGGCGAAACCGCCAGGCTTGCGCGTTATTTGCGGGGTCAAATAATTGATGGCCCCGCTCAGCGTCTGCGGGCCGTATTGGGTCAGGTCGGCGCCTTTCATGACTTCAATGCCTTCATAACGTTCGACCGGAGGGTGATAATAAATGTCGTTATCGCCGTAGGGCGCAAAGTTGAGCGGCAAACCGTCTTCCAAAAACAGGGTTTTGGTGGAACGGAACGGATTCATGCCGCGTATGCCGATATTGGGCCGCAGCCCGAAGCCGTCTTCATCGCGCACATTGACGCCGGGTACCTTGCGTAACGCTTCATTGACATTGAACACCTGATCCCTGTCCAGGGTCTTCTGATCCAAAATTGTGGCGGAACCGGATAAACTGTTCAGTCTATCCGCATGGCTTATTATTTCCACAGCGGGCAGTTCTATGGTTTCTTCAGCGTAGAGGTTATTGCTGACGACCAAAGCAGACATCAAAGCCGTTAGACGCGTGCTGACTAAATTCATCTCGAAAACTCCAAATTTTATTCACTGCAAGACTTGCGAGGTTTTACACCGCAGGTACGACACGGACCGGTATCCCCAGCACTTCCACCAGTTTCCGCCGCACCCCGCCGAGCGTCTGCCCGGCCAGGGTGCAGGTGGTGCAGGCGCCGCTGAGTTTAATGAAGATCCTGAGACCTTCGATCTTGACCAGTTCAAGGTCGCCGCCATCCTGCTGTACTGCGGGTCTAAGGGTTTCGACCGTAGCGGCAACCAAGTCGTATGAAATGTCTGCGTCGCTGTAATCGGTGGCGTCTAGGATGGGGTCAGAATCTGATTCCATGGGTTTTCTCCTGTATCGGTTGTGGTATGAATTGCGCTGTAGCCTTGACGGCAGCCGCTTCTTGCCGCAGCCGCTCAAGGCTCAGATTATCGCGTCGTAAATAATAATGGCGCAGTACGCGCAGACTGCTTTCAAGTTCATTAGCCGGTTCAGCTCCCGCCTGTTGATGCAGGCATAGCCACTCCCGGAAACTGATGGATGCCAGATGCCTGCGAAAATCGGCATGGTCGATTTGCTGCGAAGCACCCAGAGTTAGCAAGTCAGGCTCGGCTACATGGAAAACATCCAGTTTGCCGCGAAGTGCGGCAAATGTGGTGTGGCCCGCATCGCCGTTTGCAGCGATGACCGCCGAATCCAGCTGGTAACCCAACGCGGGATGATCGACATAACCAATCAACATCCTGCAATCGGCGGCCCGATGACAAAAGTCCGCCGTTACCGGCTCTAGTGGATCCAGGCATAACAAAGTGCCGTGGTTTTCGATACGCGGCAGCACCCCCTCCAGAAAGTTCAGCAATTCGGCCCAGGCCGAGTGATCATCAAGATCGCCGCGAAACCGTTCGCCGCCCAATACCAGCGTGCGTCCACCAAGATCACGACAGACTTGCGACATAAGCACTACAAATTCAACAGCGCTTTGCCGGGCTTGACTGCCTTGGAAAAACCCCATCCCGGTTTGTCCTTGCAACAGCGAATGCAGGCCGACGATTTCCAAACCCGCCTGTTGTGCCGACTGCCTGAAAGCTGTTACTTCGGCATTGCTTGGGCCGGTGCAACCCGTCCCCCAAGTCCAGGCAGGCGACACTTCCACACCGGCAAAACCCATTTCGGCTATCTTCGGCAACCAAGCGGCCTGATTTTTCTGAGGCAATGCTATAGTCGATACGGCTAGTCTCATTTACATACTCCGTCGTTAAACAGCGCTAAAAACTTAATGAATAGCAACGGCCGACGCCGCCTGCCTGTCTAACGCCCCTGAGTCGCCGCCACCATCCCAGCCTTGTTCGGCCATCGCGTCGAAGCGGTCTGCCGATTTGGTTTTGGCTTTTGCCTTTTCTACCCAGGCCAGCCCGCCCTCGCCCAAGGCCATGCTGATTTCATTAAGATGATCGAGTATGGCGCTGCCGGTGTTGACGATAATGGGCTGAATACCGGCCGCCATGATCCGCTTGATCGAGGACGCGCCGATGGATGCCGCATAGACGGCGGCGCAGTCTTTTAAAAACTCCAGTTTGGAGGCGACTTTATCTTCATGAGACATCGGCACTGCATCAGGATGAACCGGAATTTCCTCAATGAGGAAGGCGTTCTGACCGACCGGCACGTTTTGAAAGCGGTTATCCCCGGTCATGACTGCCGGCACGAATTCGCCGATAGCAACCAATTCGGCCTGACCGGGCGCGACTTCGTAGATGACAAAGCGCTCGCCGGCGCCGAAATGCAGGTTGACATGAGTTTGATCGCTGGAAGCAAAGGCAACTTTTATCATTTTCTTATCTCCGTTTTAGTGCATGCATGCCGCTTGTGAATGATTGACATCGGGGACCGCATCTTGCCGGTAAATCGAACGGTAAGATGTGATTTCGCGGCGTTGCCATGTAATCAGATTAGCGGTATCAAATAGAATCTGCCGCGACCCGGCGTAACCGATCCAACGTCTGGCAAATCCGCCGTAGCGGTCGTACAGCGGAAATCCGGCGCGCAACAACGGAATGCCAAGCTGTCTGGCAAGTTCGGCGCCGTGAGAATTGGTAACCAGAAAATCCGCGCCAGATTCCCTGACGCCTTGCTCCAGGTCTTCCAGATCGCCGACTACGACTCTGTCCACCGGCAAATCGGTCAGCGTCTCGCTACGTACCGAGGACACCGCGGTCGGCACGTCTACGCCCAAATCCTTAAAAAAGCGAACCAGCATCCCCAGCAACTCCGGATCGGCAGCCACGGCGGCCTGAACGCCGCCGAACTGCAAATGGCAATCCACCATCGCGTCGAGCAGCTGGGCGCGCTGCCTGACGATTTTGCGCGGCACCTGCTTACCGCTGATAGCGCTGAGCGTGGCCGTAAAATCATCGCAAGCGTCCAGCCCCATCAGCCCGGCAAAACGATAATCCGGAACGCCGGTACGGACTTTTAAAAGATCGGCAGCCTTATTCAGCGACGACCCGACCACCAGGGTGGCAACCGACTCGCCCATCATCGCGATGCGGTTTCGATCAATCCCGCCGGTCGTTAAAGTGGAAAAGCCCAGTTGCTCGATATGTCCATCCAACGAATCACCAAGATCAGGCAATAACAGCGGCTGCAAGCCGAAAGCGCTAACCCACTCCGCCACGGTTTCAACGTCGCCGGGCGTCAACATTGACGACAGCAGGACATTGACTTGCTGCGGTTTGCGAGCCGATACGCGGCTTTCCGGCACCAGTGTGGCGATAATCGCTTCCACTGCGGCGGCAAAACCGGTTTCCAGACAGCCCAGGGTATCCGGAGTATTAACCGGGGCCACGGCCACCTGCGCATAGTCAGGATAAGCGGCCCGAAATTCCCTGATCGAGCCTAAAATATCCGCGCCCTGAGTCTCCGACAAACCTGTCGTCACCAGGCCTATCAAATCCGGCTGATTGCGTTCGCTAATCGTCTTCAAGGCCTCGACGATATTGGCGTCGGCCCCCATCACCGTGACCGCATGATCTATTGCCGTCGTTTGCAACGGAATCGGTTCGCGAAAATGCCGGGTGAAAAACACCCGGCTGAAGGCTGTGCAGCCCTGTGCGCCGTGTTCAAGCGGCAAACAGCGATTGATTCCGAAGAAAGCCAGCGAAGCGCCCATGGACTGGCTGACTTTAAGCGGATTAACGGTTAATGCTTTATTTGGAAAAATAATGTTGGCCACGATAGTTTCCTGATTAGGCTAGGGTTAAGAGCAATCCACCAAAAAATCGTCCACGAAAGACACGAAAAGCACGAAAAACGCCGCAACACAATTCTTTCGATTATTTTTTTCGTGCCTTTCGTGGACTGTGTTTTGCCTATAGTGCAAATTTTTAATGGGGTATTCTTTATCGGGAATCATCTAAGCTCTCCCTGAGTTTGTACCGAACGGCTATGAAAGCCGCTGTCTAGGAGCAACGCGGGATTTCCGCCCCCGATTTCGGGTAACGAACAGCTCCCCGTACTATCCCAGGGCGCCGGTTTATGCAGCTTGCTCCAAACCGGATTGTTGATGGCATAGCTGAGCTGCTTGGCCAGTTCAACGATGCCGGCGTAACCGGCATAGCCGAAGTCCCGTTCGTGATTGATGTCCAGAAAAGGAATGCCGGATTTCAGCGCCGCCTGTAGATAGCGGCCACCGGCGATCAAAATGTCCGCGCCGTATTCGCGGCACGTCGCCATCAGCGCGGTTTGATCGTTATCGTCGATCATGCGCGTATTCTCGCCCATCAGTTCGCGGATACGCGCCTTGTCTTCCTCGGTGGATTTTTCAGTACCGCTGGCCACCACCGTCATTTGCAAATCCTGTAACGCCGAAATCACCGACCAGGACTTGACGCCGCCGGAAAAAATCAACGCCCGCTTGCCCTGTAATCGTACCCGCCAGGGATCCAAAGCGATTTTCGTCGCCTCCTCCTCACGCGCTATCAAGGCTTCGGTGCGCATGGTCAGGTCCGGGTCGTCCAGACGCTTGGCAAAATCCCGCAACGCCTCTGAAGTATCGGCGATACCGTAAAAACTGCCTTCAAAGAACGGCGCGCCGTAATCGTCGTGCAATTTTCTGGCGACGTTCAACATGGCCTTGGAACACACCACCATATTGACCTCGGCGCGGTGCATGCTCTGTACTTCATGAAAGCGGGCGTCGCCGGACAGGGTGCAAAGTATGCGCAGTCCCAGCTCGTCGAATAACGGTGCTACCCGCCAGAACTCACCGACGATGTTGTACTCACCGATCAGGTTAACGTCATGAACCCGGATGCCGGGACGTTGCACGGCGTCCGGCACCGGATCGGGCTCGCGCGTGCCGATCACATGCTTGTACAAGGTCTCGCCCGCGATGCGGTTACCCATGCTCTTACCGCCGTAAAATCCGGCACAGTCAACCGGCACCACCGGTACGCCCCAGCGCTGGGCGGCCGCCTTGGCGGTGACCTCGATGTCGTCGCCCTGCAAGGCGGTAACGCAGGTGCTGTAGATAAAAACCGCGGCAGGCCGGTATTTGTCGATGGCTTCTTTAATCGAAAAAAACAAGCGCTTTTCGCCTCGCCCCATGATCACGTCCATCTCGGAAAGATCGGTGGTCATGCCTTTACGGTAAAGAACAGGCCCGGAAGAACGGGTGCCGCGCGCATCCCAGGAACTTCCGGCGCAACCGATGGGGCCGTGGACAATATGCGCGACATCGGCAATCGGCAGCAACGCGATCTGAGCGCCGTCGAATGCGCAACCGCCCTGGGTGGCGCCGGGTTGGCCTTTGGCGCAGCCGCTCTTGGCGCCGTGATTATGCGCGCAGGCAGGCTCGTCGAGTAAGGCCTGAAGGTCTTGGTTATCCATGGTGTTCTCCGAGAGAGGGTGATGACAGTAATATTGCAACATCAATGCCATATCGGCCTAATGCTCGGAGAAATCCGGCTCGGCGGCCTTACCCGCCAGTCTGCGCGCCTGCTCCAGCTCTTCCTGGGTCAACAGGGAATCGCGCACCCGATTAAAGACCGGATTGAGATACTGATCCAGCCGGTTGAACAAATCGGAACGCTGCTTTAGCGCGTTTTTACGAAAACGTAAACATCGGTAACACATGGCCGAACGGGGCGGGTGTCTGTCGGCGGGCAATCTGTAGGCGAGCGCGAACAGACGGATGCCGGTCGCCAATACTTCCCGGAAGGCCCTGAACCACCAGGCCCGGCGGTAACAAAGCTGTTCAAGGCGTATTGTGCAGATATTGCAGGTGGCGATGGTTGCAGGCGCGGTTTTTGAAGCGGTCTTTGAAACGGAATGGAGTTGCATTGTTTTTGCCCGGTTCGTTATGAATACCAAACAAACTGTGCAAACATCAGGCCAGCTGTTTAAGCCGGGTTGATGTGGCGGCGACTTTAGTCGCCGATTGAGCTATATAGGATTTTCCACGTTCCCACGCGCTGCGTCACTGCCATTAAGTTAAGCGTTGTAGGAGCGGGCCGTGCCCGCGAGAAAGTGCTACAACGCTGTAATCTCCGCGCAAATGTCGCGGGCGCGGCCCGCTCCTACAGCGCGGTAGGATGTGGTGAACGCAGTGAACCGCATCAATCGAGGACGACGCGAACGGTGCGGTTCGTTCCTCACCGCACCCTACCAATATTCTCGTTTAAACATTATAGGACAAGACAATAGGATGGAGAGCGGTAGCGAAACCCATCGTTGCCGGGATTTTATTGATGACGGTTGATGGGTTTCACTGCGTTCTACCTATCCTACTTCGAGATGTGTATAACGACGAGCGCAACGCATGGGAACGAGGGAAACAGATCACCCGAGTTTCAGGTATTTAGCGTACCGATAGGTACAAAATAGACGTCAGGTGTACCTTTGTGTGCAGTTCCAATGAGTCGTTTAACATTTTTTACTCCTCGTTCCCACGCTCCCGCGTGGGAATGCATACGGCACTAAAGCCCGGCAATCATTTGTTAAACGCGATGAAAAATATTCTGAGTTTTCAAAGCCTGTGCGCCAAGGCCTAGCCTCGGTCTGCATTCCCACGCAGGAGCGTGGGAACGAGGCGAACTGCTCCTGCATCGCCTAGAGGCACCTACTGTTGGTGCCTCTAGGCGATGCAGGAGCAATTGCCGAGAACACGAAGTTTTATTCTTCGTGTCCTTCGTGGTGAAAATGTTTTTGGACACAAAAGCACACAAGTCAGGCTCAGCGATAATCCTTATGATTGAGCGCGTACTTGGCCATACGCAGGCCAAGTATGCGCCGGGTTAACCCTAATTGGGCCGCCGCCTCGGTGGTATTGCCGTGATGCAACTTCAGCGCTTCGACTATCATCTCGTATTCGATCGCATTAAGCCTGGCGTCTAGGCTGCCCACCCCGCCGGTCACCTCGGATACCACCGGAGGTTGCAGCGATGGCGGGAGATGGTAGCCGTGGATAACGCCGTCGTCTGCCAGCACCATCGCGCGGGCAATGATATTCTCCAGTTCGCGCACATTGCCGGGCCAGTGATAGCACAGCAGCATGTTGATGGCCGGTGTGGAAATCCTATGGATGGCTATGCCCATCTCTTCGGCGAATTTGGCGACTATAAAATCGGCCAGTTCGATAATGTCGTTGCCGCGCTCCCGTAGCGGCGGTATCGTGATCGGAAACACGTTGAGGCGGTAGTAGAGATCCTCCCGGAATTCGCCGTTGGCTACCATCTCAGGGAGATCGCGGTTGGTCGCGGCGATGATTCTCAGATTGACCTTGATCGGCACGTTGCCGCCGACCCGTTCGAAGGTTTTCTCCTGAAGCACCCGCAGCAGTTTGGCCTGCATCGGCAGGGAAAGTTCGCCCACTTCGTCAAGAAAAATGGTGCCACCGTTCGCCTCCTCGAAACGGCCTTTCCGCAGTGCCGTGGCGCCAGTGAACGAGCCTTTTTCATGCCCGAACAACTCGCTCTCGATAATGCTTTCCGGCAAGGCCGCGCAGTTAAAAATGATGAACGGCTCCGCGCTGTTGGGGCTGTTGTAGTGGATGGCGTGGGCGACCCGCTCCTTGCCGACCCCGCTTTCGCCGAGAATCAGGACCGTGGTGCGCGAACGACTGACCTTTTCGATCAAGTTGAACACTTCCTGCATCGGTTTGGAGTTGCCGACAATATTGTCCGGTTTAAACTTTTTCTTGAGGGCGTTGTGCAGGCGCCGGTTTTCCGCCTCAAGCTCAACTTTACGGACGTTTTCCAACAAATGCAGCTCTACCGCATAGGCTGTGGTAGCGGCCAGTATCGACAGGATTTCGACGTCAAGTTTGAGCAGGCTTTGGTTGTCGTAGATGCGCTCGGCGCTGATGGTGCCCATCACTTTGCGGCCGCGCATGATCGGTACGCACAGAAAGGACAACTTCGAGTCGGCCACGTCGTCACGGCTGCCGGTCCGGTTCAGGAATTCGGGTTCTTCGCTGATGCGCGGTACGATGATGGACTGGCCCGATTCCACGACCTTGCCGGTGATGCCTTCACCTAGAAAATAGACGCCTTTTGCCGCTTCCTCGTCGGTCAGGCCGAAACTCTCGTGTATGAAGATTTTGCCGTAATCCGTGTTGTAAAGCGTCACCATGCCACGGATCACTTTCATGTGCCGCTTCATCAGGCGAACCAGAATCTGCAAGGTCGTCGACAGGTTGCCGGTCTCGGTGACAATCTGGCTCATTTCAAATAACAGTGGTAACAAATCGGTACGGCACTCACCGAAATCGCATTCGCAATAGTGGGGCGCTGGGGAATTCATAGCAGTTCCTCGGGTAAAGGTAGCTTCGTTATATCCTATATTACATAACGAATAAATAATATAGTAGCAATAATAATGCCGGGAACAATCAAAATTTCTCTGCATCCAACCTGTACATCCGGAATGGCTGATCGCTGCATACCCGCCTATCTGGCGAAAAGCAGAGCTCCCCTAAATCGTTTTTAACAACGATCTATTTACCGCGACGGCTTAATCGACAAAATCGGCCAATTCCCAAGCCTATAAATACCTGGCATATGTATTGCTGCAAAAAAACAAACTTCATCACAACCTGATACAGGAGATACATCATGCTCACCCTCACCGAAAACGCCATCACTGCGGTTAATCGCTTCCTGCAAAACTCCACGACCGGCGCAACCGGCATCCGCATACAGGTTTCAGGCGGTGGTTGCGCCGGCCTGCAATACGGCATGATGCTGGAGTCGACAGGCACCGAATCGGATACTGCCATCGAAACTGGCGGCGTCAATGTTTTCATAGACGCCGAAAGCCTGCCCTTGGTTCAGGGCATCACCATCGATTTCGAACAAAGCCTGGAAAGCTCCGGCTTCACGTTCAGCAATCCCAACGCGAAATCCTCCTGTTCCTGCGGCAGTTCCTTCTCGGCCGATACTTGATTGCAAGCATGACTTCCACACCCGCCATCATTATCAACGACACGACGCTCAGGGATGGTGAGCAATCCGCCGGGGTGTCGTTCTCTTTGGAAGAAAAAATCGAAATCGCCCGGCGCTTGGAGGCGCTCGGCGTGCCGGAACTGGAGATCGGTATTCCCGCGATGGGAGAAAAGGAACGGGAAGAAATCAAAATCCTGGCGGAATTGGGGCTCAAGACCCGGCTAATGGTCTGGGCCAGAATGCGCCGGGAAGACCTGGCGGGCTGCGTCGGCTTGGGCGTGCACTACGTCAATCTTTCGATACCGGTATCCGACCAGCAGCTTGCCGGCAAATTGGGCAGGGATCGCAAGCATGTGCTGGCGACTATTCACAACTGCGTGCGCGAAGCAAGGGATATGGGATTTGCCGTGTGCATCGGCATGGAAGATGCCTCGCGGGCGGACCAGGACTTTCTGTGCACAGTCGCGGAAACGGCCCAACAAGCCGGAGCCGTGCGCATCCGCTATGCCGATACGGTGGGCATTATGGAGCCCTTCAGGCTGGCTGAGCGGATTAAACGGCTACGCGCCGCGACCGATCTGGCTATTGAAATGCACGCCCACGACGACCTGGGGCTTGCGACAGCCAACACCCTGGCAGCGGCCGTAGCCGGAGCGACCCACGTCAACACCACCGTTAACGGCCTCGGCGAACGGGCCGGCAACGCGGCGCTGGAAGAGGTTGTACTCGGGCTGCACCAGCTGCACGGACTTGACACCGGCATCGACCTCAGTAATTTCCTGCCACTGTCCGAAAAAGTGGAAGCGGCCTCCGGGGAACCCTTGGGCTGGCGTAAAAGTTTAGTCGGCAAGCGCGTGTTCAGCCATGAAGCCGGGATACATGTCGACGGATTGCTCAAAGACCCGGCCAATTACCAGGGGGTAGACCCCGCGCTAGTCGGCCGCCGCCATCAGCTTATTCTGGGTAAACACTCGGGTTCCCGCGCGGTCATCGAAGTTTATGAAAGACTCGGCATTGCGCTGAGTCAGCCGCAAGCTCATTGTCTACTGGCATTGATTCGACAATTTGTAAACCGCTACAAGCGGACGCCGGAAGCGTCGGAATTGGCCGGGTTCTATTCCGGTTTGTATCCAGGTTCCGCCGCTATACCAAACACCCTCCTCAATTAACCGGATTTTTATGAGCCGCGCAAACATCATAGCCGAAAACCCGATAATCCACGCAGCCGCCCTGCCCGCCGCCAACTACACCGCAACCCGAGAAGCATACCAGGAAATACCGGTCGCAAAGCCTGCATGGTACATGCTGATGCGCGAGGACGTCTGCTGCGTCCAGGAGCGTGACCCGGCTGCACGCAACAGCCTCGAAGTTTTCCTCACCTATCCCGGCGTTCATGCCGTGCTTTTCTATCGCGTCAATCATTGTTTATGGCAAAGCGGCTGGAAACTGACAGCCCGCTGGCTTTCGTTCATGGCGCGCTGGCTGACCCATGTCGATATTCACCCCGGCGCCAAGATAGGCAGGCGCTTTTTTATCGATCACGGCACCGGCGTTGTTATCGGTGAAACGGCGGAAGTGGGCGACGACGTTACGCTTTATCATGGCGTTACGCTCGGCGGTACCACATGGAACAAGGAAAAGCGCCACCCCACTCTGGGCAACGGGGTCATGGTCGGCGCCGGCGCCAAAATCCTAGGCCCAATCATATTGGGTAACCACGTCCGGGTAGGCGCTAACTCAGTCGTCGTTAAAAACGTCCCCGCATACTGCACCGTTGTCGGCATTCCCGGACGGGTGATCCCGCATAAAAGCGGAAAAAGCCAAAACGATGCCCAGATAGATCCAGATTATGACTTGGTTTCCGACCCGGTAGGAAAAGCCGCCAGTTGCATGATGGCAAGAATGGATAAACTGGAAATGCACTTGGCTCATCAGACTCGTGAACCCGGGCAATGCCGCCATTGCGAAGCCTGTACGGTTTGCCGAGGCATAAATATATCGCGGCAAATTAAAGACTCATGAAAATCTGAACGCTTGGTTTTGCTTCGTTTCATTCAAAAACTATCATACGGTCGCACCGTTCTGCTTTTATAACTAACAGCAATTGAGATTTTTTATTTGGTTAACAGCCTTGCCCGCATCTTGAGATACCGCACCGAGTATCACGGCACTGCTTTCGAAAACGGCATAAACCGACATGCCGGGACTCAACCCTGATACTTCGGCATTGGCTTCGGATATTCTGGCGATAAGACTATCGCCGCCAGACAGCTGAACCACTACCACTGAATTTACGTCATCATGTTGGACAAGCAGCACCGTGCCGCACAGGTAGTTACATGCCAGCCGAAAGTCGTCGCATGAATCGGGGACGACAAAAATCTCCGCGGCATTGATCAGCACTAACATATCATTACAGATGCCGAGTTCAAGTTGCCTAAACTCCGACAAAGTGAGTAATGCAATAATCTGTTCGCCGCCCTTTAATTCGACAAATACTTCGGCATTAACAGCACTCGTTTGGATGACAACAACAGTACCAAGTAGTTGATTGGTTGCGCTGGTTTTGATTGACGGCGGTTTCAGAAGCCGCATTACATCTGGATCGTCCGCCAGGCTCTGATTGAGTTTCTGCAAAAACTGCTTGTGCCGTAGTTCCAGGCGAGTAAACAACAGCAACAGCGAACGACCGGCGACAGTCAGGCAGGTACCTCCCCCCTTACTGCCGCCGGTTGAGGTAACAATTAAAATTTTGGGGGCAAGATTATTGGCACGCGCTATCATCTGCCAAGCACCTTTGTAACTCAAACCCACTTGTTTGGCAGCCTGATTGATAGAGCCGCTTTGATCTATCGCCTTTAACAAGCTAATCATGCGGCTATCCAATGTACCAACCAAACGCAATTCGCTCTCAACCCAATTTTGGGTTATGGAACATTCTTTTTTTAGCGACATGTCATTATCTAAATTATAGAGTACGATTCAAAAGCACTAATCCTTTCGGGACAAGCATTATTTGTCAGCCTAAAAAATTATTTAACCCACAAAATCACATCAAGCACTTGTGCTTTTCGCGGACCAACTGCGTTTTTTAGGTTCAACGACATCAACCTGCTTCCGGTTAAGCTTATATATTTGTATACGTAATACATTATATTGGTATTAAATCTTAGCCAGAATGATTCGAATAAGTTCCGTTCTACATAACCGCTCCGACGATACTGGATTAAAAGCAGCAAGTAATAGGCCATCTGTAATATTGCAAAACAAATTTCTTACAGTGTCCAAGTTATCCCACGGGCAGCACTTACTGGATAGTTGTCTCGCCCTCTGATAAACAAGACAGAGTTGTGTGTAACGATGATCGTAGCGCATGAGAATGAGGCAAGTATTTCCGAAAAGTTTTCTATGTGTTTTACAGGCAAAGAATCAATGACCGAACAACAGACGATGAATTACAGAAGCTATATCAAGCAGTGATGTCAAAGCAATAGCCAGCGCATTTAAAATTCACAAGAAAAGCACCAAATAAAATACAAATCCAGTAGTTTTTGGTTATTTTTTATTTGTTTTAATGCCAAATATCGCGAAATATTTTTCCGCTGTTTTTCTCTGTATCTTATTGAATAATTAGTGTAAATGTGGTTTTTTGGTCTTTATATTGGTACGAGCCAAACAAATGACTCCCCACATTATGCCCATTTATCCAGTGAGCATTTAGCGGGTTATGTAGACAGATTATCTACATTCCGAGCGACAGCATCGGGCGTTATAGCTACGATTTAGCTACGGGACATTAAAATGAGTTGGATGAAATAAGCTAACTTATTGAAATCATGGAGCCAATGATGGGAGTCGAACCCACGACCTACTGATTACGAATCTCTTGGCAACCCCTACCGCCACCTACTTACACACCCTGTAATACCTTTAAAATCGCAGCCTAACATATTCCTTTACTACCGCCAAATACTGTTTATTATGGTGACTCGTGGTGACTTATGGGTGACTCAAAAAATAGGTGCATATCGTGAAGCTGACTAAAAAATTTATAGATTCCCAAACCCATAACGGGAAAGCAAAGCATATTGTTTGGGATGATGAGATACCGGGTTTCGGTGTTCGGATTTACCCTACCGGCAAAAAATCCTTTGTGCTGGACTATCGGGATAACAACCGGAAAAACTTAATGGTGATCGGGAGTTATTCTGTTTTAACACTGGATCAAGCCCGGAAGGATGCAAGGGCAAAACTTGTTGGGCTTAACAATGGTATTAATCCATTACAGGAGCGGCAAAAAGAGCGACAAGGTAAATTGATTAAGGATTTATGCGCGGCTTATATCGATCGTCATGCCAGCAATAAAAAATCAGGCGGGGACGATATAACAAGGCTCAACCGGTTTATTATCCCTGAATGGGGCAACCTGTTAGTAACCAACATCAAACGCGCCGATGTGGCTGCCCTGCATTCTAAACTTGGAAAGCATGGGCACTACCAAGCAAACCGGGTCTATTGGCTATTATCAAAGATGTTCAACTTGGCGCGGGTTTGGGGATTTGTTCCTGAAGACCATGTAAACCCTTGCTTTGGAATTGAGAAATTTAAAGAGGAGAAAAGGGAGCGGTTTCTATCACAGGAGGAGTTCCCCCGACTTGTTGAGGCCATTAACAAGGAGTTAAACACTTATGTGGTGGCTGCTATCTGGCTTTACCTATTAACCGGGGTTCGTAAAGAGGAGCTGTTACCGCTTAAGTGGTCAGATATTAACCTGGATCGCAAAGAGTTAAGGTTAGCTGATACCAAGAACGGAAAGCCTCATTATTTGCCTTTGAGCGTTGCCGCCCTGGATGTTTTGAGCAAAGTACAACGTGTAGAGGGCAACCCTTTTGTAATCGTCGGCAGGAATCCCGGCTGTCATCTGGTAAACATTGCCAAACCTTGGGAGCGTATTAGAAAAGAGGCTGGGTTAGAGGATGTCCGATTACACGATTTACGCCGAACTGTGGGCAGCTGGCTGGCTCAATCCGGCAACAGCTTACACTTGATCGGTAAAGTCCTAAATCACTCAAATCAGAGCACCACGGCGATTTATTCAAGGTTTGGTCAAGACAGCGTCAGGGATGCTCTTGAGCAGCACGGACAACAAATAACCGGATTGATGGGGTTGTGAGGTAGGTATAGAGGGAAGCGGTCATAGGGGAGTCCATTTAATAGAGTCCCCAGACCGTTTAAAAATATAACTGTGTTACTGGGCGCGGGCTTCGGAAAACTTAAAGTTTAAATTCACTGTAAGCATTTAGATTTAATAGTATTCCGTTCTGCTGGACTAATATCCAAATCATATTTGTCAACGACATAAAGAAAAGAGCTTACGTAAGAGCAATGATAAGAGGTGCTGGGAGGCATCCACTCCGCCGGGGATTTGTCACCTTTGCTTCGATTTACGCTTGCTGAAACTGGCAATAAATTTGAAATATCATTGTAGAACTGTTTTTTTAATGCAGCCGGCCAATTTGCCGCCCCGTGGTCATGAGCATAATGTATAGGGACGATGTGATCTATGTCTAGGTCTGATTTTGAGGTGTAATTAATCCCTGTATAAGGGTCTGTCCACAACCCAGCGGAAAAATTACAGGCGGTTGTGCTGTATTGGTCAAATGTAAGCAATACCTCATCTCGCGTATTAAAACAGTCACCGTCATCATTTCCCCAGTCGCCCCAGTCATCACGATTATAAGCCGTGCTTGACCGGTCTTTGGAGTTATCCTTTAAATCGATTAGTGATAAAGAGTAGCCGTTTAATATAAAGGACGCGCGGTAATTTACATTATCAACGCCAATGTTAAGGACCGTGATCAAGTTTGTTAAATCACTATATTTGGCCGAGTAACCAAAACAAGTATTTTCCTCTTTAGCTACGTTATCAAGCAGAAACCTTAAGCCGTCGTAAATAATGGAGGCGTTAAACAAGCCCATTGTAGTGTTAATACAGCTCAGTTTGATGCTGCCTGGGACATATTTGCTATTGAGCGCGATTAAATCGCCACTAATTACCTTCTTGTCTTGAGGTGGCACGGATGGCGAGGACCGGGGTAGAGTCGGAGTCACACAAACGTTGTTTTGAAGTACCTGTGGAGGCAAACAAGTCGGGGTTGGAGTCACACAAACGTTGTTTTGAAGTACCTGTGGAGGCAAACAAGTCGGGGTTGGAGTCACACAAACGTTGTTTTGAAGTACCTGTGGAGGCAAACAA
>Ga0207971_100157_pt1 | contig 38284 bp, 30 predicted proteins | sample LakWasMet56_HOW8_2_FD_183890 | JGI IMG/M metagenome (GOLD analysis project Ga0207971, IMG submission 183890) | Freshwater sediment methanotrophic microbial communities from Lake Washington under simulated oxygen tension - Sediment Metagenome... | ecosystem: Environmental > Aquatic > Freshwater >... | reverse complement strand
GAAGGTACGGACATTGAGTTGCCGCTCGGCGCAATACGCGGCTTGTGATAGCCCGCTACGTTGCCACGCTTCAATATGCTGACGCCATTTCGCTGTGATAGCCATGCCAAAACTCCTGACAAAAAAAGGACAGGATGCAACAGACGAAAATTATTTTATAGGCGGTACGGTTGAACGCTTACCTTCGAAGGAGAGGGCTCTTCAGATAGTGAACGATCAGGCCAAGCTATAAAAATGACATAAACATACTATTATCACATAATAGATTCTTATTTAGACGGCCTTCATCCTAGGAGAAATACTGGATCCGAAAGAGTAAGCAATGAGGGAAAATATTGGACAAAACCCCAACAAACTATCTATTACCATATAATAGAAAGAAACTGAGCGCCAGAACTATACCCATCTGCACCCATCCGCCTCGAATGCCCAGTCAGGATTAGTCAAAGAAATCGAAAAAGCTCAAATCCAGTAAAAAAGAGTTAGACAATCTTCAGGTAAAATAAGGGAAGGGGACGGGTACTTCGTTGTTGCGGGGATGAGGCTTGTCGCGCCAGTCTTTCCGGTTTATAGCTTTCAAGGCGATAAACTTGCAATGTTAGCCGGATTAGCTGGCGCCCAGTATTTTTGTGGGCCGAATCAATGCTTGCGTGTTTTAGAAACCGGCATGCAAACCCGGTATGCCGATATGCTGGATGTGGAGGGCATTTTGGCCTTCTTCGTAGGCCAGTAGTTTGCCTTCCTCGCGCCAAATCCGGAAGGCCAGTGCATGGGATAGGACCCGTACCGGATAGCCGCGCGGCATCTCCTGCAAGTAGGGCTGGATGGTCGTGAAATCCGAGGTGTGGTATTGGTCCATGATGAAACGCAAACCGCCGTTGGCAGGACCTATGTTATAGGCCAGCAGCGCCAAAAACAGGTCTTCGTGCATTTCGTCCAAATAATGCTTGAGCGTTGCGGCGGCGACAAAGGCATTGTGTTTCGGATTCTGCAAGTCCAACTTGGCGACCTCCAATCGCTCGGCGGCTTCCTCTAGGGTCGCCTTCGGCACTTGCGTGATCTGGAACAGACCGCGCCCGCCGTCGGCGCTGTCTTTCGGCAGGAACGAGGACTCGGCCGCGGCAATGCCGTGCAGAATATTCACGTCGACATCGAAAGCCTCGGCCGCGGCCTCGATCGAGGGGGTAAATTTCTTGGCCCGGACCAGCATTTTTTGCAAGTCCTTGGTGCCGTAACGCCGGTAAGCGGCATAGATCTGATGCTCCAAGGTCACGCGTCCGGCTTCTTCCTTGCCGCCGACCAGGGTGCGGAAACGTCCGTAGGCCAACGCGAAATTATCCTGTACGGTAAACCAGCCGATGATGATGGCTAAACCCGCGGCGACCAAAGGCGAGAGGTATTCCGCCTTCAAATGCAGCCATTGCCGCAAGCGCCACCAGCCGAGCAGTGATGCTAACGTCAGCAATACCAGCAGCAATATTCCGAACGCGAACGGTAACAGACTGCCGAAAAAACTGGTGCCGGTAAAGCGGTCGGCGGAATAACCGATCAGCACGATAATCAGCGAAATCGCGACGATCGAGAGGCTGATCAATTCGACCGCAAGCATCGCCAACTTGTGTTGCAAGTAACCGGGCGGCGGCACTTTTTTCTTTTTGCGGGATTTGGAGGGGCCTTTCTTCGGCGCTGTCGATTTCCGCTTCGGCTTGGGCTTCGGCGGGTCTATATCGGCTTCGGGTAGGCTTTCCGGTTTATCCATGAATTAGGCTGTCGGGTCATTTGTGCAAATGATCGGCGGGACACACGCCGTTGCGTAGACTAATGATAGGCCATTTTGCCGATTCGGCGTGTTGCCGTAAGGTGTCGTCCGGATCGACCGCGATCGGATTTTCGACCTTGCTGAGCAAAGGCAGGTCGTTATGCGAATCGCTGTAAAACCAGCTGTTTTGCAGCGACTCGTTCGAGTTTTGCAGCCAGCTTTCCAGGTAAGCAACCTTGCCTTCCCGAAAGCAGGGCAGGCCAACGAAAGCGCCGGTATAGCGTCCGTCCTTGAATTCTGGCGTGGTCGCGAGCAGATTGTCGATGCCGAACAGTTTGACGATCGGTTCGGTCACGAAACGGTTGGTCGCGGTGATCACCAGCAGTGTGTCGCCGCGCTTTTTATGCTTCTCGACCAGTTCGAGGGCCGGCTGTAAGAGCAACGGACGGATGATGTCTTCGATAAATTCGGCGCGCCATTGATGCAGCCGTTCGGGCGCATGCAGGGACAAGGGACGCAACGAAAATTGCAGGAACTCGACGATGTTCAGGGTGCCGTGTTTATAGTCGTCATAAAACTTCGCATTCGCCTGCTCATAGGCATCCTTGTCGACGATGCCACGGTCAACTAAAAATTGCCCCCATAAATAGTCGCTGTCGTCGGCTATCAGGGTATTGTCCAAATCGAAAATTGCTAAACTCACGGCTATCCTGTCAATAAATAAAAGGCTCATCGCCTATGGAAACTCTGTTGATTTTATGGTTCAATGAGGTATTAATTTAACTGCCTCGCCATCCCCGCAATTTTATCACACACGCATCGGGGAGAAGGCAAGGCAAACAACAAGGTTTTGACATGATAGACTCGAAAGGATACCGACCCAATGTCGGGATCATCCTTTGCAATGACGAGGGTCGCGTGTTTTGGGCAAAACGGATGGGGATGAATGCTTGGCAGTTTCCTCAAGGCGGAATCAATCATGATGAAGATCCAGAAACGGCGATGTATCGTGAATTGTGGGAGGAGACCGGCTTACAGCAGCAGCATGTTCAGTTGCTGGGGCGCACCCGTTATTGGTTGAGATATAAACTGCCTGAACGTTACATTCGCAAAAATACGCTGCCGATCTGCATCGGACAAAAACAGATTTGGTTTATTTTACGGCTGGTCACGCATGAATCGAACGTGCGTTTCGACCATTGCCCCAAGCCGGAATTCGATAACTGGCGCTGGGTCGATTACTGGGAACCGCTGAAAGACGTGGTTTACTTCAAGCGCAAGGTGTATCAGCGCGCGATGATCGAATTGAGCGAGATTCTGGCGATCGAAGGGATGCCGGTTGAGCTGTCGTCGGAGAAACCGTTTAAGGAGCCGCAGAGCACCGGTAAGCCCAGAGGATATCGCAGGCCTAAATACAGAAAGGCCGGGGCGAGAGCGTAAGGCTTTCAATAGGGACCGGTTTTAGTCTGTAAACCGCTGAGCGCTTCCGGCAAGCGGTAAACGGCGGTTTCCAGACCTCCATCCTGCTGCAAGTGTATCATCCGGTAGCCGGGCGCGGTATCGACCACGCTGAACCCCATGCTTCCCGGCTCGAACTGAAAGCAGGTCGAGGGTGCGCTGAAGAGGCGTATCGCATCGACTTGCTTATCCATCACCTGGTGGATATGGCCGCAGGTAACTGCCTTGATCTTCGGGTAGCGGCGCAGCACCGCAAGAAATTCCGCACTGTTTTTTATCATCATCGCATCGAGCCAGGGGCTAGCGATCGTTTGGCAATGATGATGCACCGCAATCAACGCATGCCGATCGGGGTAAGCGTGCAAACACGCTTCCAGAAAGTCCAATTCCTGCTTTTCCAGGCGGCCGCCAGGTTTGCCGGGAATCTGGCTGTTCAATGCGATGATCTGCCAGTTGTCGAGTAATGTTTGTTTGTTGCAGCTGATCTGGCCGACATTCAAAGCGCTATGCATCTGCGCGAGGTCATCATGATTGCCCGGCAGGCAGATACAGGGCAGGTCGTATGTCTGCAGTTTTTGCGCGATGCGCTGGTAGCTCGCGATCGTCGGGTGCTGCGCTAGGTCGCCGGTGGCCAGGATCAGATCGATTTTTGAATTTACCGCGAAGGCATGGTCAAGAACCTTGTGAAAATAATATTCCGTGTCGACGCCGAGCATCGTTTCTCCTGGATGAGGGAGAAGATGCAGATCGGAAATTTGCAGGATCGAATACTCAGGCATCAGGATCTCAGTCGACCGTCTTGCAGAGAATTTTGGAGTTACGCTGTGGATTATAAAGACGCTTCAGCGAATCCGGCAGGCTCTGTAAATCCGTCGGGGCGAATCCGCGCTCGATGAACCAGTGCATCGTTTGCGTCGATAAGGCATAGATCTTTTGCAGTCCTAAACTCTTCGCCTTGGCATAGGCGTATTCCATCAGCCGGTTGCCGCGGGACGCGCCCTGGTAATCCGCATGCACGGCCAGGCAGGCGATCACGCCGCTTTGGCTCAGTTCATCCCGGTGCAGTGCGGTACAGCCGATGATCAAACCGTCGCGCTCGATGATGATATAGTCGGAGATCTCCATCTCGATCTTTTCGCGCGAGCGTTTGGCCAGGATGCCTTGCTGTTCGAGCGGCTTGATCAGCTCCAGGATGCCGCCGATGTCGTTCAACGTCGCTTGCCGCAACTCTTCGAACGGCGTCGCGCTGATCAGCGTGCCGACGCCATTGCGGGTGAATAATTCGAGCAACAGCGCGCCGTCGGTCGTGCGGTCGATCAGATGCACCCGGCTGACGCCTGCGTTCGAGGATTGAATCGCGGCTTTCAAGGGCAGGCTGGCGATAATCGGAAGGTCTGGGTGTTGCTGCAAAAACGCGCCGGCTTCTAGGGTCGTCATCTGCTGGATCTGCTTGCCGCTGCCCGGGTCGTGGAAGCTTTGCTCGGTCAGTAAAATCAGTTTCTCTGCTTTCAACGCGATCGCGACCTGGGTGGCGACCTGTTCGGCGGACAGATTGAATACCTCGCCGCTCGGCGAATAGCCGATCGGCGAAATCAGCACGATCGCATCCTGATCGAGCTGCTGCGCGATCGCCGCGCCGTCGATGCGCCGCACTTCGCCGGTATGGCCATAATCGACGCCGTCGATCACGCCGATCGGCTTGGCGGTCACAAAATTGCCGGAGGCGACGCGCAATCCGTAACCTGCCATCGGCGTATTCGCCAGCCCCAGCGACAGCAGCGCTTCGATTTCGACCCGCGCGGTGCCGGCCGCTTCTTTCACGCATTGCAAGGCCAGTCCGCTGGTGATCCGAAGGTTGTTGTGAAATAGGGCAGGGGCATCCAGCTTTTTCAGCCGTTCGTCGATCTGCGGGCGAATGCCGTGCACCAACACCAGCCGAATGCCGAGGCTTTTCAGCAACGCAAAGTCGTGCACCAGATGGTCGAAATCCGGATCGAGCAAGGCCTCGCCGCCGAAATTGATCACGAAGGTCTTATTGCGGTGCGCGTGGATGTAGGGAGACGAATCTCTAAACCAGTTGACGAAGGATTGGTTGGGTACCATCAAAGGAAAGGATTTATTGATTGTGAATTTTTGTTAGGCTGAGGTACGAAGCCTAACAGAACGGTCGAGACACCATAAGAATGTTGGGCAACGATAAAGCCGTTGCCCAACCTACAATAGGGAGCGTACCTTATACTCAGTCCAAATTATCGGTTACCGCGCCTTTAGAGGCCGAGCTGACCAGTTTCGCATATTTCGCCAGTACGCCTCGTGTATAACGCGGCGCCGGTTGCTGCCATTTGTCGAAACGGCGGGCGATTTCATGTTCGTTCACATGCAGCGTCAACGCATTGGTTTCCGCGTCGATCGTGATTTGATCGCCGTTTTGCACGATCGCCAGCGCGCCGCCGGTGTGGGCTTCCGGGGTGATGTGGCCGACCACGAAGCCGTGCGTGCCGCCGGAGAAGCGGCCGTCGGTGATCAGGGCGACATCCTTGCCGAGGCCCTTGCCCATCACCGCCGAAGTCGGCGACAGCATTTCGCGCATGCCCGGGCCGCCTTTCGGGCCTTCGTAGCGGATCACGATCACGTCGCCCTTGACGATGTCGCCGTTTAAAATGGCCTGCAAGGCCTGTTCCTCGGCGTCGAAGACTTTCGCCTTGCCGGTGAAAACCAGGCCTTCCTTTCCGGTGATCTTCGCGACCGCGCCTTCGGGAGCGAGATTGCCGTACAAGACGACCAGGTGGCTGTCTTTTTTGATCGGTTGGTCCAGAGGGCGAATCATGTCCTGGCCTTCTGGATAAGGCTTCACGTCAGCCAGGTTTTCGGCCAGCGTCTTGCCGGTCACGGTCAGGCAGTCGCCATGCAGCAGGCCGCGATCCAGAAGTTCCTTCATCAACGGTTGAATGCCGCCGATTTCGATCAGTTCGGCCATTGAGTAGTGGCCGCTCGGTTTCAGGTCGGCGACCATCGGCACGTGCTTGCCGATGCGGGTGAAATCGTCCAGGGTCAGGTCGACGCCGGTCGCATTCGCCATTGCCAGAAGATGCAAGACCGCATTGGTCGAACCGCCGAGCGCGATCACAACCGTGATCGCGTTTTCGAACGCTGCCTTGGTCATGATGTCGCGCGGCTTGATGTCTTTTTTCAGCAGACCCAATACCGCCGCACCCGCGCGTTCGCAGTCGAGGCGCTTGTCTTCGGAAACCGCCGCCTGTGCGGAACTGTTCGGCAAGCTCATGCCCATGGCTTCGATCGCAGAAGCCATCGTGTTGGCGGTGTACATGCCGCCGCAGGAGCCGGCGCCCGGAATCGCTTTCGCTTCGATCTCGGCCAGTTCCGCGTCGTCGATCTTGTTGTTTGCGCGCGCGCCGACCGCTTCGAAGACCGACACGACGTCGAGCTTCTTGTCTTTGTGACAGCCCGGCAGAATCGTGCCGCCATAGACGAAGATGGCAGGACGATTTAAACGAGACAATGCGATCATGCAGCCCGGCATATTCTTGTCGCAGCCGCCGATCGCGACGATGCCGTCGAAGCCCTGGCATCCGACGACCGTTTCGATCGAATCGGCGATCACCTCGCGCGACACCAGCGAATATTTCATGCCCTCGGTGCCCATCGAGATACCGTCCGAGATCGTGATCGTGTTGAAGATCACCGCCTTGCCATTGGCTTGATTGACGCCGTGCGCCGCATCGTCGGCCAGTCGGTTGATGTGCATATTGCAGGGCGTCACCATGCTCCAGGTCGAGGCGATGCCGATTTGCGGTTTATGGAAGTCTTCGTTGCTGAAGCCGACCGCGTGCAGCATCGCGCGGCTCGGCGCGCGCTCCATCCCATCGACGACCAGGGATGAAAAATGACGGGTTTTATCGCTGCCGGAATTGGCCATGTATCTGTTCCAGGAATATGTTGAAAAAAGCTTGGAAGAAAGGGGCAAGCGCCGGCTTTAAAGATTAATAAAAGGTATCCCAATTGCTCGACTTGCGCCGCCAGCTCAGTTTCGGCAGGATGAAGCCCAACAGCATGCCGATGGCGGCCACCATGCCGCCGTAGAGGAACCAGTCCTGTTCGCTGCGATCCTTCAGCGCCGCGTTTTCACGCTCCAGTTGCTTGGCTTCCTTTTCGATCTGCACATAACGTTCCTGATAATCGTCCCGTTCTGTCTTGATGCGGATCGCTTCGCTCGAGGCTTTTTTGAGATCGCTGAGTTCGCGCGCCAGTTGGTCGCGTTCCTTGGTCAAGGATTGTTCTAGAGTGGAGCCAGGCGTCAAAAACTGTTTCAGTTTGAGCAGTTCGAGTTTCAGCGCCGCATTTTCGGATTTCAGCGCGCTGCTTTCCTTGGTGGCCGTTTCCAGTTGTGTCCGGCTGGGCGGTTCTTTCATCGTGTTGTGGGTCAGGATATACCCCTCGGTGCCGTCTTGCAGGCGTACTCGGGTATAGCCGCTTTTCTTGCTGATTTCGAGCACGGTTAGCGGAGTGCCCGTCTCCAGCGAGCGCACGACGGCGCCTTTGTTGCTTTCCTCGCTGCGCAGCGCGATGATGTGCGTGTCGGTCACATAGACTATCTTGTTGGGCTCTGCCGCGTAGGCGGCGCCGATGACCAGCAAGGAAGAAAGGAATAGACGTTTCACGATGGCATCTCTTGGCAAGGACGGAAGTGTCGCAATTTTAACGTTATTTCCCGCAGATGAGAAATTCCAGCAAGGCTTTTTGCGCATGCAGGCGGTTTTCGGCTTCTTCGAAAATGACGCTTTGCGGCCCGTCGATCACCTCGGCGGCAACTTCCTCGCCGCGGTGGGCGGGTAAACAGTGCATGAACAGCGCATCGGGCTTCGCGGCGCGCATCATTTCACCCGTGATTTGATAATCCTTGAACGCCACTTCGCGCAATTTTTGTTCTTCTTCCTGTCCCATGCTGGCCCAGACGTCGGTGACCAACAGGTCGGCATCACGGGCCGCGTCGATCGGCGCCGCGAAAAACCGCACATGATCGCCGCCCGCCTGTACGATGGCCTGATCTGGCAGGTAGCCGTCCGGGCAGGCGATATGCAGACGAAAATCGAGCAGCATCGCGGCATGGATGTAGGAGTGGCACATGTTGTTGCCGTCGCCGATCCAGGCGACCGTTTTGCCCTTGATGTCGCCGCGTTTTTCGAAATAAGTCTGCATGTCGGCCAGCAACTGGCAGGGATGCTGCTCATCGGTCAGGCCGTTGATCACCGGCACCCGCGAGTTCAGCGCAAAGGTCGTCACCATCTCGTGGCTGTGGGTGCGCAGCATCACGCAGTCGACCATGCTGGAGATGACTCGGGCGCTGTCCTCGATCGGCTCGCCACGGCCCAGTTGGGTATCCCGCGGAGAAAGGAACATCGAACTGCCGCCGAATTGCGCCATGCCGGCCTCGAACGATACGCGTGTGCGGGTCGACGATTTTTCGAAAATCATCGCGAGCACCTTGCCCTGCATCGGGCGATAATCGGAGGCGCGATTTTTTTTGAGTTCGATCGCCCGATTGATCAGTTTCCGGAACTCATAGCCGGTAATGTCGAGCAAGCTGATGAAATGTCTGACTTTCATAGTGTTACATCTTGTGCAGTGTAGTCTTTGATAAGACCGGATAAGGTGGCGGCGAGCAGTTCGATTTGCTCGTCGTCGAAGATCAATGGCGGCAGCAGGCGGATCGTTTTTTCGTTGGTCACATTGATCAACAAGCCTTGCGCCAGGGCTTTTACGACCAGTTCGCCGCAAGGCCGATCCAGCTCGATGCCGATCATCATGCCTTTGTGGCGAATGTCGACGATGCCGGGAACGTCGTCCAGGCTTTCGCTCAGCGCCGCATGGATCGCGCGGCCTTTCTGCTCCGCCTTTTCGATCAGGTTTTCCTGCTCCAGCGTTTCCAAAACGGCCAGGGCCGCGCTACAGGCCAGCAGGTTGCCGCCGAAGGTCGAGCCGTGGTTGCCCGCGGTCAACACCTCTGCGGCCTTGCCGCGCGCGAGACAGGCGCCGATCGGAACGCCGTTGCCCAGGGCTTTCGCGAGCGTGACCACATCGGGCAGGATGCCGTTGTGCTGGACCGCGAGAAATTTGCCGGTGCGGCCGACGCCGGTCTGGATTTCATCGAGCATCATCAAAAGATTATGCTGGTCGCAAATGGCGCGTATCCGGTTCAGATAATCGGCCGCCGGCACATTCACGCCGCCTTCGCCCTGCACCGGTTCGACCAGGATCGCGACCACGCCGTCGTTATCGGTCAGCGCCTGTTCGATCGCGACGACATCGTTGTAAGGCGCGCGGATGAAGCCTTCGACCAAGGGCTCGAAACCTTGCTGGACTTTCGGATTGCCGGTCGCGCTCAAGGTGGCCAAGGTGCGCCCGTGGAAACTTTTTTCCATCACGATGATCCGAGGAACATCGATGCCCAGGCTGTGGCCGTATTTGCGCGCGATCTTGATCGCGGCTTCGTTCGCTTCGGCGCCGGAATTGCAGAAAAACACGTTGTCCATGCCGCTCAATTCGGCGAGCTTGGAAGCCAAGGTTTCCTGCACCGCGATGCCGTAAACGTTCGAGGTGTGCAAGAGGGTCTCGCTCTGTTTACAGATCGCTCGGTGCACAGCCGGGTGCGCATGACCCAGGCTGCAAACCGCGATGCCCGACAAGGCGTCCAGATAGCGCTTGCCGTCGGTGTCCCATAACCACGCGCCGGACCCGCGCGCGAAGGTCACCGGTAAGCGCCCATAAGTTGGCATGATGTGACTGCTCATTTCATTCGCCTGTAAACGAGAAAAACCGGCGCTGAGCGCGGCCGGCAGAAAAAAAAGGCTCGATTATAAATTTCTATTGACTATCAGGCAAGTAGCGGCGTAAAGATTTGCTTTTTTAATACGCATAATCTTGCTAGAATCAGACAGTTTTCTTTATTGAGTGTTAAAAAATGAGTGTCATCGAAAGAATTAAATCCCAGCTGGAATCCAATTCCGTCGTCCTGTACATGAAAGGCTCCCCCGATTTTCCGCAATGCGGTTTTTCCGGCCAGGCCGTGCAAATTCTGGACGCCTGCGGCGCCCAATATGCCTATGTGAATATTTTTGAAGATCCCGAACTGCGCGATGCGTTGAAAAGCTATTCAAATTGGCCGACCTATCCGCAGCTTTATATCGCGGGCGAACTGGTTGGCGGCTGCGATATCATGACCGATTTATATCAAAAAGGCGAATTGGCTAAAATGCTCGGCGCCGTTGCTTCTGCCGCCGAATAAGTTTCAGGCTTTATTCATTTCCCAGCAAAGTCCCGGCGGTTCGGCAGAATCTGGCCGGGGCTCTGTTCCCGCCTTTTTACCGGCGTTATCTTCAATCCGTTTCCGTCTGAGTTGGTCAAACCGGCGTCGGGCAATGAATCCGCCGTGCTGAGTGTTTGTAAAGGAAAGTGCATGAAATTCGGGGCAAACAGAATACAGCGCTTATTTGTCTTCCTGCTGTTGGCGACTCAGTTCCTGGCGGCCGATCTCTATGCGGCTGACCAGCCGCCGCTTGCGCCGGGTTATGGCAAGCTGCAATTCGCTTTGCCGGAGCCCGGCACTTATCAATTGCCGCCCTTGGGCGATGCCGCCGACGGCAACGTGCTGGACAGCCACGGCAAGGCGATCAAACTGCATGATCTGCTGGGCGACAAGATCGTGCTGCTCAGCTTCGTTTATTCGACCTGCAACGATGTGAACGGCTGTCCGCTGGCGACCGCCGTGCTGCATAAGATCAAACAGCGGCTGCTCAAGGAAAAGGACATCGCGGCCAAACTGCGGCTGATCACGCTCAGTTTCAATCCCGAACACGACACGCCGGAAATGATGGCGAAATACGGCGAGGCATTGCAAGCGCCGGGCATCGAATGGCATTTCTTGACCACAGGCTCCGAAGCCGACCTGCAGCCTATCCTGGACGGCTACCGGCATACGGTGCAGAAGGTCTATGACGCCGAAGGCAAAAACACCGGCACGTTTACGCACGTGTTGCGGGTTTATTTGATCGATACGAATAAACGCATCCGTAATATTTACAGCGTCTCGTTTTTGCATGCGGATACGCTGATCAATGACATCCGAACCCTGCTGACCGCCGAACCTAAGCTGGCTGTACAGCAGGCTGCTGCCGGCAAGGCGTCGTTGTATCAGCCGGGCGATGACAAGTCGCATTACGAAAGCGGCGATTACGAGACCCATTCGACCGCGATGAAAGAGCGGCAGGGCAAGGCGATCGATTTGCTGGAGCGCGCCCGGAAGCCGATGTTAGGCTTGCCGCGCGTGCCGGTCCCGCAGGACAATCCCTTAACCGCCGCCAAAATCAGCCTGGGCCGTAAACTGTTCTATGACCGCCGCCTGTCGCTGAACAAGACGTTTTCCTGCGCGATGTGCCATATACCCGAGCAGGGCTTCACCAGCAACGAGATGGCGACCGCGGTCGGAATCGAAGGGCGCAGCGTCAGGCGCAATTCGCCGACTCTCTATAATGTCGCTTATATGCGCACCTTGTTCCATGATGGCCGCGAAACGACGCTCGAACAGCAGGTCTGGGGGCCATTATTGGCGCACAACGAGATGGCGAATCCGTCGATCGGTTATGTGCTCGATACCCTGGCGCAAAGCCCTGACTACAAAGGGCTGTTTCAAAAAGCCTTCGGCAAAGGGCCGAGCATGGAGACGGTCGGCAACGCGATCGCCAGCTATGAGCGCACCTTGAATTCAGCCGCGTCGCCCTTCGACCGCTGGTATTACGGCCAGGACAAAAAAGCGCTGGATGAACAGGCGCAGAAGGGCTTTACCTTGTTTACCGGCAAGGCGCGCTGTTCCGAGTGCCATACGGTTACCTCCAAGTTTGCCTTATTCACCGACAACGATTTTCATAATACCGGCATCGGTTATAGCGGAGCCATGCAAGGCGCGAGCGATAAGCGCCGGGTGCAGATTGCGCCGGGCCAGTTTGTCGAGCTTGACCGCGAGGTAGTGGCGTCGGTTTCGGAAACGAAAAGCAATGACCTCGGCCGCTATGAAGTCACCCAAAATCCTGAAGACCGCTGGAAATATAATACGCCGTCGCTGCGCAATATCAGCCTGACCGCGCCTTACATGCATGACGGCAGCCTGCAAACACTCGAAGAGGTCGTGCAATTTTATAATCGGGGCGGCCAGGCGAACGAAAATTTGGACCCGTTGATTAAGCCTTTGCAGTTGAACCGCGATGAGGTTTCGGCGTTGGTCGCGTTTTTGCACAGCCTGACCGGTTCCAATGTGCCCGATCTGGTCGGCGATGCCTACGCCGCGCCGATCGGCGATACGCATTAAGGCTTGGATCAAAATTAATTTCTCGAAATGAACTGAAGCTGCGTGCGAGCGGTTTGCAATCGCAACTCAAGGCTGTGTTTTCAGGGCAGCCCCAGCCCCAGCCCCTCGGTCGCGCTTAAAAAGCGCTCCCCAAGGTATTGGTAGTTCTACCAATAGCCAGTATTTCGTCCTGGCTATACGATAGATTAATCTTTAGAGAGTATTCGGAAAACCATGGGCACTCGCGTATCCAAAAAAATGATGACTTCGTTTGAAAGCATTGGCGCTACAGGGGCCATCCTGATGGTCAATGCTTTCGATCCGCAGATTTCGACCAGTAAAATCTTTCTTGAAGCGATACAAACAAACGATCTGCCGCACGTCGTGATCGGCAACAAAATGGATCTGGTCAATCCGGATGAATTCAGTCAGCTCGAAGCCGAACTGGGCTGCAAGGTCATGCCGATGTCACTGTTGACCCGGCAAAATACCGATCATCTGAGCGAGTCACTGAAAAAAACCTTTCCGGAGCAAGCGAGGATCTCGGTGCTGGGAATTTTCAACACCGGAAAAACCAGTCTGATCGCGCATTTGACCGGCAAGGCGTTGAACATTTCGAATTTGCCGGGCACCACCCTGGAATTTGAAGAGCATGACTGGGGTAGCAGGGTATTGATCGACTCTATCGGCCAATTGATCGATGTGAACCGTCCGTTCATGGTCGGCTACGATTTCACCGGGCTCGATCAACCCGATCTGATGTTCGAACATGCCTTGCGTCAGGAAGCCGAAGGCATTCTTTCCTCAATCCGTTCCGCCAAGGCCGGCTTCCTATCCGCGCTGGAACTGATCGCCGATTGTATCGACAAGGGCGGCAAGATTGTGATCACCGGCGCCGGCGCGTCTGCGCTGGTGGCCGAAGAGATTGCGGGTCAATTTTATGAAACCGGCATCACCTGTTTGCCGGTCACCAATGCGATGAGTCAGGCGAACCCGGTTTCATTCGCCAAGGGTGTGGCCGAGGAGGAGGGCGGATTGGCGCGTTATGTGGTCAGCATGGTCTCGCCGAATGACGTGGTGATCGGCGTTTCCGCCTCGGGCGGAACCGGTTTTGTCTATGAAGCCTTGCGCCTTGCAAGGATCAAGGGAGCTAAAACGATTGCGCTTACCGAAAACAGGGATACCCCGCTCGGCGCCAACGCGGACGTGATCATCAAGAGCAGCGCCAAACCGGAAGGCCCTTCGAGCACGAGGGTGCAGACCGCTCACCTGTGCATCGGCCATGCCTTGGTGTGTACGCTGGCTGCGATGCGCGGCTTGACCGGCGAGGAGTCGGTCAATTTCATGATGCCGGAACATATTGCCACCAAGAAAATGGGCATTAAATAACTAACAATCCCTGATATCGGTCAGGTTTTTTTCAGCCGAGTGCCTTTTTCAGCAGATCGGCGATTTCTTCGGCGAACTGACAGATTTGCGTCATGTCGTTGCCTTCCACCAGAACACGCACCAGAGGTTCTGTTCCGGAAAATCTGACCAAAGTCCGGCCTTTCCCATTCAATTCGGTTTCAATGCGCTGGATCAGTTCCGGATACCCCGGGATTTGGTCGAGACTGCTTTTCTTGCCGACCTTCACGTTGATATGTTGCTGCGGAATGTCCGTGATGACTCGATTCAGTTCACTGATTTTCATGCCGGTTTCCTGCATAACCGCCAGCACGTTTAATGCGGCGATACAGCCGTCGCCGGTGGTTGAATGGTCCAGATGAATCACATGGCCGGACTGTTCGCCGCCTAATGCGGCGTTCAGGCGGCGCATTTCGTCGACGACGTTTTTATCCCCAACATCGACTCTGACCACCTCGATGCCGTTTTCACGCATGGTTTTTTCCAAGCCAAAGTTGCTCATGTGCGTGACGACCAGCGTGTTATTGCGCAACGTGCCTTTTTTCTTCATGTGCAGCGCGCATAGCCCCATGATATGGTCGCCATTCATCACATTGCCGGTTTCGTCGACCATCACGACCCGATCGGCGTCGCCGTCCAGACTGATCCCCACGTCGGCGCGATACTTTAACACCGCATCGGCAATCACGTCGGGGTGCAAAGCGCCGCATTCGCCGTTGATGTTGATGCCATTGGGCGTGTTGCCGATATGGATTACTTCCGCGCCAAGCTCGGAAAATACCGCGGGCGCGATTTTATAGGCCGCGCCGTTGGCGGTATCGAGTACGATGCGCAGGCCGTCAAGCGTATATTGATGGGGCAGGGTGTTTTTGACATAGACGATATAGCGTCCCTGGGCATCGTCGATGCGCCAGCTTCTGCCGATATGTTCGAGTTGCGCAAGATGGGGTTCAAAATCGTCCGCGCCGACCAGCCGTTCGATGGCTTCCTCCATCGCGTCCGGAATTTTGTAACCGTCAGGTCCGAAGATTTTGATGCCGTTATCGTAGAAAGGATTGTGGCTCGCCGAAATGACGATGCCGACCGCGGCGCGCATATTGCGGGTGATAAAACTGACGCCGGGCGTCGGCAAGGGGCCGACCAATTGCACCTGGATACCGGTAGCCAAGAGTCCCGAGGTCAGGGCCATTTCGAGCATATAGCCGGATAGGCGCGTATCCTTGCCGATCACCACTTTAGGCGTGGAATGGGGAGGCGCCTGACTTTTTAAAATGATGCCAATCGCCTGGCCGATCTTGACCACGAGGTCAGGCTGCATCGGAAATTGGTTGGCCTTGCCGCGAATGCCATCGGTGCCGAATAATTTGATTTTTTGCGCTGTCGCTGACATGGTTTGATACCGATGTTGTTATCCAATAATCATTATAGGATTTATTTTGGCTATCGAATTAGCATTTGATCGTCGCGCCCGCAAGTCGTTCGATTGCAGCATATAGTTAAGCAGACCTATTTAATGGTACTATCTGACGATTTCCACTACCGGTACAGACAGCTCGATTCGACCTTATGAACTCCAACCACCGAATCCTATTTGCCGGCGATCCGCATGGAAATTTTGAGCCGCTGATCAAGGCTGTGCGTAAATGCAGTCCGGAAGCGGTCGTACTGCTCGGTGATTATGATTTAGAGCAGCCTTTGGAATGTTATCTGGAGGCGATCATCGGCCTGACCGAGATTTGGTGGATTGCCGGTAATCATGACTTCCAGTCGCCCGGCAAATACCACAATCTGTTTCATTCCTCGCTAGCCGATAACAGCCTGCATCTGCGCGTCCAGGAAATAGCGGGGGTCCGTATCGCCGGACTCGGCGGCATTTTCTTAGGCCGAGTCTGGTACCCGCCCGGGAGGCCGAAGTGGATCAACAAGCGCCATTTCCTGAACAGCCAGAAACCCGGATCGCGCGACGATAACCTGTCCTTAAAATACCAGTCGGCTATTTGGCATGATGAGTTTGAGGCGTTGAAAGCGTTGAAAGCCGACATTCTGGTTACCCATGAAGCGCCTTCTTCGCACCGCTTCGGCTTTGCCGCGATCGGCGATTTGGCGGCGGCGATGGGAGCCAGAAACATTTTTCATGGCCATCTGCACGAAAATTATTCGAACACGATTCGGAGGCATATCCGCGTCGTCGGCGTCGCCGATCAGACCGTGTCCGATTTGGCGGGCAATTTGGTCGATGTCGACGAATGAGCAATCGCAGGCGGGGTTTTGCAAAAAATCTGCAAAACGGCATGCGGGTATTGATAGTCGATAGCCATTCAGTCTCGGCGCGAGGTCTTGAAGGGCAGCCGCAACAGGCGGAGAAAGCCCAGTGCTTCCGGCTTCCGGTAGGCGGCCAGTCCGATAGTCATGCTGGTCTGAGGTTCTTTCGGGTCGGCGACATAGGTGCCGCACAGCCGGTCCCAGAGTGAAATCGAAAAACCGTAATTGCTGTCCATTTCCGCGCGCCGGGTCGAGTGATGAATCCGGTGCATGTCCGGGGTGATGATCAGCCAGCGCAGTATTCGATCGAGCGCGGGCTGGATCGCGACATTGCTGTGATTGAAGGTCGCGGAACCGTTCAAAATGATCTCGAAGGCGATGACCGCTATGGGGTCCGCGCCAATCAGCAAAATCCAAAACACCTTGTAAAGCATCGATAACACGATTTCGAAGGGATGAAAACGCACCGCGGTCGTCGCATCGAATTCGAGATCGGTGTGATGCACCTGATGCAGGCGCCACAGCAGCGGCCATTTGTGCATCAGAATATGCTGGGCGTAGATCGCGAAATCCAGCAGCAACAGGGTGGCGGCAATTGCCAGCCAGGCGGGCAGGGCGGCCAGATTCAACAAACCCCAGCCCTGCGACTGCGCATGGGCCGCGGCTAGATAGGCCAAGCCGCCGAGGCTCGCGCGCATCAGGATCATGTTCAGGGCGGCCAGGCCCAGATTGATCGGCCAGCGCTGCGCGCGGCCCAGTTGCAACACGCGCCGCGGCCGCCAAAATTCCCAGCCTATCATCAGCAAAAAAATGCCGGCGGCGGCGGATAAACGGATTAGGGTTTCCAAAATTGACCTCTTTGATAAAGTTCCGCCAATTCGGCCGGGTCGGCGCCGAAAAAATAGCGCAGACGCAATGACCACATCAGCAAAATCGTTCTGAAGACGCCGAATGCCTCCCAGCGCCGGCCCGAACTGGTGACCTTCGCGCGCAGACAAAGCGGCGGGCCGATGGCTTTGAGCAATTGGGATAAGGCGATATCTTCCATCAACGCGATGTCGGGATAGCCGCCGACAACGAAAAAAGCCTGCCGCGCCACAAAAATGACCTGATCGCCGGTCGCGATGCCGGTCAGGCGCGAGCGCCAGTTCATCATGCAGGCGATGAGCTTCAGCAGCACCGGACGGCCGCGCAGGCGGATATCGAAACGGCCCCATTGCCCGCCGCGCGCGAGTCGTTGTTCGATCAGCCGCAATGCATTATCCGGTAAAACCGTATCGGCATGCAAAAACAGCAAGATGTCGCCCTTCGCGAGCCGGGCGCCCGCGTTCATCTGCAAGGCGCGGCCCTTAGGCGCCCGGACGACCCGGTCGGCCAGGGCTTCCGCGATCGCCACCGTCGCATCGCGGCTGCCGCCGTCGGCGACGATGATTTCGGCCTGATGCCGCAAGGGCTGCAACGCCCCCAGGCAAGAGGGCAGCGCCAGGGCTTCATTCAGTACCGGGATGATGATCGAAAAATGCATAAGGTCTCGGGCTCTAAAACGATGAGGGTTTACTATTCTCAAATCGATAGCGCGCCGAGTCAATTTTTATCATCCTCGACTTAACAACGAAAGTCCTGAAAGCAATTGACAGTTTCTTGAGCCCTGTCTATATTGCTTCGTCATTTTTGAAAAATAATGGCGAGGTAATTGATTTTATTTCATTAACCGTTCGCAGGGGGTTGCGGTTGTCTAGAGCTTGAAGCCCTGAAATTGTCTGTTATTCATTTGTTCTTATTTTGTTTGTGCTTGTCCGTTATGGGGCTTTGGGTTCGTTCGTGCCGTCCGACCTTTTTTTCTTAACATACGTTGCAGGAGAAGGAACATGAAACAAATTGGCGCTGAATTTTTTGGTACTTTTTGGCTGGTTCTCGGCGGATGTGGCAGCGCGGTATTAGCGGCCGCATTTCCGAATGTGGGCATCGGTTTGCTGGGGGTAGCATTCGCGTTCGGACTCACGGTGTTGACCATGGCTTACGCGATCGGCCATATTTCCGGTTGCCATCTGAATCCGGCCGTATCGATCGGCCTGTGGGCGGGCGGACGCTTTCCGGCGAACCAACTGTTGCCTTATATTCTGGCTCAGGTGGCCGGCGGACTGGTCGGCGGCGGCATCCTGTATCTGATCGCGAGCGGCAAAGCCGGCTTCGATCCCACTGCCGGATTTGCGGCGAATGGCTACGGCGAACATTCGCCGGGCGGTTATTCGTTATTGGCCGCGTTAATGACCGAAGTCGTCATGACGATGATGTTTTTACTGATTATCCTGGGCGCGACCGACCGCCGCGCGCCGCCAGGGTTTGCGCCTATTGCGATCGGTTTGGGGCTGACGCTGATCCATTTGATCAGCATACCGGTCACCAACACATCCGTTAACCCTGCCAGAAGCCTCGGCGTCGCGGTATATGCCGGAGACTGGGCGTTGGGACAGGTTTGGCTGTTCTGGGTCGCACCGATCGCGGGTGCGCTTCTGGGCGCCTTCATTTATCGATTGATCGCCGAGGGGGAGGATTGAAACCTTAAACTTGTCCCGCTTTAGCAATCCGTTTTACCTCAGGGATGCTTCTCTAAGTCGCCTTGGCGAGAGGACGATTTGAGAAGCTCCCATACTCAATAATAACTATAAGATCATCTTTTATGTACGGGGAAAGTATGACAAATGAGCAATCCGCAACCCATTTTGCGCAAGTTCAACAGGATGAGTTGAACGTCATCAACAGTCAAAGACTGAACCGGGGCGATAATCGACAGGGCGATGAGGCCAGGAAAATCACCGGTATTGCGATCAGCGGCGGGGGCATCCGTTCCGCTTCGTTTGCGCTGGGGGTCTTGCAGGGCCTGAACAAATATAACGTCCTGCGCCAGGTGGATTATTTATCGACCGTCTCCGGCGGCGGCTATATCGGTTCGTCGCTGACCTGGTTCAATTATTTGAACAAACGTAGCGGTTCGCCCTGGAGCTGTCCTTTCGCTTCCGAAAACGATCCGGGGCAGGGCGCCGCCCATTCACCGTTGAATTACCTGCGGCAACACGGCAATTATCTGTTGCCGGACGGGCTTTCGTCCTTGTCATTGTTGGGTGTCCTCTTGCGTAACATGACGCTTGCGGCTTCGGTGTATTTGGCGGTCATCGTCAGCCTCTTTTTTCTCTGTTTCAAACTTCAACTGTTTCAGCCTATGCCCTGGATGCTGCCGTATTTGAGTCATTGGCAGCCGGCATCGCTGTTCACGCAAGCCGCACTGTCCATGGCGCTGCTCTTTGGCGTCACCAGCTTTATGTACGCCTGGATGACCTGGCGCAAATTAGGCACCGAGGAACGCGGCTATCGAGGTCGCTTCTGGTTTCAGCGCGCCCAGGGCAAGTTCATTTTCCTGGCGCTTGCCTTCGGCCTATTGGCCTTGCTGCCAGCGATAGATTATTTTATCAATGCCAAACTGCATGGGATGGAATACATGTCAACTTCGGTGCCGGCGCTGCTCGGCGTGATCGGGTCGATCTTCGAGTTTTTCCAACAGAAAAAAGGCACGGAAGCCGGCAAAGGACCGATGACCGAAATCCGGATTCTAGTCACCGCACTGCTGTTGATTGTCGGCATTCTGTCGATCGGTTATCAGATTGCGCAGGATTGGCAGCAGTCGGAGACGCAATGGCTTTACGGGGTGGTCATCTGCGGTGTCGTGTTGAGCGGATGGTTCGTCAATCTGAACCTGTTCGGCATCGGCCGAATGGACCGTGACCGGCTGATGGAAGCCTTCATGCCGAATCCTGCGGCAGTCGGCAACAACCACTGGGAACTGGCAACCCAGGCCGATGTGGCTTTCTTCTCAGATGTCTCGGGACCGGATCAGTGGGGACCTTATCACATCATCAATGCGAATACGGTGTTGGTCGATTCGAACAACCCTAAATACCGGGGCCGTGCCGGCGACAATTTCATCATGTCGCATCTGTATTGCGGCGGCGACGCGATCGGCTTTCATCCGATGTCTCACCTGTCCGGCGGCGAGATGACGCTGGCGACGGCGGTCTCGATCTCGGGCGCGGCGCTGAATCCGAATGCGGCAAACTCCGGGCAGGGCGCCACCCGCAACCGGCTGGTGGCGTTTCTGCTGGCGTTTTGGAATATCCGCCTGGGTTTTTGGGTCCAGAATCCCGCGGTGACCGGCTGGCGAAAAATCTTGTCGGACATGAACAAGCGCCCGAATTTCTTTTATCCCGGTTTTTTTCAAGGGCTTTTGGGACGGGACCTCAGAGAAAACGTGGGCTATCTGGAACTGTCCGACGGCGGCCATTTCGACAATACCGGACTGTATGAATTGATACGGCGTCGCGTCGATACGATCTATTTTTCTTCGGCCGGCGCCGATCCGAATTTTACCCTGGACGATATCGGCAGTGTTTTGGTGCGCATCAACGTCGATTTCGGCGTCACCGTCTCTTTCAATGATGAACTGGAGGGTCTGATGCCGGGATCGGATGGTGAAAGCATTTATGCCAAACGCTTCGGTTTTTCGAGAATGGGTTTCGACAAAGGCACGATCCATTATCCGGCCCACGGGAACGAACCCGCCAAACAAGGCACGCTGTATATCGTCAGGGCGACCCTGGTCAATGATTTGCCGGCACAGATTTACAGCTATCGCGCCCAACACGAGGAGTTTCCGAACCAGTCTACCAACGACCAGTTTTTCGATGAGACTCAGGTCGAGGCGTACCGGGAGTTGGGATTCAGGTTGACGGCGCGGATGTGCAACGCGCTGTCGCTTCCCTAGTCAGGCATTTGGAGGTTCCCGGCGCTTATGCTCACTGCCATTAAGTTAAGCCAATCATGGTAAGAAGTTAAGCCGTTCGTGGTGAGCTTGTCGAACCATGAACGGTTTAACTTCGGGGCTTCGGATGATTCCGTTCACCCTTCGACAAGCTCAGGGCGAACGGAATCATCCTTAACTTAATGGCAGTGGACGCTTATGCTGGGAACCTTGATCCCTGTTAAAGCCGCTCGACCAAAATTTCCTCGACCTCCGCATCGGTCAGCACGATCGGATTGGTCAGCATGCTGCTGCCGCGGCTGTTCGCGACGATCAGCGCGAAATCTTTCGCGCCGATGCCGTAGCGATTAAGGCGCGGCAGTTGCAGCCTTTCGCTCCATTCGGCCAGCAGCGTGATCAACGCCGCACGGCCTGCATTGCCTCGACGTTGACTTTTGTCGCCGCGGCGACCAGGGTGCCGCAGACCACGCCGTGCGGGATCGGAAAATAAGCGCCCAAGGGCGAGGCCAGCCCGTGCACCGATCCCAGCCCCACTTACGCCAGCGTGATGCCGGAGAGCAGGGCCGCATAAGCCATCGCGGCGCGGCCATCGCCGGCTTCCGGTTCGATGCCTTCCCAGGCCGTGAAAAAGCCTTCCTTGAAGACCGTCATCCCGCTCCAGGCCAGGGCGTCGGTGAAAGGGTTCGCCTTGATCGAAACATAGGATTCCAGCAACTGCGTGAACGCATCCATGCCGTCGGCCGCGATCAGTTCGCGCGGGCAGCTCGCCAGCAGGTCGGGATCGATCACCGCGTATTCGGGGATCAGGCACTCGTCGCGGAACGACTTCTCATTGGTAGTCTGGAAATTGGATAGATTAGGACGTGATTTGAAACACTTGGTGACCACTGTCGATGATTTACGAGCCTGCAACGTCGGATTAAAGGTATTGGCGGGTGCCGGTGCACAAATCGATACGACGACAGCAAATGGGCGTCTGTTCTTTGGGATTTTTGCGGTACTAGCTGAATTTGAGCGGGAACTGATTGCTGAGCGTACCCATGCGGGGCTTGCAGCCGCGAGGGCACGAGGCCGGCAAGGCGGGCGCCCTCGAAAGATGGATAGAGCAACCGTGATGATGGCGATGGCCGCGATGGCAGACCCGAAAGCTAATGCGTCAGATGTGGCTCGTCATTTGAATATAACTACTACGACTCTGTATACCTATGTAAATGGTGATGGTACGTTGAAGCAGGCTGGACAGTCGCTTATTGATTGAACTGTTGCTCGATTAGGGTAACTGCGAAGAATTCACATAACTTAGGGTATCGTTAACACTCAACCCTTAGAGCCCGCCTTTCAGCAGACGATCTTCTATCAAAGCTACGTAAATCATTAATCATCATGGCCTAGTAAATTTCATTCATGAAATTGAAACAATTAGAGCTTAGACTTAGTTGCATGCTTAATCAATCCACACATCAGAAAATCTAGATATGTTTATTGAGAGTGCTTTATTCATAATCAGCTTGATTGGAGAATCATAATGAGACTCTTATAATTAGGGTCCATTCTTATCCTTCTTTGGATAAACTCTGGGATCAAAATACGATAAAGACACTTCACAAATGGCTTGAGATCAGAGAAACGAATTGCAGTGGAACCCTAGTTGCCACAAGAGATATGCCGAGCGGCACAACGAACTTGCCGAATGCAGGCTATTCTCGTTTTGACTTAATTCCAGTACCAGTTACACCTGGCCACACCTATGGCTTGTGCCTGCATTACGATCCAATGCCTATCCCTCAGGGCTTTCAAAGTTATAACGACAGTGTTTCTTTCTACATATCAAATGGCGGAATTGTTGACATACCACCGATATCGACTGCGGCTAAGGTTCCTGCTTTACCTTGGCAAGCTGAGATGCTTTTTGCAACGTGTTTATTGGCTGCTGGGCGCTGGATAGGTCATAAGCAAAAACCAAATAAACTGAAAAAAGGATAGTCAGACCAACAAAGTTAGCAGTGTCTGCTTTTATGAATTTTGACATGTCTGAAAAGTTCTCGCTGGCCATCCAACAGTACGAGACAGGTAATCAAAAAGAAGCTGTAGTGATTTGCGAAAAAATCATCATGGTTGATCCAAATCACTCTGCGGCACTTAATTTATTAGGTCTGATATTACTCGATAACAAGCATTACAACGAAGCGCGTGATTTATTCGAAAAGGCGGCCGCAATTGCCCCAAAAATCCCTGATTACTATAATAATTTAGGATCGCTACACCAAGAACAGAACCAGTTTAGCTTAGCTGAAATTTATTTCCGTCGGGCAGTCCAGTTAAATCATACTCATCCGGAAATTCTTGGTAATCTTGGAGATAGCCTTCAAGCCCAGAAAAAGCTGAGCGCAGCAATAGCATGCTACCATGACGCCTTGCACTACAGTGAAAGCAACATTAGGATACTTGTTAATCTTGGCAGATGTTTAGAAGATCAAGGCGAATTGAACGAGGCGGCAGCATGCTATAACAAGGCCATAGCGATTGATCCAAACCATGCCATAGCTCTCAACAACCTAGGCACCGTACTCGAAAAACAAGGTCTGGTTGAGGAGGCCATATTCTATTACAAACGTTCTCTCGTGGCACAGCCCGAGCATACATTCACACACAACAATCTTGGGCTTGCATTCATGCAAATTGGGCAATTCGGGGTGGCTACCGCGTGTTTTCGAAATGCGCTTGCGATAGACCCAGGATATGTCGATGCGCTAGAAAATATCGGCGATATTTCTGCAATGCAGGGAAAGACTGACGCGGCGAAATCATTTTATCGTAGCGCCCTTAATATCAATGACTCGCCGGGTCTCAGATTCAGATTGGCCACGCTGTTGCCACCGATACTTGAATCTGAAGAGAGCATAGCCATGATCCGGAAGGAGCTTGAATCAGCATTGGATGATTTACGACAGGACAAAAATTTAAAGTTATTTGATCCTGTTTTGGAGGTGAAGGATGCATTTTTCTATCTTGCCTATCACGGATTCAATAATCGAAATTTAAAAACTCAGCTTGCCCAGCTATTCGAACGAAGTTGCCCTTCATTACTTTGGGAGGCACCACATTGTTCATTACTGCGTGATGTGCAAAATCCTATTAAAATCGGCATTATTTCAAAATACCTCTACAACCATAGTATTGGCAAAACGACTCAAGGTTTCTTCGCCAAGCTACCCCGTGACCGCTTCCGTGTTTATGCAATTTTCGTTGCACCGATTGTCGATGATCAAACTTCAAGGTTTATTAGAAGCAATGCCGATGAAGTGTTAGAAGTCTATCCTTCGCTTGCAACAGCTAGACGGAAAATTGCTGCACTCGAACTGGATGTTTTGTTTTATCAAGATATTGGAATGGACCCATTTACCTACTTCCTTGCTTTTGCAAGACTTGCGCCAATTCAATGCACATCCTTTGGTCATCCAGATACAACCGGCATACGGAACATGGATGGTTTTATTTCCAGCGGTCTATTCGAAATTGAAAATGCTCAAACGCATTACAGTGAAACGCTGCATGTGTTAAGTAATAATAGTTTTCTGACTTATTATTACCGTACAGACCTGCCAACTATTCTAAAATCTAGAACTGAATATGGTTTATCGAATGAAAAGCACCTATATATTTGTCCGCAAACCCTTTACAAACTCCATCCAAGCTTCGATCACATTCTAGCCAATATTCTTCGTAGCGACCCCCTGGGTAATATTGTTCTATTAGAGGGTTCTGTAGCGAATTTTGCGGAATTACTACGCCAACGCTTTCAAGTGAGTATGCCGGATGTTGCTGATCGCGTGATATTTTTACCACCACAAAACACGGTGGATTATATAAACCTCATTGCAGTATCGGATGCGATGCTGGATATCCCCAGTTTTAATGGCATGAATTCCAGTCTTGAAGCCTTTGCGGTCGGAACGCCAATCGTCACTTTGCCAGGCGAATTGCAACGTACTCGGCATGGCGCAGGCATGTATCGCAGAATGGGGTTCTCCGATTGCATCGCTGAGAATACGCTGGATTATATAAAAATCGCCCTCCGTTTAGCCAATGATTTACTTTTTCGTCGAGAAGTCAGCGCTAAAATTTTGGCAAATAATCACCTGCTCTTTGAGGATGAGGGAACAATATTGGCATTCTCAGATTTTTTCGAACGGCGCGTGTCATCAGTCCAATCAAATTTGGAGGCGCCGTTTCCCGAATTTATTTCCAGTGGGCATCAAACAGCCTCATGAATTCTATCCTATGCCTTCTGCCAAATGATCATTCACAAAAGAATCTAGACACCTTTATAATTCGAGCAAGGGATTGCTGCCTATGATTCGATTTTCGAAAGATACTGTCACATGGGTATCAGCAATGTTTTTTCTCGGATTCTACGGAACGCTGCACTTTGTCTATTTTCAGATTCCAGATGAAATTTTTAAGGCGATCTATTACAATGGACTAGGTCTGTTTTGCGCTGACATTATCAATTTTGTAGCACCTTTAGAAGGGGTGGCGGCCTTCCAGAATTACCTCATATCATCGAGAGTTAACCTTGAAATCGTCCGTGGCTGTGATGGTGCAGGGGCTCTGTTTCTGATTACAGCTGCGATACTGTCTTTCCCGGTCGAATTCGAACGAAAATGCATAGGCCTAGTCCTTGGCGTCTCAATGCTTTACTCAATCAATCTAATCCGGATTAGTGGACTTTATTTTGTGATCGCATATCGTCCGGAGTGGTTTAATCTAGTACATATCTATTTGACCCCCACCCTCATGATTATCCTGGGATGCCTGTTTTTCATCTGGTGGGCATTCGGTTCATCGAATAAGTTCTATGAACCGACGTGAACTGATTCTACTGACCATTAAAGCCTTACTAGCATGGCTGGCATTGTCCGGATTGGCGTTGTATTTTGGGGCGTCGCTTATAATAGGGTTATTTCCCTTTATTAAGTCGATAATGATAATACTGACGCCAGAATTGGCGCCTAGATTGAAATTGGTAACGTCAGCATCGGCATCAGCTCAACTTGACTATTCGATTGAATTATCCGCTTGGGTACTTCGTCCTATTTATCTAAACGCCGCTCAATACATTCCGCCTTGAATCGATTTGAAATCACCCGCCAACTTACTACACGTCCTAGTCCCGCTAGTCATTGAAGGATCTATTTTAAAACTCTCGCATCGATTCGTTGCGCTCTGGATGAGACGTCGCAACTCTTCGCTATTCACGTATTCCAGAAGAAAGCAGGTGCGGACAACCCGACCAAGTTCCCGAAAGGCGTAATATAATTTGTTTTTCCGACTGGCCGTGCCGAGCTTGCGCAGGATCATCGAAGGTGCAATGCGGCCAGCCTTGATCGACAGCGCAATTTGTAGCATATCCGGTAGATGCCGGGCAATCAACTCCCAATTGATATTGTCCTTGGTGAACAACTCGCCAATATGGTTGTAACTTGCTTCTGAGGTGGGCTTGTAGTACTTCAAATCCTTCCAGTTTCGGATACGCGGCATCAATTTGATGCCCAACAGATAAGCAAGACCGAATACTGGCGTACTTTGCGCTTGGGTATCGCCATGCAGCGTATCCGGTTGGATGTCGGATTTGTTTTTGGTCAGTCCGTCCAGAATATAGATGGCCTCCCAAACGCCGCAAGGGATAAAATGCGAGAACAGGGCAATATAAGTATCACTGACATGGTAGTACGCGACACCACCCCAACTACCGTAACGAATATGGTACTCCGACAGAAGATTGTTTTCGTAGAGGTCCCACTTGGTGCCGTCGGCACCGGCACGTGTTGCGTCTCCCCAAAGTTTGGGTAGCCAGAAGCGATTGTAACCATTGATCACTTCGCATATCGTTGCTTCGAGTTTTTCGGTCGTCACATGCCGTTGATTGACGAATGCTATCTGTCTGTCGCTGACACCGGACACGCTCTTTGCAACCTGCGTCGGCCCGAGTCCTGTGCCATAGGCGAATGTCGTGAGTATTTGCCGTCGCTCCTCATCTTCCAGTTTGCTTTCATGTCCGCTTAACGGCCCAAAGAACTTCCCCCAGTTCAGCCATCGCATCGTATCGCCAAGCACATCGAGCATCGATAGGTCGAGTGCTTGCAATTTTTGGGTCAATGCGTCTTCAACAACCCGAAACCCTTTGGGATCGGGCTTCTTGGTAAGCCTTGCCAGTACCGGACGGCCATTGACGATATTGAAATAGGTGTTGCTCAGGTAGTCTCGGTCAACCGCATGGGCGGCATCAAGGAGTTGGGTACGCACATGGTCGACGAACGCTGGGCTTTCAACCGGTATGCCGACCAGTTCCCCGTACTCCGCTAAAGCCGCGTTACACGCCTCCATGGACAGCAACTGCTCGCGCGAATCCGAGTAGGCATCGCTGCCTGGAACACAGATGTCAGCAGATTTCAGTTCCTGAACCAATTGCCGGCAGACGCACACCTCGAACTGACCTGACATGGGTTTTGCGCGAGCGTGAGATGTCGTACCGCTTCAGTGCCTCCCGGTCTACGGGTATCCCTTCGATTTTCGCCAGATGATCAATAATGGCGTCAGGGATTTGATCCGATGTCACAAAATGACCCAGACGCTGAAAGGTCTTCAAGGTGAGAAGAAAACCAAATCGGGTACTCTGGCCACGCACAACCGTTGTGCAAAAGCCACACTCTTCAGGTGTTGGGGAATACCATCGCTCCAATTCGCCGGCATTAAAACTGGATTTGAGACGGGGATAGGCGGTATCGCTCGCTTGCATGGCAGGAACTTATTTATTGGTGACCAGAAGGCCAGCCAATTCGCGCGAGAGTTTCGATCAGTGTGGTTCGTTTGACGCCAAAGTTGCGGCACACAGCCGCCTTGGACATACCGCCCTTTAAAGCGGTGGTGATGGCCTCCAATTTCTCACCGACAATGGCGGGTGGTCGCCCGCCGGTCCGTCCACGTCTCTTGGCGGCAGCCAATCCAGCAACGACCCTTTCTTTTGTCAATGCTCTTTCATACTGGGCCAGCGCTCCGAATACGTGAAACAACAATTCGCCGGATGGTGTAGTGGTATCCATTCCCTCAGTGAGTGAACGGAATGCGACCTGATTTTCTTTCAGCGCATTGACGATGGATAGCAGGTGCGACAACGAACGCCCAAGTCTATCGAGCTTCCAGACCACCAGAACATCACCCGGCTGAACGAACGCCAATGCTTTCGATAATCCAGGCCGATCATCTTTAGCGCCGAAAGCATGATCTTCAAATAAATGCCGACTATCGACGCCTGCCGCTATCAGCGCATCGCGCTGAAGATCGGTCGTCTGGCGATCCGAGTCGGATGATACTCGCATATAACCGATAAGCATGTACGAAAAACCCTTAGAAAGTAATTTGCGTATAGTACATCATTACGACAGTGTTTTTCGTACATTTTATGAGGCAGTTTGAGGGGCAATGACGGTACTTTATCGAACCCACCGGAAAACAAGTGTTTTACGACAGGTCGGCAATGACCAATAAGCCTGTGTATTTTCAGAAGACGAGTGCTGAAAACTTCAATTTTAGGCGTGAATTGATAGCTTAATCCGCTGAAAACACGGTTCTCGGTAAAGCCCTGCTTGCCCCAATCTGTTTGATTCAAATAGAACATGACTTCATCGCCGGCGTAGACACTTAAGCCCTTAAAGGATGGCTGATTTGTAATAATTGTCTGGGACGGTAACCTTCATTACCGCTTGTTTGGTTAATCCGATCTTCCATACGGGTTCGGCTCATGAGTTTGAAATCGCCCAAATCCTGTTTCCAGACAAAATCTACATAAGGACGGCTCTCCTGAAAGGCAGTCTTGTTTAGCGGATGAAGCCAATCATGTGTATAACCTAGCCACAGCGATGCGTTATTGTTTATTTGATAGCCGACTTGGCTAAATAACAGATTTTCGGAATACCTTGATCCACTTGGCGAATCTTCGCGGGTACGGCTTTGATCCACGATGAGCCAATTAAATTTGTTGAGGCTGGGCGACAAAGCTGTAAAATCCCCTTGCAGGGGTCTGAAGTCCAACGGTACGAAAACGCACGTTAGCGTCTATATTAATGCGCATTTTAATAAATGCCTAACTATCCACCAAATTTAAGGATCGAAAAAACTGCCAGAAAGCTGGTTTAGCGGTCTGAGCTGTCCTTTCTCGACCTGTTCTGCCAACGTGAATGAGTAATGTCCCAGGACATTGACATGTCCGATCGCCAATGGCGATAAGCGCTCCTCGTCTTCTTGGCTGATCGCTTGTGATTGTTGCCGTAAATGATCCAGCGCGGCTTGCATATATAAAGTATTCCACAATACCACGGCATTGGTCACCAAGCCCAACGCTCCCAGTTGATCTTCCTGCCCTTCGCGGTAGCGCTTGCGGATTTCGCCTCGTTGTCCGTGGCAAATGACACGGGCCACGGCATGCCGCCCTTCACCCCGGTTTAATTGGGTCAATATCCGGCGACGGTAGTCTTCATCATCAATATAGTTCAACAGGTACAAGGTCTTATTAATGCGCCCCGCTTCAATGATGGCTTGCGCCAGGCTGGAAGGCCGATCGCTTCTCAGCAATGACCGGATGAGTTCCGATGCTTGCAGGGCGCCCAGCTTCAGCGACCCGGCGATCCTCAGCATATCGTCCCAGTGCTGCTCTATCCGACGCGTGTTAATAGCGCCCCGGGCCAGGTCATTGAGTTCGCCATAATCGGCGTCTTTATCGATGCGCCAGAAGACCGCTTCGCCTGCATCGGCCAGTCGGGGCGAGAACTGATAGCCGAGCAGCCAGAATAAGCCGAACACCATATGACTGGTGCCGGCGGTGTCGGTCATGATCTCCGTTGGGTTCAAGCCCGTCTGTTGCTCTAACAGTCCTTCCAACACAAAGATGGAGTCTCTCAGCGTTCCCGGGACCACAATGCCGTGGAATCCTGAATATTGATCCGATAAAAAGTTATACCAGGTAATGCCTTTGCCGGCCGAGAAGTATTTTCTATTGGGCCCGGCATTAATGGTCTGGACCGGTGTTACAAAGCGCATCCCATCCGCAGAGGCGACTTCGCCCCCGCCCCACTTTTGAGCCAAGGACAGCGTGGACTGATAATCGACCAGCCGGGCATTGGCCCGGACCAGCGTCTCTGCCCGCAAGTAGTTTTGCTTGACCCAGCTCAGGCGATGACGGGTTAGCGCCGGAATAGGCGGCTTGATTAAAGGTTCCAGGCCAATATTGCAGGCTTCGGCCAGGAGCACCGCACAAACACTGACCATTAACCCATCGGCACGAGCACTGGCTTCGCTCACATGGGTAAATTCATCGGCAAAGCCGGTGTGAGCCTGGATTTCCAGGAGCAACTCGGTGAGATCCACCTGGGGCAATAGCCCGGCAACCTGATCGCTGAGCCGTGTGAGGCTGGGTGGTTCATTCAGTTTGTCCAGGTTGCTGAGGGTTAAGGCGGGCAGCTTGCCGGAGCGGTCAACCCTGACTGCGGCATTGTCCGCCAAGCGGGCGGCGACGCGTCGGTAAGCGGCGTCCAGTTGATGAGCAAGGCTGTCAATGGCCTCACGCGGCTGTACCGGATGTCCCAGCGAGCGGCACACCTGGATGCGATTCGCCTGCCAATCAGCCCCTTGCAGCAATTTGGCCCGGGGATCGCCCCAGCGGTCGCTGTTCTCGACATAGATATCCCGTCTGCGTAAGGCGTCTTGCAGTTTCTCCAGAAAGCACAGCGTGTAACCCCGCTTAAAGACTTGTCCCGCCTGATCAAAGACCAGTCGCTTCCAGGACGGGGCGACAATGGCGAGTGGCGGATTGTCCAGGGTCTGCTTGCGCGAGGGTTCCAGAGCGGCAAGATAGTTGAACGCCGTCAGCGTCATCTCGCCGGCGGGCGCCGCCTTAAAAGTCAGATCTTTAAGCAGCCGGGGCAAAAACCGCCGGACCCTGCCATACTGCTCAACCAGCTCATCCTGGAATTTATCGTCATAGGGGCGAGCCAGATCATGGACGGTGGCGATCGATTCGGCCAGCCGCGCTTTAGGGATTCGGGCAAAAATGGCATCGCGAAGCTGACTATCCGGCGTTTCTTCTTGCAAGATCAGCGCACAGACATCCGCCAACGCCAGCGCCGATTTATCCAAATCTTTCAGCGTCCGTAAGCGATTCTTCTGGCCGATGCGCTTGGCATCGCCGGCGATCCCCGTGATCAGCTGGTCAAGGACATCCAAGGCGTCATCGAGGGCCATGGTTTCAAAGGCTTTCACAAACGCCACCAAAATGGCCGTACGCTTATCCGCCGGCATTCGGGCTATTTTAGGCGCCGTGACCACACTCGCATAGCGAGCCAGGCTCTTCAACCGTACCGGCGGAATAGAGGAAAAATCGATCTCGCCTATGCGCCATTCCTTTAACTCGAGATAGCGATCCATGGCGGCATTGAAGGCCGGAGCGCTGATTGTCACCGGGCCTTTCTGATAACGATCAAAACGTGATGCGCGGGCGCCATCAGGCACTTCAAGCAGCGTTTCCAGTTTGGCTTTTTGCTCAGCCGTTGGCAAAGCGGCTAGCCGCCGCCACAGTCGATTGGCCGCTCTTTCCCGGAGTCCGGCGATCAATCGGGATAAGGTCGATGCGCCCGGCAACAGCACCTTGTTCTGGTTCAACCAGGCGGTCGCAAAGTCGAACAGCAAGCTGGGTTTTTCATTGCTGATCCAGGCACGGGCATAGAGTAATCGGCTCAGGCGGAATGCCCAGGGCGGATCGCTAAACTCGCGGTAGCCATAGCTTTCTCGGATAAGTGCCATATGCTCGCGTTTAGTGGTTTCCCTTTGGGCGTAATCCGCCAGGACAGCGCTATCCCTGATCGACAGCTGCCTGGCGACAAAGGTCTGGACATTGGCGGGCACCCGGGTCAGATCGGCAAGGAAGCAGCCCAAGAACCTGACGGCAGTGAGCTGCAAGGCAAGCCCTAATCTATTCCGGTCGCCCCGCCGGCTTGAAATGAAGGCCAGGTCGGTTTCATCCAGGTGAAAGTAACGGGCCAACTGGACTTCGTTGGGCTCGCCGGCAAACTGACCGTACCGGTTTTTCTGTTCCGCGGTTAAAAAATCGACAGCCATCCCTTCTTGTTCCAGGCCTGCGGCAAAAAATTCAATGAAAGATAAGGATGTAGGCGTCCACAAACTTATAAGTTTGTAGACATGATATTTACTGTGGCATATTATGTCTATAAAATCGTTTTAAACAGCTTTAGTAGACATTCTTTCTAATAATCGATTTAGTAGACAAATCTGACGATGAGACTCTTTGGTTATGCCCGTGTTTCCACGAGCCAACAATCTCTCGATATTCAGATCAAGGCTCTTAAAGAAGCGGGGGTCAAAGCCAGCCGCATCTTTACCGACAAGGCTTCCGGCAGCCATGTCGATCGGGATGGCTTGCACCTGCTGCGGCTCAAGGTCGAAGAAGGCGATGTGATCCTGGTGAAAAAACTGGATCGCCTAGGCCGGGATACGGCCGACATGATCGCCCTGATCAAGGAGTTCGATAGTATGGGCGTTGCCGTCCGGTTTTTGGATGATGGCCTCAGCACCGAAGGGGCCATGGGCAAAATGATTGTCACCATCCTGTCGGCCGTAGCGCAGGCGGAGCGTCAACGCATTCTTGAACGGACCAATGAAGGTCGGATTGAGGCTAAGGTTAAAGGAGTGAAGTTTGGTCGCAAACGCACAATTGACCGGAAAAAAATATTGGAATTGCATAAGAGCGGTATAGGAGCTACCGACATTGCTAGGCAAATGGGCATTGGTCGATCAACAGTTTATAAATCGCTAAATGAGGCGGATAAGTAAATATTGTTGATCTAATGTGACTTGATAATTTACCTGAAATCTAATAAATAAAATATGGCTCTTCATAACGACATTGCAAAAGAAATCGAGGGTGGACGACTTCCATGGCGATGGTCAACGTCGGATCTTGTAAATAATGTATTTCTTCTGGGTAAATATAAAATTTCCCACCTTCGTACTACACCGCCGAACCAATCTATTTCGCTCCCTGGTTTAGGTTTGGGTAATGGGGTAAGCGCAAACACAAACAATCCGACCTATTACCGAGTTGATCGCAAACGTTCGCTATTATTTGTCTTGCCACAACATGTCGAGACAGGCACTAATAAAGCAGAATCAAATTCTGCCTTAACGATCTGCTCGGCTTCATCTGACGAAACTGGCATTGAGGCAATAGTAGAAGATGATGAGCCATTGATTTTTGAGCTTTTGCCAGCCCAGATGGAACCAACTGCAAACGAAATGCTAGAACTGTTGGTAAAGAATATACATGAAGAAGAGCCTTGGGATAATCGATTACACAATTATGTTTGGAAGCAACGCAGTTTTTTTCAAACACAAGACGAATTAGACGACCTTATTTGGACGGGAAGCTTGCTCTCACGTCTGCTTCTTAATAAACAAGAGTGGACTCCGCAGGATAAAATAAAGGCGGTAATGTGGGCTGAATCAATTTTCCAATGGGGAGGCACTAGGCAACGACAACCTATCACTGCATCAAAAATTCAAGGCACTTTAACCAATGCTTTATTAGGTCGCGTACAAGATGCGAATGCTCCCATGAATAGTGGCTACACTAAAGTTGCATCGTTTGGGACTGCCTTCCTTGAAGGATCTTCTAAAGGGTATCCACAAGTGATTAACGATTCCCGTGTTGCAGCATCCTTGACAACCCGCCTTGACAAAATTCTTGCTGGAAATGAACAGAAAAGTCCTCGCACTATTTTTCCAGGTCTAGGGACTGTCGATGCGGCGAGGGGTGGCACTCGGCCTAGAAAATTAGAACTAGATTGGCCAAATGCTTATAGAAGCTGGCATGGACAGTTTGCTGCGACTCAGGTTGTGCTCAAAATTAGAGATATATTGAACAAAAGCGATGATTATCCAGGAATGCCGGATTATCTAGGTAAACACAGTGACTGGACTATACGAGGAGTAGAAGCAGTTCTGTTTATGGATGGATATTGACACTATCTCTTCGTTTGTTTTTGGTAGATTTCTAGCCGATTAGGCTCTCTCAAACAGAAAATTGGCAAAGGTTGATTACGATTTGCTGAACATTAAATTTTTTTGAAAAACCACATAAAATAAATGAATATTTTTCACATTGTTATAAAAGGATGTAAAGATGGAAAAGACATAAATCAAGTCTTGGACAGCCTTGCTATTTTATTCAAATGCAATGCAGAACAACTGCGCCCTATGTTGGTTTCCAAAAATTTTATCGCCAAACGCTCGCTGGAGTTAGAGTCCGCAAAAAAATATCAAAAAGTTCTTGAAGATGCTGGTTGTATAGCCGTCATTGAGTCAGAATTAAGTTTTGACAATTTTGAATTAGTTCAAGCCAGTCCTCCTGAAGAACTGCAATCACCTGTTCAAAACGTTGCATCTGTGCAAGAGGATAACAAAACCCATCTATCAGAATCGAATATAATTCAGCAGTCGATAAGTCCTTATTATGCAAGACGATTTAAGATATTTGATGCCGAAGGCGGTGCATTCAAACCAACCTTTAATGGTTACGCGCTTCTATTCGGTATTTTCTGGTATTTTTATAAAGGATTATGGGCAAAAGCGGCACTAATGATTCTAATATGTGTTACAACATTTGGATTCCCAGCGCCTCTTTTTTGGCTATACTGCGCAATAGCTGGTAATTATGACTATTACCTTCTCAAGAGATATAAAACTCATTTATGGTCAAGAAATGGTGTACCAGCACCTATTGAGAATGTCTCATATGCCTCCCGGACCAATGCTGTTCGTAATGACTCTAAAAACTTTAGAGAACAGACCCCGACGAGTTCATCACCTAAAAAATGGAATGGGTTTAAAATTGCCGGTGCCTTGGTTCTTGCTTATGTTTTTATAATATTCATACCCGACTATTTAAGTTTTTTAAAAAAAAATGAGGCTTATAAAGATGAAGGTAACAAAGTAATCGATACTAACAGTGGCTCGTCCTCTTTGCGAATAAATGAAGATAAGGCTATTAATCCACCAAACTTAAGTTCTAGCCTTATAAACGCAACTAAAAAGTATAGATTTAACACTATAACTTCAACTGGAATACAAATAATTGATGATTTATGGGATATTGCTCACGATCATTCTCAAGCAAGTACCATATGTTTGACTACTTATATCAATGGTGTTGACGAGTATGGTAATGCCCAGGAGTTTAATATCGGAACTCTTGTGATGGAGGCCGGTGATTTAACTAAACTTCGTAAATACAAAGATAAAAGCTATCTAAATGCTAGCGGAAGAGCCGGCATGGATTTTATGAATGTTATCTTCTTCCTTAGCAATCCAAACGGCCCATACTGTAGAGGAGTATGTGAGACTTATAGAGAGCAATGTCCTTCTGAAAGTCCAAAAGCAGAAGCAAAGGATGTTGCTAATCAATCTTCTAAGAATGAAAGCGTTTTTGAGTCAAAAAATACTGATTCAAATACAAATCTAGCCGAAATTGTTTCACATGAAAGTAATAATTTTTTAGGAAATTATTATGTTGTCAAACTTAAGCCATCAGGATTTATTCCTATAAATGTCAACATAAAAGCTAATACACCAGAAGAGGCTCTAGCAAAAGTCGTCAAGAAAGATGACTTCTTGTTTGTGCGTAGAGACAAAACTTCAGAAGAAGTGTATACCGCTCGATTTGGCAAGATAATTCAGATATATAGTAGCTTCACAGTGCCAGAATCATCGCCTGTGGGTGCGTCTTATCAAAATGGCCGACTTGGCTCAGAAGAACAATCGGTAAAGTTTGAAGGCTACTCAGGACTTGACGGTCAAACTGCGGTTATAACGGCCAAAAGGTTTTTTGTGTTACGTGATGACTCGCTAATAGCCGACCTTGACTATATTTGGAATTTTGAGTCAAATCAGGAACAATATCACAAGGGCTTGAAGGCTTTCGAATCATCTATCATTAATTTAGGTACTAGTAAAAGTGATTTTAATCCTGATGATGCCTCGCAATGGAGTCAAATCATGATTCCAGCTACACAAGCTTTATTGGTAGCGACACTTACAGGAAAACAAAAAGAAGTACAGTCAATATATTCCAAGCTTTCTGCTAAATTTGGCACTGATCCTGTTGATTTTCTAAAGGAAAAATTAGACTTAAGGGTAGCCAATACAATAAAAAATGATGCATTGGCGAAAGCCCAACAAGAGCAAAAACAAATCTTAACGGATCAGGATCAGAGTATTAACAGTCAGGTTAAGAGCCCAACAGTTCAACCAGTTAGCCAAATAAGTATTAAAAAAACCGGATTAAATCAAGACGAATTTAAGCGTGCGATTGGAATGTCAAAACAGGACATAAAAAATAAATTTGGACCGCCTGATAACACCATGGATAATATGTGGGTTTATTTTGACTTATACAATCCAGATACAGGGAAGATTGATCATTATAATAATTGCTCATTATTTTTTATACATGAAATTGTCGATCATGTGAGGTGCTAAATTACTATTTTTTTAATTTACGCTCATATTTAATTGCAATGCAAAACATTATATTTTATACCTAATGTAGTTTTGTTAAAAATATAATGCTAAAACTTTAATTATTGAATAAAGCAACTTAATCGAGGCGTCTGTGAAGATATTTATCAATCTATTGTTGTTGACTATGGCGCTATCAATAGCACATGCTGAATCAATATCGCAAATAAAAACAAAGATGGGAGTTCTTTCTTTGTCGAAAAAGAGTTTGAAAGAAGAATATATATGGAATATTAAATTAGACAACAAAGTTATAGCTGAGCTTAATAATGAAATCTATCCTCCCTCTAGTCCCAGCTTTATGACTGCGCTAGGTAATGGTCCGTCATCTTATAATTTACCGAAGGGAATTATTGATAAAGTATCTTTAGTGGATTCCGAAAATGAATTGATGGTTGCTATAGATATGCCGACTGGTGGCAACGCTTGTGATGGCGCGTTTGTCTCAGTATTCTATATAAAAAAGAACGGATCATTTAAATTGGTCAATGTTCCTGGTGATGAGTGTACTGTAGTTAATAAAATTACAGTTCAAGAAAATAAAATGATACTTTATGTTGCTGGCATAAAAAAACCGTTGGTCTATGAAGATGGAGGGCTAAAAACTTTAGCTGTGTCAGCCCCGCCCGAGGCTCCTGTCTACAAAAATGAGGGGGCAGCGAAAAAAGCATTTGAATGTTTGAAGCTTGACAGGGAAAACTGCCCTTACTTTACTGAAGTTTATAATAATGATTCGGATTTTAGAAATAGCCTTCAAGACTCATTAAAAAAATCTGGTTTCGCTATATTTGAAGGGAATTTGGAGGACCCCATGACTCCAATAACTATAGGTGGCGAGTCCTTTATTTATGGAAATGTATTGAATAAATATACTGATGAAAAGATTGAAGTTCTTTACTCTCTTCAAAGAAAAATTAGCGTAGGACTATATTACCAAGAATATGATAAAGGGAATTTTTTTGGCAACCCATCAACTAAGGAACAGCAAGTTCTTAAAGATATTAATTCTGGAAAGGCCGCGTCCGAAGGCCCATATCCAATTGTTGTTAATTAGTACCTGAATCCGTAATTTTAGCCGGTTAAGCTGCATTTATGCGACTGAAATTGGGTTACCGTAAGGATTCGCTCGAAAACGAGACATAACTCCTGTGCTATGTCTCCATAAGCCATTTGACGTGATACCAGAATGATGAAATGTGTCGTAAAACAGATGTTTTCGGCAGGCGCAGGACGAACGGAAAAATTCTTATCAGCTGACAGGGAAGTTATTTGCAACCATATCCTTTTAGCTACTGTTACCCATTTTCGTATGAATCCTACCTTGATCCCATATCATCACCGGACAATGCCGAAATTGGCAGTCAAATCTGATCAGGCCAAAGCCAGAACGCGACACATAATATACTATAAACCCTCAGTATGAGCGCTAACGTACGTTTTCGTACCGATGGACTTCACTCCCCTTGCAACGTAGCCGAACCCCATACGCCGAACATGTTATTTGTGCCGTCGTCAGCGGCAAAACTGGAAAGCGGTTGAGTCAGTAATAAAGGGCCTAAAACCACAGTAGCTTTAAATTTGGTCA
>Ga0207971_100155_pt1 | contig 38471 bp, 35 predicted proteins | sample LakWasMet56_HOW8_2_FD_183890 | JGI IMG/M metagenome (GOLD analysis project Ga0207971, IMG submission 183890) | Freshwater sediment methanotrophic microbial communities from Lake Washington under simulated oxygen tension - Sediment Metagenome... | ecosystem: Environmental > Aquatic > Freshwater >... | reverse complement strand
GTAGTTCCATTATTAGCAGAATACTCAATCACTACGTTTGTATAGAAAGTAGCAGTATTCCAAGTAATGTTATATCCACATTGTGGTGAAAGTGTTTCTCCACCATTTGGAGTAAGTAGGATAGGTTGTGCAGCATTTATTGTAAAAACAGCATTGGAAACATCCTGCATACAGTTTTGTACTTGATCCATAACTTTAATTAAACAGTTCGTGGATGTTGGCATAGCTGGAATTGTCCAAGCATAGGTTCCTGTTACTGTAGCATAATTTGTAACAATATTCGTCCAGGTACTACCTCCATTTACAGAGTATTGAATCGTGTAAGTATTTGATGTTCCAATTGCATTCCAAGTAATGTTCTGAACAGTATTCCCTTGCCAGATTTCACCACCATTGGGTGATGTTAATATAATAGGAATGTTAATTGTGAAAAATGCATTGCTTTGATCTTGTGTTGAAGAATTTAATGCATCGCGAACACGCATTAATACAGTTGTGGATTGTACGTTTGGTACTGTCCATACAAATTGACCATTGGTAGATAAATAGTTACTTGTAACTGATGTCCAAATAGTTCCACCATCTAATGAATAATCAATGTTCCAATAGTTGGATGGGCTACCCGTTTGAGTCCACATAACCGTGTAGGTCTGACAAGCATATAATATTTCACCACCATTTGGTTGAGTGATTGTTACGGTTTGAGCTTTTGATACATTGGCAAAAATTGCCAATAGGAAAATTGCTGAAAGTAGTTTTAAATACTTCATGGAGTAAGTTGTTTAGTTTCGAATGCAATTTTACTGCGATTTACCGAAATAAACAATAAGTTGTTAATAACTTGATTAAGTGTAATTGCTTGAATGTTAATTATTTGTGATTATTCGAAGATGGAAAAATTTACATTTCCGTATTTTCGGTGTTCTTTGAATCGGGGATGTTGAGAAAAGTTGGTTTTAGGACCATGTTCAACAATTAGCCATCCATTTTCTTTGAGCAGGTTTTGCTGAAAAATCAAATCAGGAATGGTGTTGATTTTATCTAAATCGTAAGGAGGATCAGCAAAAATAATGTCGTAATTGCCAAAGGCATTTTTCAAAAAACTAAATACATCACTTTTAATAACACGCACTTGTGTCATTTTGTATTCTTCAATCGATTTTTTTACAAATGCAGCACAGTGATGGTCGCTGTCAATGCTTGTAATGTCATTGCATTCTCGCGATGCAAATTCGTAGGTAATATTGCCTGTGCCACAAAAAAGATCGAGCACCTTGCAATTTTCGTAATCGAAGTGATTATTAAGAATATTAAAAATGGCTTCTTTCGCAAAATCAGTTGTTGGTCGAACAGGTAAATTTTTTGGTGGATGAATGGTACGTCCTTTATGTATTCCGCTTATTATACGCATTTAATTAAGCATTGAATAATGTGAAAAAAGAATGCTTTGGTAGCGTTTGCAACTGATAACTGTAATCAGCACCATCATTGCGTTCGCTAATTCTTAGTGTGCGAATGTACTTCGAAAGAGTAGCATAGATAGCACTAGTTTTTTCAATTTCACCTAATAAATGAACTTCTTCTTTCTCTGGATTTAATTGCAATTGCTCAAACACAAATAAAAGGTAGTAGATTAAATCTTCTGGTGAATGGTGGTTGAATGTATTGTAAAATAAAAGATTGTTTGCTTCAATTACAATCACTTCAAAATGTGATTGCTGCACATGCACATATACTCTCTTGCTGCGTTGATTTTTGTTTTGAGCCAATAAATTATCTATCAAAATAGTAGAGTAGTGGCTATATTGCACGTTTGCAAACAAAAAATCAATCTTCGATTTAATGCTAAATGGGAGAGCAAAAACGTTTTTTGTATTTAAGTTTTTGATGTCATTCACTATCACCAATTCATCTCCTTGCAAATTTGTATTAAATTTTAGGTACATCTTTTTTCGGTCGTCCTCAAAAAGAGGAGAAGGCACGAGTGTAGCAAGGTTGTTTATAATAACGCAATTGACAAGAGCGTATTTGTGTTTTATTAATTTACTTTCCTTAATTACTTCATCCAATAATGCATCTATTAAATCAAAATTAAAGGTGTGCTGAAACTGGAATTGTTCAAATGCAATGAACTTATTTTTTGATTTTTCATTAACCGAAACAAGTATATCGTCTACACTTATTTGAAGTGTCAAATTGTAATTGATGGTATCCTTTGAATTAAAGGCTTCATCAATTAAAGTCTGTGTAAGTGAAATCTTATTTTTTAGTTCGGTAATCATAATCTGTACAAAGATAAATTTAATTAGGAATTGTTCAATACTTATTATTGCTTTCATTCAAATGTGTATTCTCAATTCGTAACTTCGTCATCTAAAATGAATAAGCAGGAGTTTAATTCCATATTGCATCAGTTTTTCCCCTTCGAAACCACCGATGGGCAACGAACATTATTGTCGAAATTGTCGGAATTCATTTTGGGTCAAAATTCAGATCAAATTTTTGTAATTAAAGGGTATGCTGGGACAGGTAAAACAACTATTGTTCGCTCATTGGTGCAAAGTTTACCCGCTGTAAATGGAAAAGCAGTATTGCTGGCGCCAACAGGTAGAGCCGCCAAAGTATTATCGGTGTATACCAAACGACCAGCATTTACGATTCATAAAAAAATATATTTCAGACGACCAACTTCTGAAGGTGGCTTCGCATTTCAATTGCAACAAAATTTGCACGTGAATACCATTTTTATTGTCGATGAGGCTTCCATGATTTCGAATACAGGCGGCTTGGGCAGTGCAGGTTCGTTTGTTGCAGGTAGTTTATTGGACGATTTAATATCTTATGTATTTAATGGTACAAATTGTAAACTTATTTTCATTGGTGATACAGCTCAGTTGCCACCAGTAGGTTTAGATGTGAGCCCTGCATTGGATATCGAGTATTTAAAAGCATCGTATTATTTTCAAGTAAATTGGTTGGAATTAACAGAAGTTGTTCGGCAGGCAAAAGATTCGGGCGTATTGTCGAATGCAACTGCTATTCGTAATCAGATAAAAGAAAACAATAGCTTAAAACCTCATTTTGATATTGAGCATTTCGAAGATGTTATTCGTATTGATGGATCGGAATTAGAAGATGCTTTGAATGAAGCTTACAACAAGTTTGATGCTGAAGATACAATGGTAATTTGTCGTTCGAACAAACGCGCAAACATATACAATCAGCAAATTCGCGCACGTATTCGTTGGCAGGAAAATGAGCTATCATCAGGCGATTACATGATGGTGGTTAAGAACAATTATTTTTGGTTGCCCGAAGAATCAAAAGCGGGTTTTATAGCAAATGGAGACATTATTCAGGTTACGCGAGTTGGTAAAATTCAGGAAATGCACGGTTTTCGTTTTGCAGATGTTCGTATTAAATTGATTGATTATCCTGATGAGCCAGAGATAGATGTTCGATTGCTATTGGATACCATTATGAGTGATGCTCCTGCATTATCACAAGCAGAAAACAAACGTTTGTTCGATTCTGTAATGACTGATTACAGCGATGTTGCTGACCGAAGATTAAGATTGAAAAAAGTAAAAGAAGATGGCTTTTTTAATGCATTGCAAGTAAAGTTTTCCTATGCTGTAACCTGTCATAAAGCGCAAGGTGGACAATGGGGCTGTGTTTTTGTGGAGCAAGGTTACTTAACAGATGAAATGATTAATGTAGAATACTTGCGATGGTTGTATACAGCCATTACACGTGCGAAGCAGAAATTATACTTGGTGAATTTTAATAAAGAATTTTACGAGTAATCTTACTCTTCTTCTCGTTCGTAGGAGAAACCCATTTTGCTTTTAAAGTCAGCCCAATTAATCACATTTCCATACTTGTCTTTTACTTTTATTTCTGAAAAGTAAAGAATCGTTCCGCTATCAATTCTACTCAATTTTTTTTGCAATTCTTTCGATAAAAATGAACCCATCGTTGGTTCATCATGAGCAATACCGAGTATGGTTGTTTTTATTCTGAACGAAACAATTGCTGAGTCTAATATATTTCCGGAATGATCGATTGCTAAAAGCCTGAAGTTTACATTGTCAAAAACAACAGAATGGATGTTCCCTTTCTTTTCAACTACAATGGTCCCTCTTTTTTGAGATGTAGGTTCCTGAGCCATCAGAAAACTAGAAAAAAGGATGAATGCTAAAAGCAGATTTTTTTTCATAATAAGCTATAGACAAATATAAGACCATAATATGGAAGCAACAAAAAAGCCTTGAAATAATTTATTTCAAGGCTTTTTTAGAAAATGTAGTATTAATTATTTAAAAGTCGATTTCGCATTTTTGTTACCAAACTTGTATGATAATCCAATTGCTAAAACTTGTTTGAATTGTAAACGAGGACCTGTTCCTGCAACAGTAACACCGTTTTCTGTACGTTTTACAGGGACAGGAATATCATGATCATAAATCAAATTGGTTGTGATACTTGCTGACAATACTTTGTTTACTTTCATTGAAAGAATGTTTTCCCAATACACGTCAATATTTTGTGGACGGTCCATGTAATTGCTGAACAACTCTAATTTTGTTCCATACGTTACATTTTTGAAAAGTTCTTTTTTAAAGGTTAATTTAAAATAACCCCCAAATTCACTTCTTACCATATCACCATTTTCTACTATTACATATACACCAGCTACAGAGTCGTATCTCGCAGGAGTAACACCATAAGCGCCAGCATTTGCCAAGCCTTGATTGTTAACGATTGTGGTACGTGATGTAACAGGAGAGATGAAAACGTTTAAGCTGTTATCGGTGCTTTTGTAATCCAAACCTATTGATCCTAATACGTATCCAGGAGCCATAAAGTGTGAAATAACTGTTGAATCGTCAGGTAAGTTATAACCTGCATCAAACTGACTTTTAAAATTCACCAATGCTGTATAATACCAGTGGTCATAAAAAGCATAACGACCTAATTTCGATGTTAAGTCAATTTTATCCTCGTTTTTGCGGAACTTATCTTCTCCTGATTTAAGCATACCATAGCCCATATCAAGATTGCTGTCCCATGTCCATTTGTCTTTTTTGTAATTCGCAAATAAGCTTGTTAAAGCGGATGCAGATATTGCATTTTCTCCACCTGCTGCCCAATTGGTAAAGCTTGATTGAGTAAAGTTTAATGAAGTAATTCCTCCTAGTTTCCAGTAGCTCGTATCTGTTGTTTGAGCGTAGCTTGCAATCGATACTGTAAATAGAATTGCAATAAGCGTAATCTTTTTCATAGTTGTTTTTTATAAAAGATAAACACGCAACATCTTTCGATGCTGCGTGTATCAAATGGTTATAATTAAATTATTTTTTTAATAGGTCTCTGATTTCAGAAAGCAATTGCTCTTGTGTTGGACCAGCTGGTGCTGCAGGAGGTGCTTCTGCTGCTGCTTTTGCATCCGCTTTTGCTTTTGCTGTATTGATTGCTTTAATAACAATAAACAATGCAAATGCAACAATGATAAAAGAGATGATTTGTGAGATAAAATTACCGTATTTAATAGCCGTTCCCGGTATTACCAATTGTGCTAAATCTGTAAGTTGTGCAGCTTTAAGTGCTGGTGTTAAAATTGCAGGTGTAATGATATCATCTACTAAAGAAGATACAATTTTACCAAATGCACCACCGATAACAACACCGACAGCTAAGTCAACCACACTGCCACGCATGGCAAATGATTTAAATTCTGAAATTAATCCCATGTTTAATTTTTTTGAGGTTTTTTATTTAATTGCGCGGCAAATATACTATTATTTTCAAATAAAAAGGACACACTCAACGAGTGTGTCCTTTAACAGAAATAGTATGAAAAATTACTTTCCTAATTTTGCTTTTAAATTGTTATCCAAAGCTGTTAAGAATTCTTCAGTATACAAATAGTGTTCGCCATGGTTCACTTTATTTCCATGAATACAAACCGCTAAATCTTTTGTCATTTTACCAGACTCAACTGTTTCAACACAAACTTTTTCTAATGTTTGGCAGAAGTTGATTAACTCTTGGTTGTTGTCTAATTTACCACGGAATTCCAAACCTCTTGTCCATGCAAAAATCGATGCAATTGGATTTGTTGATGTTGGTTTTCCTGCTTGGTGATCACGGTAGTGACGAGTAACAGTTCCATGAGCTGCTTCAGCTTCCATTGTTTTTCCATCTGGCGTAACTAATACTGATGTCATTAAACCCAATGAACCAAATCCTTGTGCAACAGTGTCTGATTGAACATCACCATCATAATTTTTACAAGCCCAAACAAAATTACCATTCCACTTTAATGCAGATGCAACCATGTCATCAATTAAACGGTGTTCGTAAACAATTCCTGCAGCAGCAAATTTTGCTTTGTAATCTGCTTGGTAAATTTCTTCGAAAATATCTTTAAAACGACCATCGTATTTTTTTAAGATAGTGTTTTTTGTAGATAAGTATAATGGCCATTTTTTAGCCAATGCTGTATTAAAACAAGAGTGAGCAAATCCTTTGATCGACTCATCTGTGTTGTACATTGTTAATGCAACACCATCTCCTTTAAAGTTAAATACTTCAAAGCTTTGAGGTGCACTTCCATCTTCAGGAGTAAAGCTAACTGTTAATTTCCCTTTTCCTTTTGTTACAAAATCAGTAGCGCGGTATTGATCACCAAATGCATGACGACCGATACAAATAGGAGCAGTCCAATTTGGAACCAAACGAGGTACGTTTGAACAAACAATTGGCTCACGGAAAACAGTTCCATCCAAAATGTTACGGATAGTACCATTTGGTGATTTCCACATTTGTTTTAATTTGAACTCTTCAACACGTTGCTCATCAGGAGTAATAGTAGCACATTTGATACCTACATTGTATTTTTTAATTGCCTCTGCAGCATCAATGGTAACTTGATCGTTTGTTTGATCGCGGTATTCAACACCTAAATCATAATATTTAATATCCAAATCAAGGTAAGGAAGAATCAATTTATCTTTAATAAATTTCCAAATGATGCGTGTCATTTCATCGCCATCTAATTCAACCACTGGGTTGGCTACTTTAATTTTACTCATAGTTTTATTTGTTTAGTGTTAATAGTTAGTTCGTTTTTGAGAGTTACAAACGTACATAATTTGATTGAAAGAAAAAAGAGCCAAAACAAAAGTTTTGGCTCTTTTCAGAATAGGTTGGAAAGTGGATTAATATCCGAAAATTTCTTCGAGTGTTAAAAAACTTACTTTTCCATATTTTTCAAGTGTTTTAAGGTCTAAATTCTCTTTTTTACCCAAAACTACAATCGTGAACTTTTTCGATTTGTAGTGTTGTTCTTCAAATGCTTTAATTTCAGCAAAAGTCATAGTAGGAACCTTTTCATAAATCGCTTTACGGATATCACTATCCAAGCCTAATTTTTTTGCATTTTCATAGTTAAACAGAATGTTTGCTTTTGTAATACGCTCAGTTCTGATTCCTTGAATGATTGACTCTTTCGCAGCTTTAAAGTTGTTTTCAGCCTCAGGCATATTATTAATCAAATCAAAGATTCCAGCCATAGCTTCAGGTAATTTATCAGCTTGGGTTCCTACATACGCATGAATATAATTTGATTTAGATTTATCCGATGGCGTTAAATAACCTGACCAAACGGAGTAGGCCAATGCTTTCGACTCACGAATTTCTTGGAAAACGATAGACGACATACCACCACCAAAATATTCGTTAAATAAACGAATAGTAGGAACATTATTTTTGTCATAAGCACCATCTTTTGAGCGAATGATGATTTCAGCTTGCTTCATGTCATAATCAACAACATATACTTCGTTGTTATTCTCTAACTCAACAAATTTAGTTGGTGCTGGAATTGGATTTAATACGGCTGGTGACTGGTGAAGTGTGTTTAATGTTTTTGTAACTTCATCTGCAGAGTTACTTCCGTAGAATAAAATACGGTGCTCATACGAATTCAGTTTTTTTATGATATCCACCAACTCTTGCCCTGTAATTTTTGATAATTCATCCTGCGAACAAATGTTTGTGTAAGGCGATTTTTTTCCATACTTGCTATAGCTTGCCAATGCTCCAAATAAAATTTCACCTTTATTTAATTTAGCATCTTCACGTTTTTTTAGAATATCTCCTACTAAATTTTTATAAGCTTCTTCATTTGGTTCTGCATTCGCCAACAACTCTTCGAATAATTTGGTTGCAGCACTCAAATTCTCAGATAAACCTCTTAAGCTAACCCATGTTTGTTCCTCGGATGAAAATACATCAAATGAGCAGCCCAATTGATAAAACTCTTGTTGGATGGCTGCTGCTGAAAGTTTTTTTGTTCCTAAGTATCTTAAGTATTCAATTGCTAATCCCAATGTTTTATTGTGATTTGTACCCATGTCAAAAACATAATACATATCAAATGTTTTGTTTTCTGTATTTTCATTGTACAACATGGTAATGTTGTTTTTTACAGGCAATTTTTTGATACTTGCATAATCAATAAATACAGGCTCAATCTCTTTTGATGGAGCATTGATAATTGATTTTACAAATTCACTTTGGTCGTTACGATTTACTTCAACAGGAGTAATTTCTGGTTTAACAACTTTTTGTACCGATTTATCTTCACCCGTTCTTTTGTAAACCACCACATAATTATCATTGTAATTTGCTTTTACAAAATCAATAATTTGTTGTTTGGTAATTTTTGAAAGACGGTTGATTGTATTTACAGAATAATCCCATTTAGTATGAGTAATGAATGCACCAACAAATGCATCAGCACGCGCAGCATTGCTTTCGTACATCTTTGTTTGTTGTAATTTCATATCTGTAATAATTGCAGATAATAACCAATCAGGGAAATCACCCGCTTTAATTTTTTCGATTTGTTTTAATAACAACTCTTTTACTTCTTCAAGTTTTTGTCCTTCTTTAGCAGTTCCATTTAGAATATGCGTAGAGTAATCTTTAAATTCCATATCAAAAGCACCTGCTTCTAATACCAATTGTTGTTGGTTTAGGTTTAAATCAATTAAACCTGCTTTGCCATTTGATAAAATTTTGTTTACCAATTGAATCATGTCGGCATCAGTGCTGCCTGTTCCTTTAAAACGATAACCGATCATTAGACCTTCTGCATCTGGACCAACTACTTCTTTGATAACTGGAGTGGTTATTGGCTTTTCGATGAATGGAGTGTAAGTAGGCACATCTTTACGTTTCCATGTTCCAAATTTTTGATCAATCATTTTGATGGTAGCATCTGGATCAAAATCACCTGACAAACAGATGGCCATATTGTTTGGCACATAATACGTATTAAAGTATTTTTTAATTTCTGTTAAAGATGGATTTTTTAAGTGTTCAATGGTACCAATGGTTGTTTGCGAACCGTAGGTATTGTTTGGCCAAAGTCCTTCAAATAAAGCTTCCCAACCTTTATCTGCATCGCTGTCCAACCCTCTGTTTTTCTCTTCGTATACCGCCTCTAATTCGGTATGGAACAAACGTAATTGTGGATTCACAAAACGTTCCGCTTCAATGGTACACCATTTTTCCAATTGGTTAGAAGGAATGTCATTTACATAAACTGTTTGTTCTAACCAGGTGTATGCATTTGTTCCTTTTGCTCCTATGGAAGTAAGCATTTTGTCGTACTCATTTGCAATGGCTAACGTAGAAGCATAACCTGAAATAGAATCGATTTCATGGTATATTTTTTTACGTTTAGCATCGTCTTTTGTTTTTCTATAAACCTCATACAAGGCTTCAATTTTATCCAATTCTACTTTTTCTTTTGCAAAATCTTTCGAACCATATTTATCAGTTCCTTTAAAAAGCATGTGCTCCAAATAATGCGCTAAACCAGTTGCATCTTTAGGGTCATTTTTGCTTCCTGCACGTGTAGCAATATAGGTTTGAATGCGTGGTGCATTTTTATAAACACTTAGGTAAACGGTTAAGCCATTGTCGAGTGTATAAATGCGTGCATTTAGTGGATCATTGGCTACACTTTCGTATTTGTAGACTTTGTTTTGAGCAAAACTGCTAGCTGTATTTATAAATAAAAATAAACCAGCAATTAAAAAGCTTGATACAATTGATTTTTTCATAGATTGAATAAATATGTTTAACGTAAAAATAGAATTAATTATTAAGAATGATGTAAAATAAATAATGAAATAGCGAATGTGATTTATCCGAAATCGATAACTTATTTAACCAAAAATTGTTTGCACCATTCAAACGCACTTTCTCTATCTGTAAATATTCGATAAGGCATTTTGGGTTTCTGTACTTTTATAAAAAATTCAGCTATTAGTCGGTATGCCAAATTTTGAACAACAATTGCATTTGCATTTATTGGCGATTTAGGTTCCAAGGAAAGTGCATTATCACGTGCATCTTTTGTAATGATAAAATGTTTGCCAGCTGTTATCACAAATGGGGTAGGGCGTCCATCACAAATCTTAATAATAGCGTCTAAATTCTCCAATTGCTCAGGAATATCCATCGTAACATTATCTTTAAAATGCTGATGGCCAATACCATCAGCATTTAAAGTAATAATCGCAATAGTTGTTTCTATTGAATTTAGTTTTTCCACAGTTCAAATGTAGAAAAATATCGACAAATTGCCACTTATTTTAGATTAAAATGTTCGCTTGCCATTTGCTCTATGGCAGTTCCAATGGCTAATGATGATGTTGCAGCTGGTGATGGTGCATTCAATACATGAATCGCATTTCCGTTCAATTCAATTTTAAAATCATCAATCATTTCACCTTCTGGTGCCAATGCCATTGCTCTAACGCCTGCTCTTCCTGGTTTTAAATCATCCATTTCGAGCGTTGGAATGAGCTTGCGTAATCTTTTTAAGAAAAATGTTTTTGAAAAAGCACCTCTGTATTCATCCAAACCAAACTTCATATTTTTGGCGAAAAATTTCCAAGTGCCACCAAATGCAAATGCTTCAGCAGTATCTTTTAATGAAAAATCGGTTTTGCCATAACCTTCGCGTTTAAATACAAAAACGGCATTCGGTCCACATTCCGTTCCTCCATGAATCATGCGGGTAAAATGTACTCCCAAGAATGGATATTTAGGATTTGGAACAGGGTAAATTAAGTTCTTTACTTTTTCCAATCCTTTGTCCGATAAATCATAATAATCGCCACGGAAACCAACAATGGCTGCATCTGTTTTTGCGCCTTCTTTCTTTGCGATCCTGTCGCTTTGCAATCCAGCACAGGTAATCACATAATTACCTTTAAATGTTCCTTTAGGAGTAATTACATTGGTGTATCCTTCATGCTTTTCGAAAGCGGTTACTTCATGCGAAGTAAGTACACGACTTTGAGGAAATTTTAAATGAATCAATTCCACGTATTTACGTGATACATCTGCATAATCAATGATGCCTGTGCACGGCACCCAAATTCCTTCAATCCCTTCACAAAAAGGTTCTATTTCTTTTATTCGTTTGGTATCAATTTTTTCAATTCCTTCCACACCATTTGCCAATCCATTGTTGAACACTTTGTTCATGTGCGCCAATTCCGATTGCTCCGTAGCAACTACAATTTTACCGCAAATATCATGTTGTATGTTATGCTCTTTCGCAAAGTCAACCAACTCTCTTCGGCCATCCACACAGTTTTTTGCTTTGTACGATCCTGGTTTGTAATACAAGCCCGAATGAATTACACCCGAATTGTGTCCAGTTTGGTGGGCAGCAACTTGCGCCTCTTTTTCTAAAACAAGTATTTTTTTATTCGGGTATTTAATATTGATTTTATAAGCCGATGCTAATCCTACAATACCTCCTCCAACAATGATGATATCAAAATGTGTATTTTCCACTGAATTGAATTTTTTGTAAAAATAATGAAATATATTGTCTGGTTCTTTTAATTGTAAATAAAAATCAAGGACATTAAATTCACGATTAATTCTCTTATAATAACCTCATTATTTATTGTAAATTTGTATGCATTTTAAAACAAGCATTGTGAACGCCAAACAAGTTAAAGAAGTAAAGAGTTTATTAAGTAAACCAAAAAATATTGTAATTGTTACGCATTGGTCGCCCGATGGCGATGCCATGGGCTCATCGCTTGGTTTGTACAATTATTTGATTCAAAAAAGTCATAAAGTAACTGTTATCACTCCAAACGATTATCCGCAATTCCTATTCTGGATGGCGGGTAACAATAAAGTAATTGATTTTTCTAAAAAAGCAGCTCCTGCTAAAAAAGCGGTTGCTGCTGCTGATATTGTTTTTTGCCTCGATTTCAATTCCTTAAAACGTATTGATAAATTAGGCGATGAAGTTGCGAAATCAAAAGCCATCAAATTCATTATTGATCATCACCTTCAACCCGAAGATTTTGCACAATACATGTTACACGATGTTAAAGCATGTTCTACCTGCGAATTGATTTACGATTTTATCAACCTGATGGGCGATAAAAAACTATTCAATAAAGACATTGCTAACTGTTTGTATACTGGTATCATGACCGATACTGGTTCGTTCCGTTTCCCATCAACTACTACCAAAACGCATAACATCATTGCCGATTTGATAAAGTTTGGTGCCGAAAATGCAGAAGTACACAACCGCATTTACGATGGCAATACAGTCGATAAAATAAAGTTATTGGGTTTCTGCTTGGGCGAAAAATTAACGGTTTTAAAAGAATTTAATACTGCTTATTTTAGCTTAACCGAAAAAGAACTTTTAAAATACAATTACCGCAAAGGCGATACCGAAGGTGTTGTAAATTATGCGTTGTCTATTGAAGGAATAAAGTTTGCAGCCTTTTTTGTAGAGCGCGATGGTGTTATCAAAACATCCTTCCGCTCCAAAGGAAGCTTTAATGTAAACTTGTTTGCTCGCGAACATTTTTCGGGTGGCGGACATGCAAACGCGGCTGGTGGAATGAGTCCATTATCCATGAAAGATACCTTGAAAAAATTTGTTACACTTGTGCCAAGCTATAAAAAAGAATTAACTAAAAAATAAGCCATGCTCAGTTTAAATAAATACGTCATTTTATTGGTTGGCTCTTCGTTAATGTTGGGTGCCTCTTGTGGCAACGATAGCAACAAAGCTACCAAGCAGGCAAATAGCAAAGAGATGCAACAAAAGCTGATTGATGCCAACAAAATGTATGTGAAGCGCGAAAGCGATGAAATTGATCAGTACGTGAATCACAAAGCATGGAAAATGACCACCACGGGTACTGGATTGCGTTACATGATTACTTTCGAAGGAAAAGGGGAGCTTGCAAAATTGGAAAAATACGCACGTGTAAAATATAAAATCAGTTTGTTGGATGGTACCGTTTGTTATACCTCCGAAGAAAAAGGAACAAAGGAATTTTTAATTGGGCAGGACAATGTAGAAAGTGGTTTGCACGAAGGAATCCAATACATGCACGTGGGCGATAAAGCGGTTATGATTTTACCATCTCACTTGGCGCATGGTCTGTTGGGTGACGATAATAAAATACCACCTAAAGCTTCTGTTGTTTACGAATTAGAATTATTATCGCTTCGCTAGTTTATGAATAAAGGACGTTTTCTATCCATCATCTTTTTGATTATGCTTTTGTCTTCGTGTTTTAATAACTCGGAGTACGATGGCTATTCAAAATCAAGCACCGGTTTGCATTATAAATTGCAAATGATTGGTGATGGAAAACGCAAACCTTCCTTTGGCGATTACCTTCAACTGAACATCACTTACAAAACCATGAACGATTCCGTTTTTCTGGATTCTTATTCCGTTAACGAAACAGGTATGGTGATTTTGCCTTTTAATCATTCTTCTTTTCAAGGTAGTTTCGAAGAAGGATTATTGACCATGAATGAAGGTGATAGCACTTCCTATATAGTAGATGCGCAAAATTTGTTCACTTATTTCTTTAAAGCAGAATTGCCCTTTTTCCTAAAAGCGGGCGACAAAGTAAAAATGGATGTGAAGTTGAATAAAATATTCAATGAGCAGGAATATGTGCAGGAGCTTAAACGTTACCAGGAAATGGTTGAAGATCGTGATATTGAGGAACAACGCAGATTGCAAGTCTATATTGATACCATTCAAACCAGTTATACTAACTTAGAAAATGGCATGTATTTTCAGCCCATGAAACAAGGTACAGGCGATTTAGCCGAAAGAGGCGACATGGTACGTTTGAATTTTAAAGGTGCCTTTTTAGATGGGAAAGTCTTCGAATCGACCATTGAACGCAACCAACCCATGGAATTTGTGTTTGGAGAGCAGGGGCAAGTTATAAAGGGCTTTGAAACAGCAATAAGTTTGCTAAATGAGGGTGCACAAGCAAAATTTATTATACCTTCGCACCTTGCTTATGGAGAAAAAGGTTCTTCAACAGGAATTGTTCCTCCATACACAACATTGGTATACGAAATAGAATTACTTAAATTAACAAAACACAATAATTAAAAATGAAAATCTCTAAAAAACTTTTGTTTGCAGCCTTCGGTGCTGTTGTTATGTTTAGTGCATGTGAAAACTCACCTTACCCTGGTTACGAAGTATCTGAATCAGGTTTATATTCTATGTTTTATAACCACGATGAAAATGGTGTGAAGCCAACTGAAGGCGATGTTGTAAAATTAATTATGTCGTACCGTAATGCTAAAGATTCAATTTTATTTGATTCTAAAAAAATGGGACGTTCCGAAGATGGAACCATCGAATTTCCTTTAACAAAATCGACTTTCAATGCTAGTTTCGAAGAAGCATTAGCAACTATGTCAGTTGGTGATAGCGCTAGTTTTAAAATCAGTGCCGATTCAGTTTACATGAAAACATTCATGGTAAAAGAATTGCCTCCATACATCGAAAAAGGAAGTATGTTAACTTTTGAAGCAAAACTTGTAAAAGTAACTTCAAAAGAAGAAGCAATGAAAGAACAACAAAAACGTCAAGAAGAGCAACGTGTGATGATGGAATTGCGTCAAAACGAAGAAGGAAAAACACTTGCTAAATATTTAGAAGACAATAAAATTACGACCAAGCCAACTGCTAGCGGTTTAATTTATGTAGAAACTAAAAAAGGAAACGGACCAAAAGCAACTGCTGGTTCAATGGTAAAAGTAAATTACGTTGGAATGTTATTGGATGGTACTGTATTCGATACAAGCATTGAAGCAAGAGCAAAAGAAGCTGGTTTGTATGACGAAAGAAGACCTTACGAACCATACGAATTCCCATTAGGTGCTGGTCAAGTAGTACCAGGTTGGGACGAAGGAATTGCATTAATGTCACCTGGTGCTAAAGGTAAATTAATTGTACCTTCTGCTTTGGCATACGGTGCTCAAGGTGGTGGACCAATTCCTCCATTCTCTACTTTGTTATTCGAAGTAGAATTGGTGAGCGTTACTGCTGCAAAATAATTTTGGAGTAATAATTGATTATAAAAAAGGGTTAACTGAAAAACGGTTAACCCTTTTTCAAAATAAAAACAAATCTCGAATCAATGACTATGAAAAAAATAGCAACGCTTTTAGTTGCGGTAATTAGTTTATCGCTAAGTGCACAAGAGAAAGTTAAAAACGACAAACCAACTGTTAAAACAGTTAAAGTAAAAAAGCCAAAAACAATGAAAACAGCATCAGGGTTGGAGTATACCATCACCGAAAAAGGAAATGGTAAAATGCCACAAGTAGGAGATAAAGTAAAAGTACATTATACCGGAAAATTATTGAACGATACCGTATTCGATAGCTCCGTAAAACGCGGTCAGCCATTCGAATTTAAATTAGGAGCTGGTCAAGTGATTAAAGGTTGGGACGAAGCATTTCAATTGTTAAATGTAGGTGATAAAGCAACTTTAAAATTGCCTGCAAACATCGCTTATGGCGAAAGAGCAATGGGATTAATTCCTGCTAATGCAACATTGATTTTTGATGTGGAATTAATCGATTTTACCGAAGGTGTTCATCCTTGGGATGCAAAAGGAAAAGATACCATCACTACTGCTAGTGGTTTAAAATACATGTTGATAAAAGAAAACAAAGCAGGTGAACTTGCTGCTGCAGGAACACAAGCTACTGTTCATTACAGCGGTTATTTTAAAGATGGTAAAATGTTCGATTCATCGGTGGAGCGCGGACAACCATTCAAAGTAAAAGTAGGTAAAGGACAAGTGATCAAAGGATGGGACGAAGGATTGGCATTGTTGCGTAAAGGTGAAAAAGCAAAATTGTTTATTCCTTATACTTTGGGTTATGGCGAACAAGGTTACGGACCAATTCCAGCAAAAGCTGATTTGATTTTTGATGTGGAAATTGTAGATGTACAAGCTCCAGTTGTTCCAGTTAAATACGATGTGTCAAAATTAGAAGCACAAAAAACCGCATCTGGATTACAATATTATGTGGTGAATAAAAGTGCAAGCACAGTAAAAGCAGAAGCTGGTAAAACAGTAAGAGTGCATTACTCTGGTTATTTAGCAGATGGTAAAATGTTCGATTCATCTATTGAAAGAGGTGAACCAATTGAATTTCCATTAGGACAAGGAATGGTAATTCCAGGTTGGGAAGAAGGCATTGCTTTGATGAATGTAGGTGATAAATTAAAATTAATCATTCCGTATTACTTAGCGTATGGCGAACAAGGAAGAGAACCAATTATTCCTGCAAAAGCCGATTTAACATTTGATGTGGAATTGGTAGAAGTAAAATAAGAACGTTTATTTATAAAAAGAAAAGCCGAAGCAATTGCTTCGGCTTTTTATTTTTTTAATGGTTTTAATAAATACTCCAAACCATTTAATTTAATCTCATACATGGTTTGCAACAGCATTCCTAATTTACCCGCTGGAAAACCTTTGCGATTAAACCATTCCAAATAGGAGATAGGCAAATTGCAAATAAGCACATCCTTGTATTTGCCAAATGGCATTTTCATTTGTACAAGTGATAAAAGGAGTTCTGGGTTGGGGAGCATGAGGTTAAAAGGTTTAGAAGGAGTATTGTTATTGAGAAGAAAATGTGCTATTATATTTGGTGAATAGTAGTGCCAAAAGTATACTTGTGTAAAAGTTCATGATTGTCTATTCGAGCAATTGCTTGGCCAGATTTTATTTTATCGATTATTCTTTTGTGGATATTTTCTACTAGATTTCCAAAAGTGAATAGGTTTACATATGTTATATCATTAGTACGAAAAAGTTTTTTGTTAATGACATCACCATTCCATAAAACTTCTGGTAATTTTATTATTGTTTGATCATTAATATCTGCTGTAACCGTAAATTTATGCTGTTGAAGATTTTTTTTCGATGGGTTTGAAGGAATATTCAATAAATTGAAATCATGTGTAAAGGCATTACGCAGTGCTAATAATGCATGTAAAATTCTATCATTATTTTCAATAAGATCATAACCAAAATCTTTAATAGCACATTCAATCATGTTTTTCGAAGGACAACGATTAGATTCAATTGAAAAGCAACTACCTAACTGGTCTAAAATGGTGAAATATCCAATAGCACCCAACCAATGTCCAATATAGCCTTGGTCAAGTTTTTCGTTATATTCACCAGTTATTGAATCTCTCTTAGTCATAAAACGACATTCTCTGAGAGCTGCATTCAGGCTCGAATATCTCATCTTTCCATTGTACACAAATTTTGTACAAGTAAGATATTCTATAATAACATCAATTTCTTCTCTCATTACAATGTATTCACTAATGGTTAAAAGCTAAGCAATTTGTGGTAAATGTTAACACTTCTTTTTACAAAATAGAGTAAACTTTGAATTATGTTTTAGTTATGCTGTTTGTAAGTGTAATTTATTTTTTCTTTATTGCTTGAACGATAAGTGAATTCAATTCACTATGCCCTGACCAAGCTTTAAAACACGTGTCTCTTTCTTGTGAAGGAAAATATTGAGACGCAAATAAAATTGCAGATTTTACATATTCCGAATTTTCATTAGAATAGGAATTTTTTAAAATTCTTCTACTTGCAGGGCTACCGTATTTTCCAATTATAATTGCACATAACGCTCTTAATCCAACGTTCCTAGATAAATTATTAAAGTCGGAAAGTGCATTTTTAATTATTTTTTCTGGAATTTTTTCTGAGTATAACAATGCTGCATACAACCACTTTAATTGATAATCAAAAATCAAATCCTTATCGTTGAATATTGATTCGCACTTTTCAGCAATAGAATTGTCTAGCCGTATCATTCTATTTAAATAACTAAAATATGTTTGTGACAGACTTGGTTCTTTTGCATAATTCTCAATAACATATTCTAGTGGGAAATAAGATTCTGCAAGAGAATATATAGGTAAACAAAATCGCTCAATTTTTAATCTAACATCTCTCTCTGCAGAAGTGTTGAATAATGTATTTATTGCTTCTATATTTATTTCATCTTCTTCATATTTCTCATATGTATCTAAGTCCCAATAAATATTGGTTTCATATCCCAAATTTTCAAGGCCTTCAAGAACCTCTTCTCTAGCACTTTTAAAAAGTCTATCTATTTCCGTTTCTTCATGTATCAGTTCTTCAACTTTATATATTCTAGTCTTGTTTTCATTTAAACTCAAACCGTCCTTTCTTAGCCAGTTGGATAATTTTATTTTATGAATTCTTGCCTTATTAAGATTTTTAAAGAAAATATACATATCGTCTACATATCTTACGAATTCTATATCTTCTAAATTATGCTGAGCATCGATATCGCAAAGGCTAAAGTTTCCTAAAAAATCTGAAGGGTAAACTCCTTGTATTATCCCATGAGAATCATTTTGAGATAGAGCTAGTAAAAATTTTTCAAGAATACTTACAGCTTCTTTGTCTGCGTCAGTAGAGTATAATAAATTACCAATAATATGCTGATATATTCGGTCAAAAAAGCTTGCAATATCTGCTCTTAAAACATATTTATATTCACCATAATCACATAGTTCCTCTATTCGATTTTTAAAATTTTGATAGGATTCATTCGACTTTTCAAACATAAAACCATCTTCGTCATTATCTAATAATTTATGACTAAACACTTGTGCCCTATCAATTTCCTTTTCACCAAATGGTGCAATTAAGTCTGTAATTAATTGATATGCCATTCGGTCTATAGGCTCTAGTATAGAGCCTGGTCTATGAAATCCATTGGGTTTAATTACATCTATTGTTATTGGTAATAATGGAGTATATTTTCCACTTCGTAATTTATTTATTAATAGATCGAATAATTCGTCACCACATTTATGAAAAACAATATTAAGATGTGGTGCAAAAATAAAATCTCCATGAATATCTTTTTCAATTCTTGATAAAGCTTTCTTTTTGTCTAGCTTCAAAATTATGTCATTATTTAGTCCTAATCCCTTCATATGTTTATACATTAATAATTAAAAAGATTGTTTATTGCAGAGACTTTACTGACTTTCAATTTATATTGGCTAAGATTAACTTAATTCACAACTTATTAATCCAAATATATCCATAAATCACTAAAATTCATAACAAGCATCTGTGATTGTTTTATTGAAATTGTGGGTTTAGTTAAAAAAGGAAGGGTAATCAAAAACAAAAAAGCCTTCCATTTGGAAGGCTTCTGTTTTTGAGCGGACCGGACGGGACTCGAACCCGCGACCTCTGCCGTGACAGGGCAGCATTCTAACCAGCTGAACTACCGATCCTCAAAATTCTGTTAGAATTGGATTGCAAAAGTAGCGTAATTTTTCAATTCAGCAAAAAAATAGTGAAAAAAATAAGTTTTTTATTTGTGAGCCTTGAAAATCAGGGTTTTATTTTAAAACTGTATTTTTACAAAAAAATCAGAAAACAATGAATTTTGCTTTAACCGTTATTGGAATTGTTCTGGGTGGCATCGCTACCCTTGTTACACTCGTATTTGCTATTATTTCCCTTAGCACCGGCAAACAAAAAAATGCAGGCTACTGGGCACTCGGTTTTGCTGCTGCCATTTCCATTTTAATATTCTCCATCGTTACCTTGGTGCAAAGTATTTCTTCCAAAGTAAAGGATGGCATCGAATGGATTGAGCAACATGATACCAGCAATAACAACTATCAGGAAGAGGATGTAGACCAACAAATTGCACGCAACAATTGGATTGATACACTCCGTGCTTATACCAACGGTATGTTCGAAGGCAAAGTGCCTGCTGATTTTTACTCCGCAGCTTTTGTAGATTCGGATTCATTGGATCGTTTTGTGGCTCCTTTTTTATATCCATATTCCATTCGTATGGACGTGTACAAAAATGTGGCTGATATTATCGTGGATGTGCGCGATACCATGTTTGTTCAAAATGTATCGCAAATGGCTTTTGACGAAAATTTTGTAATCGCTAAAATTGATAATAACCAATCGCCCGAATTATTAAAAAGCGGTCATGCTGCCATCGAATACTTATTGTTTGATATGCGTACGGGTAATTTTGAAAATGCGCCTACTTATGAAAAACTAATGGACTTTGCCAATAGAATTGGCTATGTAGGTTCAAGAGAATTAAAATACGTGTCGGAACTTTACAGTCCTTGGATGCAATACGAAGTATATGATTAAAAAGATTGTCCAAAACGTTTTTACTTCTTCGCAAAGTTTAATAACAAAATCCGATAAACCCGATTACAAAGTAATGGTAATTTGTGTTGCCGTTGCTTTTTCATTAACCCTCATTAAGTACCTGGGTGATTTTCGTTTTTTTGTTTCTTCTCTTAACGATTTTGGTTTTACTACCTATGCTGCTCAGTTCGAAGACTGGTGCACCATTCATCCCAATGCAGCATTCAACCGTTTATTGTGGTGGGTTAGTAATGTAATTGTGTTTTACATTGTTCCGCCTTTCATCATCATCAAATTTATTTTCAAAGATTCGTTTGCAGCTTATGGTTTATCCATCAAAGGTGCTTTCAAGGATTATAAATTGTATGTATTGATGTTGCTGTTTATGATTCCTTTGGTATTGTATTTCTCACGTACCACTAGTTTTCAGGATCGTTATCCTTTTTATGATTTACAAAAAGGGGAACCGCTTTTCCCGAATTTCATTTTATGGGAGTTGGTGTATTTGTTGCAGTTTTTTGCACTTGAATTTTTCTTTCGTGGTTTTATGATTCATGGTACCAAACAAGTATTCGGTTTTTATTCGGTGTTTGTAATGACCATTCCGTATTGCATGATTCATTTCGGAAAACCAATGCCCGAAACCATTGCAGCCATTGTTGCAGGAATTGTATTGGGTGTGTTGAGTTTAAAAAGCCGAAGTATTTGGATGGGTGTTGCTATTCATTACTCGGTTGCCATCACCATGGATTTGTGCTCCTTGTATCAAAAAGGTGTATTGTAATTACTCCATTTCTGCTATCGCTACCAAAATTTTTTCGAGTTTGCGTTTCATCTCGGTCGGACTGCATTCGTAATTGTTTGCCAATACCGAAAAGCATAGTAGTTCGCCTTTTTTGTTTTTTACATAACCGCAATAGCCTCTTGCTCCTGTAATGTAACCACTCTTTGCTCTTAGATTATTGTCGGCAATAGTTCCTTCGCACAAACCACCCAGTGAACCCGATTTACCTGCAACGGGCAATGAATTGTAAAATGCATTAAAGATTTTTTCTTTCGATAACACACGTAAAATTTGTGTTTGTGTTTTGGTGGTGATAACGTTTGCTCTCGCTAAACCGCAACCATCGTTCATCGTTAAACCGCCAATGTCAACTCCCTTTTCTTTCCAATAAGTACTAATGATTTTTACTCCTTCGGCTGTTGAGCCCAATCCTGTTTTTTTGAAAGCAATGTATTTCATTAAATGCTCGGCATACAGGTTATTGCTTTTTAAATTGGTGTAATACACAATCTTGTCGAGGCTAGGCGAGTAGTGTGTGTACAATGTTCTGCGGTTGGCAGCAGCAAACTCATTGTTTTCTTTTTGAATTTTAACGGTAGTCGGTTTTTCGTTGACGCTTATTCCTGCTTTTTTTAATGCAGCAGTAAGTTCTTGTGCACAAAATAAGGATGGATCAGGAATAGAACCATCCACTTCGTAATTGCTTTTATTTGCTGGAATGGTTCCTTCTGCAAATCGGTAATAGGAGTAAGGTGAACCATAAATTACAGCATTATCGCCACTACCACCTGCAGTTACATTATTTACAAATTGTAAGTTACTAATGCTCGGACTTATTTTGGTGATGGTTGTTTTACTTCCCAGTTCTCCTGAATTGTAAAACACCGTGTATGTATTATCATGATACGATAAACCATTTGCTCCTGCGCCAAAGTAATTGCCCATGTCGCCCCAAATCCATTGTGCTGAAACCATGTTGTCTTCAAATATGCTGGCATCGGCAATCACAGCACCATCTATTTGTTTGATGCCTTTTGCTTTTAAGGCATAAGCCCATTTTTCAACTACGGTTAAACTGTCTTTTTTATCCTTAAAGTAACTCGATTGTAGGGTAGGATCGCCACCACCAAGAATGTATAAATTGCCTTTTATTTTTCCAGAAATGGAATCGAAGCTGCCATCGTATTGCAATTTTGTTTCGAACTTAAAATCACTACCCAGTAGTCCCAAAGCAGCACCTGTGGTCACAATTTTTAGTGTACTTGCAGGAACCAAACTCGTTGAACTGTTGTATTCGGCTAGGATGGAATCTTTTTTTGTATTCATCACACACACGCTCCACGTTGCATGTTGAAGCGCCTTGTCCTTTTTTAACTGCGCTATTTCTTCATTCAGTTTTAATTTGCTTTGAGCAAACAAACTTAAATGCGAAAGCATTAGCAAAATGCTGAACAGAATCGTGTATATGTGAAATCGTATTTTCATTTTTTTATTTTGCAATTTCTACCACCGCCATGGTAAGTCGACTGATACAAACCAATTTTCTTTTTTCGTCTTTTATTTCAATTGTCCACACATGTGTTTTTTTGCCAATGTGAATGGGTGTTGCTTCTGCAAAAACAAAGCCACTGCTGGCAGGACGAAGGTGATTGGCATTAATGTCTAATCCAACACAAGCATATTTGCTGATGTCCACAATTAAATTGGAGCCAATGCTACCCAATGATTCAGCTAAAGCAACAGAAGCTCCTCCATGCAATATTTTCATAGGTTGTACCGTACGGTGGTCAACTGGCATTTTGCCTTTGATGCTCGTTTCAGTTAATTCGGTTATTTCTATTCCAATGGCTTCGCACATGTTTTCTTTCAACATCCATTGTAAATCTACTAAGGTGTAAGGTTTAAACCAGATACTCATAATCACGTTTTTTAATTTCCACTAAATTAAGAATAAATGGTTTATGGAATCTTAAAATAGATGCATCTATTGAATGTAATAAATAAAAAAAACGTTCGTTCTACCTAAAAAAATCCAAACCATGAAAACACCCACTAAAATTTATGTATCCTTAATTGCCATTTCAATGCTTGCTGCTTGTGCTGGCGCTTCCAGAGAAGAGAAAATGTCCTCCGAAATGACTTCTGCCGATATGGCTCCACCTGCAGTGATGGAAACTGTTAAGTTTTCAGCACCAACAGTAATGGATGAAGAAACAGGAAATAGTTTAGCGGCAGGAACTACGGCAACCCTGCAAATTAAAATTCCTTCTAAAATCAGGAAAACAGCCAACTTGAACATAACGGTAGATGATTATAAAAAAGCACGAACAGAAATTGAAGCAATCATTAAAACAAACAATTCGTACATCGGAAACGAAAACGAACAAAATTCAACGTACAGCATCACCAACGATATGGTGATTCGTGTTGTAAACAAAGATTTTGAAAGCATGGTAAGTCGTTTGTTGGGTGTGGCAACGAATGTGAATTCAAAAAATATTTCTGCCGAAGACGTAACGGCACAGTTTGTTGATATTCAATCGCGCTTAAAATCAAAAAAGGAAATTGAAAAACGGTATTTGGATATTTTAAACAAAGCAAGCAAAGTAACCGATGTGTTGGAGATAGAACAAAAGTTAGGAGAAATTCGTGAAGAGATTGAAGCCAAAGAAGGGGAGTTGAAGTATTTAGGTGATCAGGTGGATTACAGCACCATCAACTTAACCTTTCATCAGGATTTTGAATATACACCTGCTGATAAACCTGGCTTCTTTGGTAGAATAGGTAATGCATTCGGAAATGGTTGGAATGGTTTCTTGAGCTTTTTGGTGGGCATTGTTTACGCTTGGCCACTATGGATTATTTTGGGTGGTATCGCTTATTTTGTAGTGCGTTTTATTCGTAGAAAAATGAAGAAATAATAGAATGATAGTTTATAGAGGAAATAAAAAAGCCCTTCCAATTTTGGAAGGGCTTTTTTTAATTGATGATATTACCATCTTTCATGATGAGCTTTCGATCGGCCATGTTGGCCAACTCTTCGTTATGGGTTACAATTACAAATGTTTGATTGAATTTATCGCGTAGCGTAAAAAATAATTGATGCAATTCTTTGGCTGTTGCTGAATCTAAATTTCCAGATGGCTCATCTGCAAACACAACTGCTGGATTGTTGATGAGTGCACGTGCTACTGCTACTCGTTGTTGTTCACCTCCCGATAATTCGTTTGGTTTGTGTTGCATACGATCGGCCAAGCCCAAAAAGTTTAATAACTCTGTTGCTTTTGCTTCTGCATCTGCTTTGGAAGCGCTACCAATAAATGCAGGAATACACACATTTTCCAATGCTGTAAACTCTGGTAGTAAATGATGAAACTGAAATACAAAACCAATGTTCTTGTTTCGGAATAGTGCCAGCTTTTTATCTTTTAAATCGGAGATTGCTGTATCGTTAATTTCAATGCTGCCCGCATCTGCTTTGTCCAAACTACTCAATATTTGTAATAAGGTAGTTTTTCCAGCACCAGAGGAGCCAACAATGGAAACAATTTCTCCTTTTTTAATGGACACATTTACGCCCTTTAATACTTGAAGTTTCCCGAACGATTTGCTGATGTTTTTTGCTTCAATCATAATTGAATGTAAAGATAGTTAAATCATTTCTGAATTTTGTTCGTAGATGGGTAATAAAAAATCAAAAAGGAATAGCCTTTAGATTTAAAAATCAATCTATATTTACGCCTCAAAACTACTTATAAAAAATAAAAATGAGCAAAAACAACAAATTCAAAGGAACAGGTGTTGCAATTGTTACTCCTTTCACAAAAGATGGTAGCATCGATTTTCATGCATTGGGTAAATTGGTGAATTTTATCATCAAGGGTGGAGTAGAATACATTGTCGTATTGGGTACTACAGGTGAATCGGTAACATTGAGTAAGGATGAAAAAGAGTTGGTTGTAAGTTTTGTAATTGAAACAGTTAACAAACGTGTGCCTGTTGTTTTAGGTTTGGGTGGAAATAATACAAAAGAAATTGTAACAGCATTAAAGAAAGATTCGTTTGCAGGTATTGATGCTATTTTATCGGTATCGCCTTATTACAACAAGCCAAATCAACGTGGAATTTATCAGCATTACAAAGCAATTGCAGAAGCATCGCCTTTGCCAATTATTTTGTACAATGTACCAGGCAGAACAAGTTCAAACATCACGGCCGATACTACCATTAAATTAGCAAACGATTTCAAAAACATCATTGCTATTAAAGAAGCATCGGGCAATTTAGAGCAATGCATGAAAATTATTAAATACCGTCCGAAAGATTTCTTGGTAATTTCTGGTGATGATATGTTGACCTTGCCAATCATTGCAAGTGGAGGAGATGGTGTTATTTCGGTAATTGCAAATGCGTATCCAAAAGATTTTTCAGAAATGACTCGTCAGATTTTAGCAGGCAATGTGAAGGATGCTCAAAAATTGCATTACAAATTAACGGATATGATTGAGCAAATATTTGCAGATGGTAATCCAGCTGGAATTAAAGCCGTTTTAGAGATGTTAAAAGTTTGTCCTGATAATGTTCGCTTACCATTGGTAAAAGTGAACAAAGCCACTCAAAATGCCTTGGCTGAGTTGGTAAAAGGATACAAGTAATAAATAGAATGCTTAGAATGAAAAATCCCCCTACAAATTTTGCAGGGGGATTTTTTTATCGCTTATAAATCTTTAAAAGAATAAAACCGATAATCAGAATGATTGGGACTAAAAACACCCACAATGGATAGGCGGTTACTTTTTTACTAAAGCTATAATCTTCGATGTAAATGGATAAATGGTTTTGATCAGCAAAACTCATGTTGAATGTTGCAACACCATTTTCAAACGTCAATTCTTTTTCTTCTCCATTGATGATAAACTTTAATTTGTGTTGATTCAACACAAGCTTATTGTGTTCAGGATTAGTGAAGCTTAATTTTATTTCCGCTTCTTTAAAAGCAAAAATTACAGATGGCATCGTAACAAGAATGTCATCAGTTGCTATCCGGTCGATGATGATTGAATTGTCAATATTTTCAGTAGGTTGGTTCAGCTCGGTATCACCTTTTGCAGAAACAGAAGTGCTTGCAAAAATCAATACGCTAAAAATCGATAAAGCAAGAAGTAGTTTTTTCATTTTGTGTTATTTTTTTCGCAAAGGTATTTCATTGCGAAGCAGAATTTGTCAACTTTTAGATTAACGGTATAAAAAAGCAGTTGAAGAATGTTAAATTATTTCTCAATAAAAAAACGCAATTTCAATTTCTGAAATTGCGTTTTTTTTCATCGGGATGTTGTTGTTGTTAGTCGATAATTTTCGCTGCAGGATATTTTTCCATCCATGTTTTTGCTGCTTGTTCACTTCTAACTGTAATTACTGTTCTGTAGTCAATTTGAACCTTTACTTTTGGTCTATTGTCTATGATTTCTTTTTTCGTTTTCATAATATGAGAGATTTATAAGTTTATAATTTAATCGTTATACTATGTATAACACAATTTTCAATCCACATGTTGTTTCGTTAACATCTTTTAACATCGTATCCTTACTTCGCCTTTTCTTTCTTCATTTTCTTCGTGTCAGTTTCAATTGCGTTTCTGAATACAAACTCGTTGTTGAACACATCAAGTACAATTTTGGCATCTTTTTCTACTTTTCCTGCCAAAATTTGTTTTGATAATTCATTCAAAACACGTTTTTGCATGACACGTTTTACCGGACGAGCTCCAAATTGAGGATCGAATCCTAACTGAGCCAACCAATCAATTGCTTCAGGGGTTGCTGAGATGTGGATATCGTTTTCTTCCAACATTTTTGCAATGCCATTGAACTGTAATTCAACAATTCTATGAACGTTGTCACGATTTAGTGGTGTGAACATGATGGTTTCATCAATACGGTTCAAAAACTCTGGTCTAATTGATTTTTTCAATAAATCAAACACTTCAATTTTTGTTTTCGCCATGATCTCATCCTTGTTGAAGTCATCCATCTTTTCAAAATTCTCTTGAATAATGTGTGAACCCATGTTCGATGTCATAATGATAATCGTGTTTTTGAAATTCACTACACGGCCTTTGTTGTCGGTTAATCGACCATCATCCAATACTTGCAACAGAATGTTAAATACATCTGGATGTGCTTTTTCAATTTCATCCAACAATACCACACTGTATGGTTTTCTACGAACTGCTTCGGTTAATTGTCCGCCTTCTTCGTAACCAACGTATCCCGGAGGCGCTCCCACCAATCTACTCACCGCATGACGCTCTTGGTATTCACTCATGTCAATACGTGTCATGCTATTTTCATTGTTGAATAAAAACTCTGCCAATGCTTTTGCTAACTCCGTTTTACCAACACCAGTTGTTCCCAAGAAAATGAAAGATCCAATTGGTCGTTTTGTGTCTTGCAGTCCAGCACGACTTCTTCTTACTGCATCGCTAATTGCTTCGATTGCTTCTTCTTGTCCAACCACACGTTTGTGCAATTCATCTTCCAAATGCAATAACTTTTCGCGTTCGCTTTGTAACATACGTGCAACAGGAATGCCTGTCCACACCGCAATTACCTCAGCAATGTCTTCGCTTCCCACTTCTTCTTTTATCATTTGTGAGCCGTCTTGTTGCATTTCTGCCAGCTTGCTTTCAAATGCTTTTAATTGTTTTTCTGCCTCTTGAATTTTGCCATAACGTATCTCTGCTACTTTTCCATAGTCGCCATTACGCTCTGCTTGTTCAGCTTCAAACTTGAAGTTTTCAATTTGTTCTTTTACTTTTTGAATGCCTTCAACAACTTCTTTTTCACTTTGCCATTTTGCTGTTAAGTCGCTTCGCTTATCCGATAACTCAGCAATTTCTTTGTTTAGACTTTCTAATTTTTTTAAATCATTTTCGCGTTTAATCGCTTCGCGTTCAATTTCGAGCTGACGGATTTTACGTTCTACTTCATCCAATTCAATTGGTTTTGAATTGATTTGCATACGTAATTTCGATGCAGCCTCATCCATTAAGTCGATGGCTTTATCTGGTAAAAAACGATCGTTGATATAGCGTTGAGATAATTCAACTGCAGCAATAATCGCTTCATCTTTGATACGCACTTTATGATGCGTTTCGTATTTTTCTTTGATACCACGTAAAATAGAAATTGCATCTTCAGCAGTAGGTTCATCCACCATCACTTTCTGGAAACGTCTTTCTAAGGCTTTATCCTTTTCGAAATATTTTTGAAACTCGTTTAAGGTGGTTGCACCAATAGCACGTAACTCACCACGAGCCAATGCTGGTTTTAAAATGTTGGCAGCATCCATTGCGCCTTCGCCACCACCTGCACCTACAAGGGTATGTATCTCATCAATAAATAAGATAATTTCACCTTCGGCAGAGATAACTTCTTTTACAACTGATTTTAAACGTTCTTCAAACTCACCTTTGTATTTGGCACCAGCAATTAAGGCACCCATATCTAAAGAATAAATTTGTTTGGTTTTTAAATTTTCAGGAACATCACCATTGATGATACGATGTGCTAACCCTTCGGCAATTGCTGTTTTACCAACACCTGGTTCTCCAACCAAAATAGGGTTGTTTTTAGTTCTACGCGATAAAATTTGCAATACTCTGCGTATCTCTTCATCGCGACCAATTACAGGATCTAATTTTCCTTTTTTAGCTTGGTCGTTTAAGTTAATGGCGTATTTATTCAATGAATTGTAGGTTTCTTCAGCACTCTGACTAGTAACTTTTGCACCTTTTCTCAATTCAGTGATGGCAGCTTTTAAATCCTTTTCGGTTACACCATTGTCTTTCATTAATTGTGAAATGGTGTCTTTGGTTGTTAAAATAGCCAACAATAAATGTTCAATGGAAACATACTCATCGCCAAATTCTTTTAAATACGTACTTGCTTTGGCAACAGCTTGGTTGGCATTGTTCGATAAATAAGGTTGTCCGCCCGATACTTTTGGATAACCTTCAATGATTTTATCCAAAGCCTTTGTAAACATTTGAGTATTTACATTCAACTTTTTTAAGATGAAAGGTGTTACATTTTCATCTACTTCTAAAATACCTTTTAGCAGGTGACCATTTTCAATGGCTTGTTGACCATTTACGGTAGCAAGTTGCACGGCTTGTTGCACGGCCTCTTGCGATTTGATAGTGAAATTGTTTAAGTTCATATGATTGATTTTATAGTCGTTACTTTTTCTTGTCTGCTTGCCGAGAACGTTTTATCCTTTTCATCGATATAGTTGTATATCAGCAGCAGTTTATTGTAAAGTATTTTGGTCTTGATTTCCTCCTCGGAGTTTTCGATAATTTGTGTAGTTGCGAAAAGTAAATCAGCCAAAATGTTTAGTTTACCAGTATTTAATTTTTTTTGTTCTGTTAAGTACTTGATTATTTCTGCTGAATCTATTTCATTGAATTCACTCAGCGTAATATCAAATTCTGTTTTGCAAAATTCATTTGCTTGTTCAATTCCTGTTTCTAAGTTTCCTTCGGATTTTGATTTTGTTAGTTCCGAAATAAGTTTAGCCAGTGCAATCGCAAGCTGTTCTATTTGTTTTTCTAAGTAATCTTTTCTAATCATTTTTTTACGAGTGGGTATAGTCAAAAGCTGTTCCAAGTGGGATAATTGGCTTTAGAGTGGACTATTTGTCTGATTTGCTTGATTTCTAATGACTTATTGACTTTAAAAACGAGTTTGGAATGCCGATTTTGCAGTGTCTCATTTTTATTAATATATTGCATAGGATTTAAACAGAAATGCCTTTACTGCTTATGAAATGTAAAAAGTTATACTCCTTACTTTTTTTGTTCTGCTCAGTAACCTCTTTTGCACAAGTAAAGCAAAAGGTGGATAGTTTGAATGCCTTGCTGGCTAAAAATCCACACGATACCATTCAAATCAATTGCTTGAATGCTTTGGCTTCGGAGTACAAGAACAACGAACCAACAAAAGCGGAGCAATATGCAACAAAAGCACTAACGCTTTCCCAAACAATACAATATAAAAAAGGCCAAGCCAACTCATATCATTTATTAGGGATGATTAATTCGTATTTGTCGAACTTCGACAAAGCATTGGAGTATTATATGTTTTCCTTGAAGTTGAATCAAGAGCGAGGAGATAAACGTGCAATGTCGACTTCCTACAATAACATTGGACTTATTTATTTTAATCAAGGCAATTATGAGAAAGCATTAAAATACTATTTGATTTCACTTCAAATGGATGAGTCGCTGAACGACCAGAAAGGAATGGCGAGTTCCTACAACAATGTTGGATTGATATACTGGGCTCAAAACAATTTAGATAAAGCCCAAGAGTATTTTCAAAAAGCGGTTGTGATTTATGCTCAGCTGAATGATAAAAAGGGATTGGGTGGTGCCTATAGTAATATTGGCGGAGTGGCTTATTACAAAGGCAAAGCAGATGTTGCCATTTTATATTTTCAAAAATCCTATGACTTTTACAAGGAAATAAACTACAAAACGGGATGCGCTACTGCTCTCACCAATATTTCAGAAATATTGACGGAGCAAAAAAAATACGATGAAGCATTGAAGTATGCTTTGGAATCAATTGAAATACATAAAGAATTAGGCAATAAATCGGATATGACCTATGGTTTGTTAGCAGTAGCAAAAAATTATTCAGATCAAAAGCAGTACGCAAAGTCAATTGATAAATTAAAAGAAGTAATTGAATTAGCAAAAGAGGTAAATGCACAAAAACAATTGAGCCAAGCGTATCTCATGAGCGCACAATCCTACAGTCAGATGAATGACTACAAACAAGCGTATACTTATTATCAGGAGTATTCAGCAATTAAGGATTCGATGTTTACAAAAGAGAGCAGTGCTCAAATTGCGGAGATGAATACAAAGTATGATACTGATAAAAAAAGCAAAGAGATTGAACTTTTAAAAAAGGAAAGTGAAATACAACAATTGAACCAAGCAGCAGAGAAAAATAGAAATTCGATTATTAGAAACTCCTTGATAGTAGGCTGTTTATTCGTTATCATTCTTGTGATTGTGCTTTATAACCGCAATCAAGTAAAGCAAAAAGCAAACATTGCCTTGGCAGATAAAAATAAAAGTATTGAAGAACAAAAAGAACAAATTCAGTTTCAGCATGCGCAGTTGGAGCATAAAAACAAAGAAATTACCGACAGTATAAATTATGCGAAGAACTTGCAATTAGCCATTTTGCCTCCCGATAATCAAGTGAAACGATTATTGCCAGATAGCTTTGTTTTGTATAAGCCAAAAGACATTGTTAGTGGCGATTTTTATTGGGTAGAAGAATGGGGCGATTCCATTTTAGTTGCTGCAGCGGATTGCACAGGACATGGTGTACCGGGTGCATTTATGAGTATTGTAGGAAACAACTTGTTACAACAAGCGGTGAATGTTTATGGATTAACCAAACCAGCATTGATTCTTAACAATGTCAATAAAAACATTTCTCGAATGTTGCATCAGTCGGAGGACACATCAAGTGTAAAAGATGGGATGGATATTGCTTTAATAAGTATACAAAAAGGTACCACAAAAGTGGAATACGCAGGAGCCTTTAATCCGATGTGGATTGTTCGTGATGGACAGTTGCAAGAAGTTGCACCAAATAAACATCCAGTGGGTGCTTTTTTAGATGAAGAATTAAAACAATTTACAAATCACGAATTGGACTTAAAAAAGGGAGATACCATTTATATTTTTACCGATGGTTATGCCGATCAGTTCGGTGGGCCGAAAGGGAAAAAGTTCAAATATTCCCAATTGAAAGAAGCACTGCTGCAGAACAACCACTTGACAATGCAAGAGCAAAAAGACTTGCTAAATACTAAAATTGAATCATGGAAAGGTAATTTGGAGCAGATTGATGATATCTTAATTATTGGAATTAAATTTTAAATGAGAAAAAGTTTACTTTATATTTTATTTTTTCTTAGCTCTCAATTGTTTGCTCAAACAACAGCTGATAGTCTGTTGAATATTGTAAATACTTCATCAATTGATTCTGTAAAGTATAAAGCATTATTGTCTATTGGAGAATATTACTCGACTGATTCTCCAGAAAAAGCAATTGAATATTATGAGCAGGCTAAAAAAATTGCAATTAGCTTAAATAATCAAAAGTACATTGCGAATACAACAAATGAATTGGGTAATAATAATTATTACTTGGGTAATTTTGATTTGGCGATAAAGAATTACCTCGAATCCATAAAAGCAAATGAAAAATTAAACAATCAAGTTGGAATAGCTGGCTGTATGAATAACATTGCAAGCGTATATGTTGAGCAAGGGAATTATGATAAAGCACTTGAGTATAATTTTAGTGCCTTAAAAATTCGTCAGGATAATCTTGCAAGTGGTTTGAGTACAACAAATCAAGTAGCAATGTCACTTGGTAATATTGGAAGATCTTATTATTACAAAGGAGATTTAGTAAAGGCAATGGATTATTACAAACAATCCTTAAAAATGTCGGAAGAATCAGGCAATAAGAATCGAATTGCCTTGATGTACAATAACATTGGGAGTGTTTATGCCGAGCAAAAGGAGTATGATAAAGCCTTGGATTATTTTAATAAAACCTATTCTATTCAATACGAATTGGGAGATAAACAAATGCAGGCACTGGCCTTGAATAATATTGGAGAAGTGTATCAGTATAAAAAGGAATTCAATTATGCGATTACTTTTTATAACAAAGCATTAGTGATAGCAAAGGAATTAGGGGCAAAAGATGATATTAAAACAAGTTACGATGGGCTTCATTACTGCTATGCTGAGATGAAGGATTTTGATAATGCTCATCGCTATTTGTTGTTATACAATGAAATAAAAGATTCATTGTTCAATGAAGAAAATTCGGCTCAGTTGAACGAGATGCTTACAAAATTTGAATCGGACAAAAAGCAAAAAGAAATTGAATTATTGCAAAAAGATAATGAAGTACATGCGGTTATGCGTAATTCATTAATTGTTGGTTGTTTTTTGATTTTGATAGTAGCAATCCTTTTGTATAATCGAAATAAAGTGAAGCAACGTGCAAACACCGAATTAGCTTCGAAGAATAACGAAATAGAGTATAAGAATGCTGAATTGTCATTAAAGAACAAAGAAATTACCGATAGCATAAAATACGCTAAACGTTTGCAAGAAGCCATTTTACCTCCCGATAATCAGGTAAAGAAAATTCTTCCAGATAGTTTTGTTTTGTATAAACCGAAGGATATTGTTAGTGGTGATTTTTATTGGGTAGAAGAGTGGGGCAATACCATTTTAGTTGCTGCGGCAGATTGCACTGGACATGGTGTGCCAGGTGCATTTATGAGTATTGTAGGAAATAACTTGTTACGTGAAGCTGTAAATGTTTATGGATTAACTAAACCGTTTTTGATTTTAAATAGTTTAAATAAAAACATTTCCAAAATTTTGCATCAAACGGAAGAGCTTTCATCCGTAAAAGATGGAATGGATATCGCATTAATTAGTATTGATAAAGCAACAAATAAAATTGAGTTTGCTGGTGCTTACAACTCATTATGGATTGTAAGAGAAAATAAATTAATTGAACTACAAGGCGATAAACATCCTGTGGGTGCATTTGTTGGTGAGGAACTAAAACAATTTACACATAAGGAGTTTGATGCGCAACAAGGTGATATGCTTTATTTGTTTACCGATGGTTATGCCGACCAATTTGGTGGATCGAAAGGAAAAAAGTTTAAGTACAAGCAACTGCAAGAATTGCTATTGGTTAATTCCCAAAAATCTATGCAAGAACAACGAGAAATATTGAATTCTACAATAGAGGAGTGGAAGGGTAATTTGGAGCAGGTAGATGATATTTTACTTCTAGGAATAAAAATTTAAAAAAAGAGTCCCGACTAATGCGGGACTTTTTTTATTAATTCATTGGAACTTCAATAATTAAAATTTCAGAATTCGCTTTTATCTTTAATTCAAAATTAGTTGTTTCCCATATGCCTATTGCATCACGCTTTTCGAGGATTTGATTTTCTATTAACGTTTCGCCTTCAATTACAAATACATATGCTCCATTGCCTTTGTGTTGTATTGAATAGCTTTGAGTGGTATCCTCTTTAAATTTTCCAATTGAAAAATAAGCATCCTGATTAATCCACATAACCTCTTCTGATTTAACAGGAGCTACTATTGTTTTAAATTTATTCAGTTTATCATTTTCCGAGAATATTTTTTGCTCATAACGAGGTTCAATGTTTCGTTCCTTTGGAAATACCCATATTTGTAATAAGTTAATAGGTTCTGTTTTAGAATGATTGTACTCACTGTGCATCAATCCCGAGCCTGCACTCATTGCTTGTATTTCGTTTGGTTTTATGGTACCAATATTTCCCATACTATCACGGTGCTCCAAAGTTCCTTGTAAGGGAATAGTTACAATTTCCATGTTGTCGTGAGGGTGCATTCCAAAACCAGTTCCAGGTGCTACAATGTCATCATTTAATACGCGCAATAAACCAAAATGCACTTTATTGGGGTCGTGGTAACTCGCAAAACTAAACGAGTGTTTTGCATTTAACCAACCATGATTTGCATGACCACGGTCGGCTGATTTGTGAATGATTGTTTTCATTTTTATATTTTTTGAGAGGTTAATCCCTCTGTTTAATTCATAATTAGTTTAGGTAATTCATTAGAGATGCTGTTATGAAAAGCCAGTTCAATAATTTCAGGTTTCATATAGTCGATCAATGGAAAGGTGGACAAAATATCCATCACAGCTGTCTCTGATTCCGCTGCAATTGTTATCCATAATAATGATCGATCGATAGCAAGTGAATAGTGGATTACTTTACTCTCATCCATTAATTTATTTACCTGTGCTCGTTGTTTCGGAATCAATGAAACAAATTCTTCTGTAATTTCACGAGGCAATTTTGTTACAACCATGTATGTATTCATTTTTTCTCCTTTCGTTTTTTAATTTCGTTATCCCCTTAATTTATCCAGAAGCGAATTCATTTGTTCAGCTTCTTTTTCAGAAAGATTTTTTAATTCTTTGAAAAACTCACTTTCATTTTTATCCAATTCAGTCAATAAGTCCAATCCTTTTTGTGTAATTATTACGTTAACAGCTCTTCGGTCTTCCGGACAAATTGTACGCTCTACAAGTTTTTTTAATCTCAATTTTTCTACTAATCGAGAGGCATTCGAACTTTTATCCAACATTCTATCAATTAACAAGTTTACCGATGCCGGTTTTGGATGTTGTCCTCTTAATATTCGTAATAAATTATATTGTTGCGAAGAAATGCCATAAGGTTTAAGACTATTGGCATGCATTGAATTAAGCCAATTGCTTGTAAACAGAATATTAATAAGCATTTTTTGGTGCTCATTTTTAAATTTATTTTGCTTGATTTCTTTACCTATTTCCATTGTAAATCTCTTTTATAGTACAAAGGTACAAAAAATACAATTACATTATATGTATATACATATAATTTTGTTTTTTTAACAATTCAGATAACTTTTAGAAGCAAAAAATAATGATTAATATTGTAGAATATCATTTTGATTCTTGCTCCATGAGTAAAATTACAATTGCAATTGATGGTTATTCCTCTTGTGGTAAAAGCACTTTGGCAAAAGCGCTAGCTGCAAAATTGGGCTATGCGTATGTCGATAGCGGTGCCATGTATCGTTGCGTTACACTTTTTGGATTGAGAAATGGCTTGATTAAAGATCACAGTTTCATTGAAGACGAAATCATTAAAATTTTATCAGAGATTAATTTAAAATTCGAATTCAATCCAAACACCAAAACATCGGATACCTTTTTGAATGGCGAAAATGTTGAGAAAGATATTCGTCAGATGATTGTATCCGAGAACGTAAGCAAGATTAGTGCGATAAAAGCCGTTCGCACCAAAATGATTATGATTCAGCGTGATTTAGGAAAAAACGGAGGCATTGTGATGGATGGAAGAGATATTGGAACGAATGTTTTTCCAAATGCTGATTTGAAATTATTTATGACTGCAGATCCAGATATTCGTACCCAACGAAGATTAGATGAGCTTACATCAAAAGGACAGCATCCTACATTTTTGGATGTGAAACAAAATTTATTGAGCAGAGATCACGAAGATACCCACCGAAAAGAAAATCCGCTTACCCAAGCGAAAGACGCCATTGTGCTTGATAATTCAGATTTAACTCGCGAGCAACAACTAGAGTTTGTTTTAAAACTAATCACCGACCTTACCCTTAAAACCAATTAGGAATAGTTTATAACTAATTGCTGTTTTTATTTTGAATTTATCTCAAATTGTCTATTTTAGTTATGGATTTAAACTAAACAATTTACCCCTAAATAATTATATTATGGTTCATCAACTTTCAAATTCATTTGTTCTGAATGGATTTAAAAAAATAATGTTGATTGCACTGCTAGTTGTAGGTGCACTCAACTCAACAAAGGCTCAGGTATTTTATACTGAAACTTTTGATGGTGTTGCTTGTGCTGCAACTTCTGGTTGCGACCCTTCACTTATAAGTTGGACAACAACAAATATTGGTGCACAAGGAGGCGATGCTAATAAATTTTATGTTAGTTGCCAAGAAAACGGTAATGCAGCAGCAGCATGTGGTAGCGGTTGTGGTTCTGATCAATCCTTGCACGTAGGTAATGTTTCTACTTCTACAGCTGCGTTTCTTTTTTGTCCTGCAGGTGATTGTGGGGCCGCTTACGATGATTCAGGTGCAGGTGAAATGACGAATGTTAGAGCTGAGTCACCTACTATTAATTGTACTGGTCAAACGACTATTACCATTTCTTTTAATTACATTGAAGGTGGAGAGGGTGCTGATGATGATGCATCATTGGTTTATTTTGATGGTGCTACGTGGACAACAATTAATGCTTTAGCAAAAACGCCTACCTGTGGTAGTGGTCAAGGTCAGTGGACCGCATTTTCTCTTGCTTTGCCAGCATCAGCAAACAACAACCCTGCGGTGAAAATTGGATTTATTTGGAAAAATGATGGAGATGGTGCAGCTACAGATCCATCTTTTGCTGTTGATGACATAACATTATCAGCAACATCTGCTGCTAATACAATAACTACTGGAACAATTACTGGTTCTCCTTTTTGTGCTTGTAGCACGGTAAGTGTTCCTTTTACAAGTTCAGGTACATTTACTGCTGGTAATATTTATACCGCTCAATTGTCGGATGCAACAGGCAGTTTTGCTACCCCAACTTCAATCGGTACATTAAACAGTACAGCTAATAGCGGAACAATTTCGTGCACGATTCCTTGCAACACACCAGCAGGTACTTTATATAGAATACGCGTGGTGAGTTCAGCTCCTGCAATTACAGGCTCTGATAATGGCGTTAATATAGTCGTGAATGCATCCGTAACCCCAAGTGTAAGTATCGTATCAAGTGGTTCAACAATTTGTGCAGGTGATCCAGTAACCTTTACAGCCACACCAACCAATGGTGGAGCAGCACCAAGCTATCAATGGCAAGTAAATGGAACCAATGCAGGAACAAACGCTGCAACCTTTACCACAAGTACCTTAGCGAATGGTGATGTGGTAACAGTAATTCTTACAAGCAATGCAGCATGTGCAAGTCCATTAACAGCAACAAGTAATTCAATAAGCATTACGGTACAAAGTAGTGTTGTAGCATCAGTAGCGATTGTATCGAGCGGTTCAACAATCTGTGCAGGCGATCCAGTAACATTTACAGCAACACCAAGCAATGGTGGTGCAACACCAAGTTACCAATGGCAAGTAAATGGAACCAATGCAGGAACTAATTCAGCAACCTTTACGAGTAATACCTTAGTCAATGGTGATGTGGTAACGGTAATCATGACAAGCAGTTCAAGTTGTGCAACAGGTTCACCAGCAACAAGCAATACGGTAACCATTACAGTTCAAGCAAGTGTAGTAGCAAGTGTAAGCATTGCAGCAAGTACAACAACAATTTGTTCGGGCG
>Ga0207971_100151_pt1 | contig 38915 bp, 60 predicted proteins | sample LakWasMet56_HOW8_2_FD_183890 | JGI IMG/M metagenome (GOLD analysis project Ga0207971, IMG submission 183890) | Freshwater sediment methanotrophic microbial communities from Lake Washington under simulated oxygen tension - Sediment Metagenome... | ecosystem: Environmental > Aquatic > Freshwater >... | reverse complement strand
TCTTCGCAACGAAGAGTCTTCCGTTGTATGGGCGTAGTGACAACTCTTTCATGACAATTTCTCGATGGTGTCGGCCAACCAATCAAGCTCGCTCTGCTTCCTGGCCCGCATGCGTGATTTGTCACCGTGTACGCCGTATTGGCCGGTGTGGCATTCCAGGCACAACGGCACAGTAAGAAAGTTGCTGGCGCGTTGTGCCATGCCTTGGCCTTCTCGGATGTGATGCACTTGCGATCCGTATTGCCCGCAGCATGCGCAAGGCAAGCTGGCAACACGGCCCATGTGGGCGCGCTCGGCTTTGGTCATCGCATCACCCGATCCTGATTGCGGTTGTTCGCCTGCTCTGAGCGCCACACCTCGATACGGGCTTGTGCGGCGATCAAATCCCAGCGTAATTTTTCCTCTGCCTCTACGGCTTCTTTGTAGCCCCGTAGAAGCTCCAAATACTCCGGGTGACTATAGGCGTACTGCTCTCGCGCGTTTGCCGCCTTGTCGGTCGATTCAGCCATCAGGATCGCCTTCTTTGACTTCCTGAACTCTTCCAGGTACACCCGCTGCGATTTGGCTTTAGCGAATGTCCCGGCGTGTTTGATGATGTAGTCAACGGCTGCATGTGGATCACTCATACGATCACCCCCACCGACACCTTGAGCATTCCGCCGATTGGACCGCGCGCGATTGCGAGGCTGTCGATCTGGCTATCGTCCGCCCAGACGCCCGCATGTGTCAGCGCATCCAGAACGCTTTTAAGCATGTTGTCCAGATCGCGGCGGCGCTTGTCCGGCACATGCGCGACGATTGACACGGACAGCCTGCTTTGTAGTTGCAATGCCCCGCGCTGGATCAGCACCTGATCTGCCACTGCTTTGCGATAGTCCCGGCCCTTTGTACTGATAAGCGTCTTACCGTCTATGTTCCGGTAATACGAATTTGCAGACGGTGGCCACGGCAACGTAAGTTCTAGCATGCGGTGTTTGTCACTCATTTTATGATAGCAAAGTATTCAATGCCGGCGTGGCTTTGGTGCTGTTTTGTTGGTGTGAATAGCCATGTTATGTTGCAATGACGTGCGGTCTATATCGCGTTATCTGGCAGCTTGCGGACTTTGATCTGCTTCATCAGTCGCCCCCGCGCCTTTTGCGTTTCGCTATCGGTAAGGCACCCATGCAAAAACGCCAGCGTTATTGCATGACTAATTCGGTCAAGCAGCTCTGCACTTTTCCCCGTCTGTTCCAGACCATGCGCGAGAAGCTGTTTCCCAATTGAATCGCTCATTGCGCCCAGTTCTATGCTTACCATCATTTCTCTCCTAGTTTTGTTCCAGCCCGATAACCGGGCGGTCGATTGGATGCCTTCGGCACCACTCACAACGGCGTTATGCGGCGCAGCATGCCGCCGGATGGTTTCATATGCTCCATCGAGCAGTCCGCGCAGTCGTTTGCACTCGGCCTCAAGGTCGCGCTTCTGCTGCACAACATGGCCAAATGCTTCCTTCGCCCCTTCTTCCGCCAGTCGAAGTTGCTCAATCGCCTCGGCTGCTTCAAAAATCAGGTCAGGGTCTGCGCCAGTTTCTGGCGTCATCCTAAGCCGTTCAACAACGTCCATTTTTCAATCTCCCGAGCCTAACCCGGCGCTCGTTCGGACGGGCCTGACGGCCCGCCGCACAGCTCTGCGTTAAATGGCAAAAGAGGCTCGCACTCTGTCACCGCGTAGTAGCTGCGCCTGGGCGCGTCGATCACTCGAAAGGTGGTGTCTAGCCCGTCTATCGCGTCTTCGTGGTTTGGCCCAACGCGCACCAGTCGCCCGTACCTGTGCTTGATGGACTTCACGTTCATCTCGCACTCGTTGCTGTCTAGTACGTGTTGCGCTTCGTCTTTTTGCACATGCCCCGTCACGTAATAGGGGTGGTCTTTTGGTTCGTCAAACCAAAGGTCTATGTATTCGCAGCCCTTCAACATCGTATTTCTCCGGTTAAGTTTTGCCGTTTAACACGGCATTCGTGGCGGACGTACCGCCGCACAATTCGGCGTTAGCCGTCACCAAGTTGCATCGGTGACGGCGGGAAAATTAGAATGCCGCGATTCGTGCCCCAAGAATCTCGGAGTATTTCCACATCACATCGTTCTGCTCTTTCAAGCGTTCTTGCTCTGCTGCGTCGAGCGTTTCAAAGATCGGGCTGTGCCCAATGAATTGACTCAGGGCAGCGGCCTTCGTGTCCAGTTCGGTCTTTTCGTCTACTACCCGTTGTTGGTGTGGTTGCATGTTTGTCCTATAAAGTTTCAGTGCCGCCATTTGTCCTGTGGCGGCTAACAGGTTTGTCGAAGTGGATGGCTTTCAGCCACCATTCACAACGGCGTTAAATGGCAGGGCCATCGGGTGCTCGCGCACGTCCGTTTCCCCCTCGACCATTCCCAGGTGGATCGAAAACCCGAGATATTTGCGCACCTTGGCTTTCTTGGCTTCCATCCGCTCACGGTTCGGCGCGTAGCCAAAGCCGAATTTCTCGTTCAGTTCCTCGACCATAGCGTTCAGGTCATCGAGTTCCAAGTGGCAACGCTCGAAGTTGTTGAGCGGCTGTCCGGGCATCACTTCGGCAGGCCCAAACTGCTGGGTCTTGAGCGCAATCTGCGCGACCTCAGAGCCCTCTTCGGCCAGCTTGGTCAGGTAGTGCTGAAGGTGGTTCACTTGCTATCCTTTCTGCCGTTTAACACGGCATTCGTGGCGGACGTGCCGCCGCACAATTCGGCGTTCCTCAACACATCACCCCCACCCGCCCGATATTCGGATGACACCCGCGCTCACTCGCTGCGTCCCACTGCATGCGCCCGTCCCATTCCATGAACGGCCTCTCGCGTGGCGGTACAACCTGCAGCGGTGCGCGCTCTGCTTCGAGCAGCGCAAGACGGCCAGCGCTGGTGATCTCGTAGAGCACGCGGGACTTGCCAAGCGTTGGAGCGATAAGGCCGGCCTTCTCCATCGGAGCAAGGAATTCGGCTACCAGCTCGTCGACGTTGTAGAGGCCCAACCTCTTCCAGTTGCGGTTGATCAGCCATGAGGCGTAGCGTGGCTCGGTCTGGGTGTTGAGTGCTTGCAGGATCTCTTTTGCGGCGGTTTTCATGATTTGGTCTCCATTGATTGTTTGACGGCTTGTGGCAGTTCCCACCACGGACAAAGCGCATGTATTTCGGCAAGCAACCTGCGGGCCTCGGCTATGTCGTATTGCTTCACAAGCATGATGATTCGGACTCGTTCTTCTGGGCTCATTCTTCTGGGTGCTTGTAGAGCGACAACGGCTCATCACCTGGGTTGCCGACGTATTGCATCGAGGTTTGATCGAACCAAAGTCCTATCTGCCCCTCCCATTCGCCATTGCGCTGCTTGTCGCAAATCAGCAATGCATCTGGCTCCATGTCGGCCACCATCTTCCCGGCAGCGCGGTTCTTTTCCTTGGTCTTGTTGCGCCACACCGCAATCACGTTGTCAACTTGATCAGTGATTGCGCCGGTACCCTTGAAGTCGTATTTCGTCGGCTTGTGGCTCTCGTCGGCTGGCTTCTTGATGTGGTGCACCAGATGGATGTGCATGCCATGGTCTCTGGCGATGGCCGTCAATTCGTCCACAAACATTTTTTGGCCGTTGTAGTCGTCTTCGCTCGCCACGCACTTCATCAAGCTGTCCACGACGAAATGCGTGATGCCCTTCTCGACGGCGCAATAGCGGGCCACTGCGCACACCTGGCGGGCCGTCACGGTCCCCTGCTGGTCGTACAGCCACAGCTTGCCGTCTGTCCACTCGCTGAACTGTCCGTACAGGTCCAGAAACTGCCGAATCGCATCTTCGTTGCCGTGGAAAGCTGGATCGCTGACGTTGAATGCCGACCACTGCCGCGCCATGCGTTCAAGTGTTTTTAGCGGCTTCATTTCGAAGCTGGCCACGCAAACCTTTTCGCCTTGCGCGCACAGACTCAAGCCGACCTGGCCAGTGACCAAGCTCTTACCCTGGCCGTTGGCCCCACCCCAAACCGTCACCTCCCCGGGTCGGAATTGAACTTGCGTGTGCGTCTTGCGCCACGGCATCACCGCGCGCTTTTGTTTGATCGGAGAATTGATCCGATCAATAAGCTCCTGCACCCATACCGACGCCGGTTTGACCTTCTGAGCCGCGTCCGTCTCGCGCTCGTACAGAGCAAAGTCAACGTCATCAAAAACGATCATTTCGGCCATGCCATCAATCCTTGGGTGTCGGTTATTTCTGTCGTTGCTGACCACTTTTTTGGGTCGTACAGGCTTGCAATCACCCTGGCTGCTTTGGCCTGCACGCAAGCCCGCGTGATACGCTCTAATCGTTGTTTGTCTGGCGATTCGGCCAGAACGGTGGTGCCGATCACAAACCGCAAATCTAGTGCCTCCGGGATGTCTGTTTTCGCAAGCGTTACCGCGTTGTCTCCGGGTACCAGACCGGAGTCTTGAAGCCAAACGTAGGACGGTTTCATGCCCTCGTGCCGCATGGCGATGATCGCCTGATGGCCGTTCACAAAAACGCCCCAATCGCGCTATCGGCGCCCGTCTCTGCGCCCTCCCATCGCCGCTGATTCAGGTACACCAGCGGGGCCGGTATGAACTGCCCGCCGTCCTTGAGCCAAGAACTGTTTTTCAAGGATGAAACATGGGCCAAAACCAATGCAGCGTCACGCTCTGCGCTCGCCTTTTTCCAAGCGTCCAGGCATTTGCCTTTGGCTTGTTTCCGGTCATTGGTTGGCCAGGTTTCCCAGAATTTGGCGAAGCCTGGAAATGGATCAGCGTCATCGACGCGTGGTGTTATTCCTTCCTTTCCCTTCCCTTCCCTTCCTACCTGTGCGTGCACATCTAGATTTGCACCAGTGCCGACGCGTGGCTGACGCGTGCCGACGCGTGGTTGTTCTTTGTGGTCTGGTAGCTGGCTTGCACTCTCGCGTGGGTTGATGTGCTGGTGTGCGGAAAATGCCGGGATATAGGCCAAACCGTCGCCGTACAGCTTGACCAAACCACGTTCAAGAATCTCCTCGCATAGCGCCAGCACATCGCAGTTGTCTCCAGGAAGATAGCGAAGCTTGAATGTTGATGGCTTCCATACCATGCGGCCTTCCTTGTCAGACTCGCACCACAGAGCGATGTAAAGCAGCCTTGCAAGTGGGGATAGAGACACGATGTCTTCACTCGTGAAGAATTCTGGCTTTATGGTGCGAATGCGTGCCATTAAGCGGCCCCCTTCATCCCCTGCGCATCAAGCTCGCCCTGGCTGTCGAAGTAGCAAGCCTCCCGCACAGCCAAGCGAGCCTCTACTTGGGCTTTCATTTCCTTGAGCGCTCGTTGCGCTTCCTCGCGGTCGCCAAGAGCCATGGCGATCTCGACGTCTTTGCCGGCTAGCTGCGCGGCCAGAGCACGGCGCTCGTCTATCAGGGTGGCTAGGGTGGTCATGCGGCGTCCCCAGGTATCGTCACGATCACCGTCCTGACCATCGTTCCGGATTCCTTGAATGCGCCGTCGTCAAGCGCCTCAATGTCGCCGCCGCGCGCCCGGATCAGGTCTCGGAAGTCCTGCGTTAGTTTGTTGTCGCGGAACGTGACAGATGCCGACATCACCGACACCAGCAAGCCGTCAGGCTTGAGGAATTTCAGAGCGTGATTGACATGGCGAATGTCGGCTTGCTTGGCAAACGGCGGGTTCATGCAGACCCGGTCATAAATCGCTTCCGGTTCCACCATCAGGAAATCCATGTGACGGACAAAGCCTAGCTGGTGACCAGCCAAAGCTGTGTGGTTTGCGGACAGCAGCTCATAGCAGTCCACCGTAGCCCCGAGATCAGAGCACGGCAAGGCAATCGCACCACGGCCAGCGCTGGGCTCCAGCACGGTCATGCCAGGCTCAATCTCGGCAATCTCCAGTAGCCTATCCACAACCGCAGCTGGTGTCGGGAAGTAGCCGTAGTCCTGCTGGATCGTGCGGATCAGCGTCACCTCGCCGGTCTGAATGATCTGCTCCATAGCGTCGGCCGCATCAACCAGGAACACGTGGGCCTTGGCCTTGCGGTCCCACTTCCCGCCAGCAGCTTCAAGCACGGCATTGGTGGCGGTGTACAACTTGCGGTCAAGCTGACCAGTAAGCACTAGGCTGCTGGCATCCATCTGCGCGGCTGCCAGCACGTTCAAAACATCGTTTGATACCTTCACAGCGTCCCCCTCTTGATCCGCGCCGTCTTGTCCGCATCAGCCGGCCTGACAATGACGATCGACTGCGAGGTGTTGTCCCGAAGAATCCGTGCCGTTGCTGCTGCCTGGCGCTCTTCATGCGTCATCAGGCTCGCCACCGCCTTCTGTGCGGCGGTCATCGGAGTGCGCTTGACGGCATCCGGCGTGCGATCTGGGCGCAGGCCGCAGCAAGACGGGCCACGGGCGGCCCAGGTGTCGGATAACGGAAGGTCGAGGAAGTCGGAGAGGATGCTCATGCTGTTTCCCTCTTTGTCCCCAGCGTTCCCGACGATTCCCGTTTGTTCCCGGTTATTCCCTGGCGTGCCAACTCGTTAGAAAGCATCATTGCGTCATGAACACGTTTCTCAATCACTGGCAGCAGCACGGACTCGATGAACTCGCCCATGTCAACGCCGTCGATATCGCAGATCGCCTTGAGCTTGGCGTGTGCGTCGTGGTCGAGCTTCGACCGTATGTCCTTGCGTTCGATGCTCATTGGTTATGCGGTGTGGGAGAAAAACCCCACCGGGCCGGAGCCCGATGGGAAATCCGTGGGGGAGTTACTTCCACGGGAGGAGGAGAGGTAGGCTGTCATTTGGAGAGCTTGTCCATGCCGAGTACGCGATCCATGCAGCCTGGATCGGCTCGGAGCGCGCCGAGCGTGATGCGCTCAAGCTGCAGTTGTCGGTTGTCCGGTATGACATCGTTCCACTGGCAAATGGCGCTGGGTGTAACCCCGATCAGCTCTGCCAGCGATGTGGCGTTTCCTGCGTACTTAATGGCGTCGGCGAGTTTCATATGCCTATAGCTTAAGTGGCCTAAAGGCAATTGTCAAGTGCTTTACCCTGCTGAAAACCCTAAGTCGTTTAATTGGGCTATGGAACTAAAAGACCGAATCCGAGAGGCAATGGAGTACGCGGAAATGACGCGGGCCGATCTGGCGCGCGCCACCAAGAGGACAGGCGCGGCGGTTACTCAGTGGCTTGATGGCGACGTAAAGTCGCTGAAAGCAGAAACTGCGGCACTCATGGAGAGGGCCACGGGCTATAGTTCGACGTGGCTTGTTACTGGGAAGGGATCGAAATTGGCATCTGAGGTATCTGCCAGCCCTGCTGGTTTGAGTGATTGGGCTATGGACTTGGCCGTACAACTAGACGCCCTAACTACACCCGAGTTCAAGAGGCGCGGCTACATGGAATGCACAAGAATGCTTGAGCAACTAAAGGAAACGGACCAAAAAGCTACAGCGTCCAAACAAACAAGCCAGAAGAGTGCTTGAAGCACCCCAGAAAAGTTTACCTTCTTCCGGGGGTAATTTGCAACTGTTTGTAAGTGACATATTTACTAAGGGGAAACCATGAAACGAACTGCAGCATTGATGACTATCTCTATCTCCTTGTTCGGGTGCGCTACCGTGCAAGATGTCCAGCGCGCGCACTCTGGGGAGCTGTGCTACCGAGTCGCCACAGGGAACACGGCTGGACTGTCTCCAAGCGTGTTTTGGCAAGAGTTGTCGAATCGAGGAGAGAACTGCCAGCAGTACCAGGCGATGATTCAGAGTCGAATGCAAGCTGACCGGGCGCAGGCACAGCAAGGGATACAACTTCTCCAGGCTGCACAACCAAAATTTACGCCAGCGCCTGTAAATCAAAGCGTGACGTGCCAGACGGTTAACGTAGGCGGCGGGGTTATTCGCACCATCTGCAACTGATCCAACCCGCTCCAAGCAGGCCCGCCAAGTGCGGGCTTTTTTTCGTCTGCGATTATGGATTTCCCTCAATTACAAAATATTTCCTTCATTCCGCTTGACTCTTTTCTTTAGACTGCTAAACTATACAACATTGCAGCAAACAACGCGGAGTGAACAGATGACAACAACTGAGCAAACAGTCAGCACCTGGGGCGCCGACATCGTGCGCGGCCTTGCGCACCCGGATAGTGTTGCAGCACGGCTCGCACGCATCACAGACGCTACAGAGGCCCGTCAGTTGCGGGCTATGGAATTCGATATCGCGCTGCGACTGCTTCGCTCTTCGCTGCGCACAGAAGAGCAATTGTCCGACCTGCTGCATTGCGCGGGGACGGCACTAGCTGCTGTCAAAAACGACGACTTGCTCAAGCAGGATGTGCGACTGATCGACGCGCTGGCAGATGTGATTCAGTACCGGACGAGCGGCGAGGTCGAGGAACTGATTGATCGCGTCATGGGCATCACTGTTTGCGAGGTGCAGTCATGAGCGCCCGCACTATTGCTCTGGAGGCGCTGAAAACGTATAGGGCCGCAGCGGGCAGGGAAAACTTCGCCACTGAGTCCACCGCGTTTTTCGATCTTGCTCATAAATCCATCGCAGCCCTTGAAGACGAGACTGGCGAGCCGGTGGCGTGGCGCAAGAATCACAAAGGTGTCATTGATGTACGCCACACCTACACCGACAACCCCGGCGATGTCAAGAAGTGGGCAGAGCTTGGCGTCACGCTTGAGCCGCTATACACCGCCACGCCGCCAGCAGTGCCGCAGGAGCCCTATGCGTGGACCATCAGCGGGTCAAACCGCATGTGGTTTGGTGATTACGCGAAGGATGATGCGACGGCAGAAGCGGCGTGCTGTGGCGGCACATGCGAGGCATTCCCGCTCTATAGGGGAACGCCATGAAAGCCACCATCGCCCTGACCCTGATCGCCGCGTTCACATTAGGCGCATTCGGCCCAGCCCTTGACGCAGCGCCAGCCACTGAGCCCACAGCTCACGACCGCATGCGCAACGCCGCGCGGCAGATGTGCGGCAGCGAAAACGCGGCATGGGAAGAAGTATCACCCGGCGTCTTCCAGTGCTTCACCCATCGCGGATCAAAGACCATCAAGACGAGGACAACACCATGATTTTCTGGCTCTGCACTATCGCAATCTGCATCGCTGGCACCGGACTTGCTGTGATCCTTGTCGGATTTGATCGCAGCCTGGATGACTACGAACACCAGTCACGGCAAGAAATTGACATGACGTTTGAGCCGGAGGACGCATGAGACGCTGGCTGAATTTCCGCTACTGGCTGTCGCGCGGCTACACGTGGCGCAATGCGTGGAGGTTGTCCAAGTGATCGACCTCGACCAACTCGCAGCCGCAGCAATGAAGCGGCTTATTGAGCAAGTGAACCGCAGCGCAGGCCAGCATCAGCGGGCTATTCGGGCTGGGTTTATTGCGCTGATCAAACAAGTAAAGGAGCGCGATTATGTCACGCATGGGTGAATACGTTCTTGAGCTGCAAGAGGCAGAAGACGCTCTTGAATCACACATTTTCAACACATCACAAAGGAACACACATCATGTCAATAGCAACCCTAATCCTCGGCACTTCTGGCTCCGGGAAATCAACCAGCCTGCGCAATCTGGACCCATCAAAGACGCTTCTGATTCAGTGCATCAAGAAGCCACTTCCTTTTAGGGCTGCTGGATGGAAAACCCGTATCACACTCAAATCTGAAGGTAACGTGATTCAGACAAGTGATCCGGTAGTGATCGAAAAGTGCCTTCGCAATTCTCACTCTGAAATTGTCGTGATTGATGATTACCAAGCTGTCATGGTCAATGAACTGTTGAACCGCTCCAGTGAGAAGGGTTACGACAAATTCACGGACATCGCAAAGAACGCATGGAACGTTTTTAACGCTGCGGGCGACCTCTCGCCAGAGCGACGGGTTTACATCATGGCGCACACACAAACCGACGATTTCGGGCAGACCCGCATGAAGACCGTTGGAAAGATGGTTGATCAGACCCTTGTGCCAGAGGGTTATTTCACCATCGTGCTGCGCACCGAAGTCGTCAACGGCAATTACAAGTTTTCAACCCAATCCAACGGACAAGATTGCTGTAAATCGCCACTCGGCATGTTCTCTGAACTGCACATCGACAACGACTTGAAATTGGTTGACGAAACCATAACCGAGTTCTACAGCATCGCTGCAACCGCTTAATCAACCCAAAGGAAAACCATGTACACACTAGACCCACAATCCGCCCGCAAAGCCGACACCATGGGCAACCAGATCAAGGAGATCGGCAAGTATGTCGGGGCCTTCACGCAGGCCGTGGACATCAAGACCAGCAAGGGCGGCAAGGGCGTGGCCTTTGTCTTCAAATCCACCGCTGGACAAAAGGCAAACCTTGCCGTCTACACCATGAGCGCGGATGGTGAGAAGTACCAAGGCTATGACGCTCTGATGGCGATCATGACGTGCATGGGCCTGCGCGACATCAAGCCAAAGCCGGGGACGTTCACAAAGTACGATTTCGACAAGAAGGAGGATGTTCAAGTAGAGGGCAGCATCTTCCCCGATCTGTGCAAGCCAATCGGCGTCCTTCTGGAGACTGAGGACTACGAGAAGCAAGACGGCGGCACTGGCACGCGCATGGTTATGAAAGCGGTGTTTCAAGCTGCCACTGAACTTACGGCAAGCGAGATTCTGGATCGCAAGACAACACCGGAGCAACTGCCGAAGATGGTCGCAGGACTGCGCCACAGGCCACTTAAGGCGGGGAAGTCACATGCACCTACACCACAGCGCCAAACAGCGCCTGCTAGCGGTGGCAGTGGATTCGATGATATGTCAGACGACATCCCATTTGCCACGGCATCCATTCACTACGACATGACCACCAGCAAGGCCCGCCGCATGGCGCGCAACGAGTTCTAGGAGCCATCATGACCCCCTACAAAAGAGCCAGAGAAATGAGCCGTATGAAACGCTATGAAATGACGGCGTCGCAACTCCGAGAGATTTTGCACTACGCGCCCGAAACAGGTGTGTTTACCAGAATCATTTCAACCGGGTTGAATACTCATGCTGGCGACATTGCTGGAGGCCTTCATTCAACAGGGTATTTTGAAATAAGAGCATGCGGCCACAAATACAAGGCTCACGTTTTGGCGTGGCTTTACGTTTATGGCGTCTACCCTGATGCGTTCCTTGATCACATAAATGGCAATAGAGCTGATAACAGAATTGAAAACCTACGACAAGCTACCAAGGCTGAGAACGCGCAAAACTACAAAACAAGAAAAGACAACACAAGCGGAGCAACTGGAGTCATTTGGCATAAACGCACCGGAAAGTGGGCCGCAGCGTTAAGCATAAACAAGCACTTAACTCATCTTGGGCTATTTGCCAGTTTCGATGAGGCGAAGATGGTCCGCGATGCTGCGAAAAAGGAGTTCCATAAATTTCAACCGGAGCAACGAGCATGAGTGCACCAAGTCTTTACAAGGCGTCAATTGATTTGCAACAGCGTATCGTTTTGTGTTGTGACCCAGACACGGGCGTGATTGACACTGATCGCCTCGACATGATCGAGGCCACATTCCATGATCGTGCTGTAGCTGTCGTTGCCGTCTACAAAGGCAAAGGCCACACCATCGAAACGCTCAAGAGCTACCTTGCCGAGATTCAGGACAAGATCAAGCGCGAGGAAACCAACCAGGCGCGGCTAAAAGACTACCTGCAGGCTTGCATGATCATGACAGGAACCGAGTCAATCAAGAGCGATGACAGCCTGCTGACAGCAACGCTCTATCGTGATCTGGATGAATCGGTGGAGATTGACGAAGGCGTCGAGTTTCCAGCAGCGCTGTGCGCCGATCCGAAGCCGCCAGCGCCAAGCAAGACGAAAATCAAGAATGCGATTCTTGCCGGTGAAGCGGTGGCGGGTGCGCGGATTGTGCGGCGTGATCGGCTGACTATCCGCTAACCAGCCCAGCCGCACGGTGGCCATTTTCCCAAGCAACAGCAGCGCACGGCAAGACTATTTTGTCTGCATGGACTATTCACAGGCCCGCGACTTGGTTTTGGCGCTTTCGCACTTCCAGCGTGAGCTGGGGTTTGACGCGAAGCTGCCCGGTGGCGAAGCCATCCGTGCCGAGCGTTGAGTTATCTATCACCTTTTTAACGGAGAAATACCATGTTTGGAATGCTTGAATCTTTGGCGAAAGCCGCTGCTGCTGTGGTCACTGTCCCGGTGGCGGTGGTTGCTGATGTCGTGACGCTTGGCGGCTCGCTGACCGACAAGGAGCAGCCCTACACCGCTGACGCTGTTGGCGATCTTGTTGACAACCTCAAAGACGCTACGCGCCCCGAGCGCAAGTGAAGGATAACGCCGCTGCTGTGCCGACCGCTTGAGGTATGCGGCGGGCGCAGCACGTCCGCCATGAGTGAAATGTTATGCCGGGAATGGCAAAAGGAGAAGACGATGAATTTACAAGCACTGGTCGATGGTATGCGCGCACAGTGGCAGCGCGAGCGGTCTGAAACCCAATTGACGTTAGGCAAGCTGATAACTGCGCTGGAGGAGATGCCGATGCACGCACAAGTGGCGAACCTACGCAACCCTGACAGCTACCGTGGTTACTACTCTGACCTGTACTTTGAGCGTCAAGAAGGCGAGCGCCCTGCGTCCGACTTGCTTGCGGATTGCAAAGCGACGATGGGGCAAGAGTTCACCGGGTACAAAGGTGGCGAGTATGTGGCGGGCGTGAGGACGCCGCTGTGGATTGCCACTTACGGATGCTGCGGCCAAAAGCTGATGGCTGTCCACGCTGGCGGCGAAATTGAAACCGCTGAAGATGACTGAGGCATAACGCCGCTGCTGACCCGCGCTAGTCGGGTCGAGCAGCCTGTTCTACCGAACCTTTAACCGGAGAAAGACGATGGACGAAACCCTAACCTGCCCCGAGTGCGGAAGCGACCGAGTGACAACGCAACACCACCAAACATTCATGGTCAACACTGGCGACCACTACTGCCACAGCATGAAAACGCAAGACTCGGATTCACCTGCTGGTTGCTTGGATTGTGAATGGCGTGGCGAACGCAAGGACTTGGTGGTGCGGTAGAACGCCGCTGCTGTGCCGACCGCAGAAATAACCGGCAGCGAAGCTGTCCGGGTTGATTGACGGGTTAGGTGACTCCACAACTACGGAGAAAGAAATGAAAGAACACACGACGCAAGAAATAAACGACAAGGTGCAGGCAGTATTCGACGCCGAACACGCCAAGCACTGCTGTATGGGGTGGGAGTCGGAGGGCTGCATCAAGGTTGAAACGAACACGCCCGAATTGGTGAGGGTGACGATTAGCTGCATGTACGAAGCCCCGTCGCCGACGCTCGATGTACTGATGCAACTTGCTGACTTCTTCGGAACCATGAACATCAACGACGACGACCGATTCGCCAATTGCGGCTGTGAAACGTGCGACTACGGTTCGAGCTACGGCTACACGCTGACCGTTCGCCCTGAGTCAACTAACGCCGAATTGTGCGGCGGCACGTCCGCCACGAATGCCGTGTTAAACGGCTTGCAACAGACTGGAGTAAAGAAATGACAGAGTACAACCTAAACAACAAGGTGCGAGTGAAGCTAACAGAGGCTGGCCGAGCTGCGCTGGAACGCGACCATGTTCTATTCTGGTCTTCGCAGGGTCGAACCATGCCGTATGCACCGCCAAAGGAAGACGCAGACGGCTGGAGCGAATGGCAACTTTGGAGCCTCATGTCGGCGCTTGGAAACCACCTTGAGCTTGGGTTTGCCAACGTGATGGAAACGACCATACAACTGGAGCCATTTAACGCTGGCGCTGACGCGGCGTAGCTCGCCGTCCAGCAGCCTGTTATGCCGGAAACGTAGAAGGAACACCGATGAAGCTAGATATTGAAATTACCGAGGCTGAAATCAAAGCCGCGATTGAGCGAAAGATTCGGGTAGCGATTGCCGACGAGTCGAACTCTTGGAGCGCAGACAACTTTATCAAGGCCGCTGTCAAAAAGCACTGGGCCGAGTCGGTTGATCGTGTGGTGCAGGAGTGTCTTGCAGATACGCCGCGCATCCAAGAAAAGATCAAAGCCGCGATTGAGGCGAAGCTGAAGGGTCAGCTAACCGCGATGATGAAAGTAAAGGCATAACGCGATATAGGCGGGCGGATATCCTGGGAAATTCCGTTGCTCCAAGCACTAAAAAGCCAGCCAAGTCTCACGCCCAATTGATTTGATGCTCTGATAAAAGTAGCACGAAAGACCGCAAGATGAATGACACCGCAATCATAGAGATACGCCAGTTGCGCCAGGAGCTTGCGGCGTTGGTATCATGCTTGTCTCCATGGATCAGCACAGATGAAATGTGCCGACGCTACGGCTGCACCCCGCGCACCCTTAACAACATGGAGCGCGATGGGCGAATACCATTCCGAAAGAATGGCAAATGGAGCCGATCCGAGGTAATGAAACGGGAAGCAGAACTCCCATAATTCTCCCATTTTGGCCGTTTCTATAGCTACAAGATTCCGGCCCCGGGCACCACCATTCAAGCAATTTTCTTTCAAAGCCTTTCCGCTTCACTCGGCAAAGTCAAGCAAATCAAGGCTAGCGCCGTGGGTTATCATTTCCTGAGTTTCCCTGTGACAGGGAAAAATTCAGCAAAGATTTCTCCCAAATCTCTCCCACGGCCCTCCCATGGCGTCAATTCAGAAGGTAGCCAACGGCTACCGGGTACAGCTCACTGTTAAGGGGCAAAGAGACTCGCGCGTGTTTGATTCGAAGCGCGACGCCCAGCAGTGGGCAGCGCAGCGCGAGATTGAAATGCGTAATGGGAGCGCGGTGGGAGGGCGGACGTTCTCCCAGGCCGTGGAGCGTTACCTATCTGAGGTCTCGACCAGGAAGGAGGGGGAGAAGTGGGAGCGCTTTAGGCTCGATGCGATGCTGGCCCATTTTGGAGACGTGCCACTAGCCAAGATAGGACAGCCTGAGATAGCGGCCTGGCGTGATGCACGGCTCAATGGTGACGAGAATCACAAGCCGGTGACAGGCTCAACCGTGCAGCGGGAAAAGAACCTGCTACGAAACCTCTTTACCAAGGCGCGGGATGAATGGCATTGGATGGATCACAGCCCATTCAAGGGTGTGGAGATGCCCAAGGAAAATGAGCACAGAACGGCGCTATGGGACTGGAAGCGGATCAGGCGTGTGCTGCGCTTTCTGGGATATGTGCCAGGCAAGCCACCTGAGACGGCCTATCAGCAGGTTGCACTGGCCTTCATGATCGGCCTACATACCAGCCTGCGGGCGTCTGAGATACTAAGGGTTAACGCGAAGACTTTGAGCACTGAGACGCGGGTAATCCGGGTCAAGACCAAGACGATGAAGGTCGCACAGGTGCCGATCACGCGCCGCGCTGTCAAGGTGTGCAAGCTGGCGAATTTCACAATCACGCCGGTCGATCTCGATGCACTGTTTCGTAAATCTCGGGATGGGACGATGGCCGGCGACTACACGTTTCACGACTCGCGCGGTTTTGCGCTGACCATGCTTGCGCGCAAGGTTGACGTGCTTACTCTGTCACGCATCAGCCAGCACAAGGATCTGAAAATGCTGATGCGGTATTACCGAGAGACGCCGGAACAGATCGCCGCGCGGCTAGGTTGAGCTATTGCAGACCAGGCGCCCGTCCTCAAACGCGGCCCTGAGCGCCTTCGCCAGTGCGTGCTTCGTCACCAGCATGCACCCGCCATTCTTCTCGCAGATGGCCTTTTCTTCGTCTGTCATCGTCGCCTCCAGGGCAATGGCTGGGCCAACAATCAGGAACAGAATAGAGAATGTGACGAACAGCAGAAAGCCCGGCCAGCGGCAATTGTCGCGGCTGTGGTCAGGGCTTCCGCATTTGGTGCATGGCATGGCGTGATCCTTACTTGGTCTGCAACTCGGTCTTGCGGGCGCTGCTGGCGCTGGTGCCCATCCAATATCCGGTGATTGCTCCGAATCCGCCCGTCAGGATGGACGTTACAACCATCATCTTGATTTCATCAGACCAGCCATCGCGCATCAGGACGGCATAGGCAACGAGGTAGACCAGCGGGAGAATCGCCCCAGTGACCCATATGGCCGGATTCAGCCAGGACTTTTTCTCGGTCATCTCCGCATTGGCTTTGCGCGCAGCCTCTACGCCGCCACCCACTTCGGTTAGTTCGAACCACTTGGCCTCAATCGCCGACTTGACGCTGGCCGCAGCCGCAGGATCGCTCTTGATAGCCTCCGCCAACTCCTGCTCATTGCGGGCGCCAATGGCTTCCTTGGCGGTGTCAATCACCATCTCTACCGCTTTTATGTTTCTGTTAGACACGTCGGAACCAGAACCGAAAATGGTTCCTAGCTTTGGCAGTAGGTCGATTACGGCGCTGATAGCCGGGACGATAAAAGGGCTCACAGTAGTCTCCTTCGGTGGTTGTGCTGGCTGGCTTGTGATGATTCCGCCTGCGTTGATGTATGCCTCTTTGGCGTGATCCATACGCACGACTGGCTGGCCGTAGGGGCTACCTGGCAGGCTGGCCCATTCCTTGTTGCACTTGGACACAGCCGCTTCGAAGTTGCCAGCAATCACATCTTGCAGAGCGCCGCGTCCTTTGATCAGGGCAATCGCGCCCAGGTCTTGCGACTCTGGCGTGAAGTCGGTAAAGCCGTATTGCTTAACGAGCGTGTCCCATGTGCGCGACAGGAACTGATATGCCCCGGCTGCGGTGCTGGTCAGGGTCTTGCCGGACTTGCCAAGTTTGTACGTCTGCGCCTGGCGCGGGTGATCCGCGAAACTGAAGAACTGCGATCCGCCGAACATGCGCGAGTAGCCCAGGCCGTCGCTGGTGCCTTCGCCGTGGCGGATCATCATCAGGAACGCCCTGACGTTGTCCTCCTGCAGGGCTGCACGTAGTGATTCGAGCGGCGTCATTTGATTGGCATCCCGTTGCGTTCAAGAATTGATAACAAGCCTTCATTGCCGGGGAATACGACAAAGTTAGACGAGCCTTGCCCTGCGCCGCGTGAGCCGCCGTCTAGGTATCGGATTCCGGGGATGCCCATATCACGCAATGCGTTAGCCGATTCTGGGGTATTTGATAGCATGTCCCGGTACAGCCACTCCCCGTTGCGCTCTGGATTCGCAAATGACTTTTCAAACATCCCATCTGGCGCTCCTTTCCATCTGGGCGAGTTTTTGCCTATGGTCGGATGGTTTGAAATTGCTTCTAATACATGCGCCTGCTGACTCAGCGGCTTATCCCAGTCCAGCATCTTGGCGATGTGTTCGTCGGGCAGGTCTACTTTGTAGATGGAGCCTTTTGAAACTTCATCTAAGTTAGGCACAGCGCCAGCCTGCAAAGCTTTGACGGTTCCAAGTTGCTCGTTTGCAAGTTCCGTTGCCCAGTCTTTTCCGCGAGACTGCAAATCTGCTGCACTTTTATTCAGTCTTGCAACGACTTCTTTTATGTCTTTTCCATTATCTTTTGCCTGCTTAATCACCGCCGCAGCCCTATGGATTGGGTCTGCATTGTTGTACGGTTTGCCCTGCACAAAAGCATCAGCGTCTGACAATGTATTTCTATACATCGTTGCCACATCTGGAGATTCAGCCAAATACAGACCATGCCCGTAAGCCTGCGCACCCTCGCCCGTGCCGATCTTGGAACTGTCGAACTTGTCGAACTTGTGCGGCGAGCCGTGCCAAATAATCGCGCCGGTTTGTGGGTTAAGCGTGCGGGGCGCTGCAAGGTTCTCGCCGGCCTTCAACAACCAACTGGCGATCTGTGGCGCCTTGGCCGCAGTAATTGGCCCGAGCAGCCCGCCTAGTGTATTCCCGATGTTGTCTGCTGTGCTGCCGGGGTTGTCTTGCAATAGCCCACCTGATCGCATCTTGTCGGCAATCCATTCAGACCCGCCGACAGGCTTTTCTATCAGATCAGGCGGCGTATTCAACAACCCCATTTTGTGGCCCGCATAACCACCGCCAGCAATCAAGGCGTTAAGCGCGAGTGTCAACGTATCGACAGGCGCACCAGCACCACCAGCCCAAAATCCTTTGTTGACACCCTGCAAGAAATCAAAAGTTGTTCCCATTTCGCCCAACCTTCATGAGATTTTGACGTGAGATACAAACCACCCCACAGCACCGCCCACAGTCCCAGCAATGCCGCCAAGCCACACCAGCGTGCGCCAGCCGCCCTTGCTCTGCTCCATCAGGTCGCGCATGGCCTGTACGTTCTCCTTGAGCGTGTGAACGTCTCTTGAGAGCTGCGCTACCTGTTGCTCAAGCTGTCCATATTCGCGGGGATCAATGCCTGTCATGTGCCGCCTTAGAAGCTGTAACCAACCGAAAGATTAGTGGTCATGTTGTGGTAGATGGATGGGTAATCTGTGCCGCGCGTAGTCGTGTGCCAGGCGCTCAAATTCAGCGACCACTTGTCGATGCGGTAGCGCAAGCCGACCATGGGTCCGATGTTCCATTTACCGGCGTCACCAACCCGTAGGGGAACGCGCTCACATTGGCGACACCAAACCATGTCGGGGATGTCCATCGTCCATGTCGGGCGGTATAGGTACAGGCCGGTTTCAATCGTCCAAGGGCCGAACGGCTTGCCAATAGCACCAAAGACGCCCTGCACTTGCCCTGATCCGTACCAATGCGAGGTGGGCCAGCAGGTTCCGTTGCATGCCTTGGTGGCCGGGTTGTAGCCGCCATCATCTGGGGCAACGCCGTCCAGCGCTACAGCCTCGGCGGATGTCTTGACGCTTCCAAGACGCATAAAACCGGCGCCGTATTTCAAGCCAAGCGGGCCGGTGGTGTCGTACCGAATGCCCACAGATGGCGATGACATTCGCAGCTCGTAGGGGAACGCTTTTTGATACCACACACCATCACCATGTGGCGTGAACTTGCTGATACCGTTGAGGCTGGTCCACTCGCCAGCGCTGGCCTGGAAGCACAACAGAACCAGAAACAAGAACTTGAGTAATTTCATGGGTCGCCTAAAATGACAAAACCCGCACTAGGCGGGTTCTGGGGGTTGCTTGGAATTCACCGACTATCTGATTTGGAAATTCATCGCCGTTGTCGTGCTGGCGTTCCTGTACGGCCTGTTTGGCGGCGTCAGTCGGGACGAAGAAGCGGCGCGGCGCGATAAAGCCCCTGAGTGAGCAGCCCCATTTCCTCTGGGCTTGCCAGTAGTCCAGGCTGGCGCATTGCCGCCTGTTGGGCCATTGGTGACAGCAGATAACTCCGAGCCGCAGGACGTGCCAGCATCGCAGCCATAGGAAGCGGATTTGCAGACGCCATGCTAGCCCCGCCTGAGACCGCCCAATCGAGAGGGGAAAACGCCTTCGGTGCTTCCTTGAGCGATTGCATGGCCTTGGGAAATGCCTGCCCCATCTCTGCAATGGTTCTCAACTCGCCGGATAGCGGCTTGCCCTTCTCCAACTGCTTGGCAAGGGCTTGCGCTGATACTTCTCCGGTTTGGCTGTTCAAGCCCTTCTGCACAGAGTAGGTTTTGGCGATGATCTTGCGGGCCTCCCGCAGCGCGTCCAGTGCATCAGTGTTGCCGGTCGCGGACAAGTGCCGCTCAAGCTGGCTTTCAATCGCTGATGCAGCCTCTTTTGTGGCCTTGCCCAGCCCGGTGTCGCCGGTGCGGAATGCCTTGTCGGCTTGTTCCCGTAGTACCTTGATGGCATCCACCGCTCCGCCTGAGTCGAACTGTCCAACCTTGAGCGATTCGATCATGTCTCCCACTTCGTTTTTTGCAATACCGGGGAATGCCGAGCTTGCGCCCTTGTACGTCTGCCCGATGTCGTCAAGGGCTTTCATGTAGGTCTTGTCGGCTGTCACCATTCCGGCTTGTTTTACAGGCGCGTAAGCCTGCCCGGCTTGCTGTCGGATTGACTGCAACACATCGGCGTTCAGCACGTCATCAGCAGCCAGCCCCAATTCCTTGCGCACCAGCTTGTCGGTGATGGATTGATTGCGCTGGCTGGCAACCTGTGCCGTTTTGATCTTGCCTGACAGGCCGGATAGTAGTTCTGTGCCTATCCCCGGCTGTAGGTCTGCAGGCGGGACCACATAGCCAGACTGCGCGCCCTTTTGCGCGGCTGCGAACTTCTGCGCGGCGTTGGCCGTGGTTTCGTTCGCCATGGACTTGCGGATCATGTCGCCAGCCTTACCGGCGCCCATGGCAATAGCAGGCAGAGCGCCACCAACCAGGGCGCCAAATCCTGCGTCCTCTGGATTTACCAGCCCAGCAGATGCGCCACCTACAGCAGCGCCAGCACCAGCCCGTATGGCATTGCCCAGGCCAGTGCCAGCCATGTCGCCAGCGCGGAATCCGCCTGTCTGTAGGGCCGTGGCTACGCTGTTCAGCACCGGCTCAATGCCAGACCCATATCGGGTGCCGGCTAGGGCTTGGACAGGCTTGGCAAGCAGCCCACCCATTCCCGCCGTACCTGCTATCTCGCCGCCCAACTTGCCGCCCTTGTACATCCATGAATCAGGTTCAGCCCCCATGGATTGCAGGGCATCATCCATGCTCTTGCGGCGTGCGCGGTTAGACTCGAGGGACAAGCCTTTTCCGTCAATCGCATCGGACGCCATGTCAATCGGAGCAAGCAACGTGGCACCAATCGACCCAGCACCACGCACGGCCCCGGCCAGCAGGTTTCCAGCGCCTTGCTTGATGCTGTCAAGTGTGCTGCCATCTGCGTCCCACTTAACCATGCGGGGGTCGATCTGTGGGGCTTCGTCCCACTTAACCATGCGTGGATCAATTGGCATAGTCGGTGGTTCCATCAGAGTATTGAACAACTTTGCGGCCCCCGTACACTCCAGTTTTTACTATTGTTCTTTCGCCTGTTGCACCGCCTGCGCCGATGATTCTATCAATTGTCTTTTTGTGCTGGGCTGGCACTTCTGCCTGCACGCCACGAATTGCAATAGCTCGGTTCCTGGCCTTCTGCTCAATCACCCCAGGACTATCACCAATCTGTGGGAAATACTGCTGATCTCCCTTTTTCATTTCCTGATCGGAAATGACTGCGCCCGACTCCCGCCGCAATGTCGCGCTAAGAAAATCCAGCTTTGCCTGATTCAGCTTCTGCTGGCTTTCCGGGGATACAGCATTCAAAACGCTCCCAACACCGAACCCCATCCCGGCCCCAGGCAATGATTTTGTAGTGCCTGCTTTTGCCAGATCGCTCAGCACAGAGTCAGAGGCTTGCATACGCGACCCAAACAGCGCAGCCTTTGCTTGTGAGTCGGTCATGGGCTTGATAGCGTCCTTGGGTCCAAATCCCTTGACAGGCATCAGATTGCCAGAAGCGTCTTGTTGCACAAGAACCGGTGTTCCGTCAGGTCCACTAACCTCGAATGGTTTGGTAATGTTGGCTAGGTTAGATTCTCTGGCTCTGGCGTCGGTCATGTTCTGTCCGCGCATCGTTACTGCATTCGATGCCTTGCTATCAGGTGATTGGCCCAACGGCAAAGAGCCCGAAATATCCGCACTGTACGGACTCCGAAAGCCAACCTTATCGCCAAGGCGGACCTCTTCTAACTTGTCGCGCGCCTTCACTCCGTCCAAGTATTTCATGCTGCCATCTTCGGCAATGATGAACGCGCGGCCTTGCTGGTCGTAGCGTGGTTCCGTGGCGAATTTTGGCCCTTGTTTGACTAGCTTCTGTTGCAGATCGAGCGCGGCCATTGGGTTTATTCCAGCCAGCGCACCGGCAAGCCCTTGGTAGTCGTAGCCCGCAGGTTTTGCAGGCTGTCCAGCACTAGGCAGGATGCCCGACTCAGCATCGCCTTGAATTGCAGGTACGCTGGCCTGTCCTGGCGTGGCGAATCGCTTGTACAGCTCCTGCATCTGCTGCTGCTGTGCGCGCTGCGCCTGCTTGTCTGCCAGCGACGATTCAGCCTCTTGCATCTGCAATTCCTGCAGCTTGGCGAGCAGCTTCTGGCGCTTGAACTGATCGACAGAGCCTACCGCCTCATTGAGCCGCTGGCCGAACCCTGCGCCATCGGTGCGCGGCGCCGCTGCAGCAAGCAGGCCAAGGCCAAAACGGCCATCGTCGGTGTTGAGTATGTCGAGCAGGCCCATGGTTAGCCCCCGCTTCCACCGTCGCCGTACAACGATCCGGGGCTATTTCCTCCGCCAGTCTTGCCCTTGATGATGTCGTCAATCATGGCCTGAATTTCGTCGTTGGTCATCTGTTCGGGGTTCTTCGTTTGTTGCTTGGCGATGCCTGCAGCATTGGCCGGGCTGTATGGGTTCATTGCGTCCCAGTTCAGCAAGCCATGCGCCACGCCTTGTGGTGCCGTTGGGAAAACCTGCGGCGTGTTGTTGCGCATGATTCCACCCGGTTGTACTGCGCCGCCATAGCCTGCAGCAGAGCCCGGTGCGCCGCCCCTTTGGCGCTGGTAGCTGCTGCCCATCAAATTGTTGGCAAAGCCCATCAGGCCCGGTGCAATCTGCTGGTTCATCTTGTCGATGCCGCCAAATAGATTTTGATACCCCGTCTTCTGCTGCGAGTTGAACGGGTTGGACTGCATGTACTGCTGCAAATCCTGCCCGCTTTGCAGATTGGCCTTCATCCATGGTTGTGCGGGCTCCCATGGGGTTTTCTTCTGTTCGGTGGATTGCTGCTGATCGCCACTGTCCATGGCGCCGAGTGCTGCACTGCCAAGACTTACCCATGTTGCTGCGCTTAGTCCAAGTGACATACTGTCTCCTTATCCCGTAGTTTCAGTGTTCGTGTTTGAAGACGCTCGCTCTCGTCGGTCATCTCGTCTTCGATTGCTTCGATGTCTGTCAAATCCGTTTTGTAGATCGTGATCCAGACAGTGTTTTGGTGGGCGAATCCGACACGCTTCATGCCTGCCTTGGTAGGCAGGACGTGATGCCCTGTTAGGCGTCTCATGCCGTCATCTGTGGAAACCGTAATGTCTCCGGTGCAGATGTTGATGTGGTCGTGGTTATGCTTCGCACCCGTCAACACCACGCCTGCCGGGACCAATATGGTCCGGTAGTAGTGCCCATCGACTATGTGATGCGTCGTCTGCAAATCGACCTGAGGGGCGGCGAGAATTACCGCCTCAATGATGTTTATCTTGTCGTTGTCCAGCCTGACGACTTCGCCCATTACATGCCCTGCCGATTGCCGCCGTAAGCACTACCCAGGCCCATCGAATAGCCGCCATCAGACACTGGAGGGCCGAAGCCAAGATTGCCGGCGCCGCTGTAAAGTTGCGAGCCAAGCTGCCAGCCACCCAGCGCGCCAAGAATAGGATTACCCTGCGCGTCCTGGTTTGTGGTGTTGCTCGCCAGGCCCTGCCCGACGTTGTTAGCCGCCGTGTTGAAGTTGCTCCAGTTGTTGTATGGCGTGTTTTGAATGTTGGTGCCTGCCGTGATACCAGCTTGATTGCCCTGCTGCTGCGTGCCCCAGGTGTTCATCCCGAGATTTGCACCGGCAAGCTGGTTATTGACGTTGCCTTGGTTGATGTTGAAATCGAGGGTGGAGAAGCCAAGATCGTTGTTGCGCAACCCAAGGTCGTAGGACTGGTCGCCCTGATAGCGCTGCAAGTTACGGCCCATGGATGTCTGGTAGTCCTGCCCGTAGAGATTGGTCAGCGCATTGGTCAATCCTGAGTTGATGTCCTTGAGCGCATTGGCCTCAACGACGCCTTGCCGCGATCCGCCGTAAGAGCCGTTTTGAATAGCCCCGCTTCTGATGGACGGTGCTAGGTTACGGCTCCAGTTGTCGTTGACCTGGCTGGTGATGTTGCTGGCCATCGAATCGAGGTACGGATTCTTTTGGTATCCGTAGCCACCCATCCCGCCGCCCATTCCGAGGTTTCCACCAGCCGCAGCCTGATTGCCCGCCCATGGCGTACCGCCACCCATGCCGAGATTGCCGCCAGTCTGCTGAGGGAGTTGCTGCTGCTGTACCTGCGGCTTTGCATACTGCGTAACCTGAGACCCGTTGCCAACCGTAGTCGGGCCGGAAGGCAGAACAGACGGAGTATTGCCGGCGCGGCCCTGCGGATCGCTGCTCATGGCAGACGGGCGACCCATTACGTTCAGATACGACGATTGCGGGTCCATCCCGGCGAACGGCTGTGCATAGGCCGCTTTGTTGGTCGTCACGCCTTGCCATCCGTCCGTAACCCCGGCGTTTGTAAAGTAGTTGTTCAGATCCTGCAGGCCAACTCCGGTAGCACCAGCGAGGTCATTGACGTTTACGCCATATTGGTCCATCGCCGCCCTCAATTGATCCGGGTTGCCGCGATTCTTGGTCCAAAAGTCATTGATGGCCGCGTTCTGTTCTGCTGTCATTGCCATGATGTTTCCGATCTATCCTAGTAAATGCCACGCCGCATCGCGGTAGACGTAAACGCCAGAGCCTGCGCCGGGGTTCCATGTGACGCCGTCTGCCTTCACGATGTCGCCGCTCATGTACTTGTTTGGCGCCGCGTAGAGGGTGTCCAGAGAAACCCGTTCACTTGCGGTCTCCATGGCGTTGGCGATCTTTGTGAGTTCTGATCTAAGAAACTCAGGCAATTGCCCGGCTTCCTGCGGGACCACTCCGGGGACGTATCGAGCCATTAGAAAGCCCCCTGTTCCACGTAATCAATATCGAGCGTGCGCAAGCGCCAGCCGGGGTAATCGGCATTGTTGATGCGTAGTGAGAAATAGCGGCCAGTGGCGAAGAAATCTACCTTTGTCTGCGAGCCAACAATGAAGTTTTGTGCCGTCTGCCACGTTGGTTCTTCGTCTGCGTACATGCTGGAGCCGACTTGAATGCTCAGCGTTGCAGGCGGCGTTGAGTCCACCCTTGGAAACACCGCGCGCAATAGCTTGACAACATTGGGCGAATCGAAGTGCATTGCCTTACGCTCTAGCGTGGCAGTCATCAATGATCCGTTGTCAGTGTTGCCACTATCCACCATCACTATGGATGGCGTTGTCTGGCACAAGAGCAGTTTGCTTTGCGCTTTGCTGTATTCGTCAGTGTTCCAGGTTGTCGAATCCGTGTCCCATGTCCCTACATCACCAGCCCACGTTCCCAACGACGACGATGGCGCAAATTGTCCGAATGCGCCGTAGGTCACATTTGTAAGAACCCTGATTGCCCACGTCTTATCAATCCAGTTCCAGACTGCGGCCCTGTTGCAGGTCGTGGACGTTCCGTACGGGAAACACACCCACACTTCATTCTTTGGCGGATTTGATGTGACAAAGGCGCGCTTGTAGGCGCTGCTGTTGAGGTTGTTGAAAACATAGTCTTTTACAAACCCGTTTGCAATCGACACCGCACCTTGGCCTGCTTGTAAAACAATGTCTCCAGACGACAGCACAACATGCCCTAGCGGCGTAGCCACCGCGCAGCCACGGGCCAACATGCCAACATCGCCAGGAAGTCGCTGGAACCGGAAGATGTACGGCGCCCCAACGTAGGACATTGCGTACATGCTGCGCTCTTTGTAGACGATATTTACATCGCCCAAAGCTAGGCAGTCAACCAGCAAATCAGGGGTTTCTGCCAGGTCTTGTTCTCCAGCATCCAGAGCTGGGTTGTCTTCGTCCCAGCTCGTCGGGATAGTCCCGGCAACCGCCGTATGTGACCACTTGACCATGTGCGGGTAAACGCTGGCGCCCTTGGTTATTCCGAGTGCGACAAGGTAATTCTTGAATGGCCTGACAGATGCCGCCTTCCAAGTCGCGCCCCAGCCGGTCAACGTGGCAAGGTTGGTGCCGGTGTCGCCATTCCAGAACATCGGCTTGTCTACGCCGTTGTTAAGCACCATCACCCCGCCAATGACACCACCAGTCCACTTGTCATCAATCCCACCTGTAGGAGCGGTTCCGGTGATGTCTGTGCGTGTAGTGCCATCGTCCACATAGACAGCAGACAAGCCAGCATGCACCCAATATCCCACCGTGGACAGTTGGTACGGAATCAGGAAATACGGGGTAACAGCAGGCGCGGTGAACACGGAAGACATTCCGTCAAACCGCTCTGCATAGCCGTTGCCGAATCTGATGTTCGTCACGTCGGACCAATACCCAGGCCCAAGCTCCTCCGCACTCAGATCGGAATTCAGGCCCTTGCCAACATCCTTGATACTGATGATGGTCATGAATACAACCCCGCGTTGTATCCAGAAGGAGGTGTATAGGTGAGTGCGGTGGCACCAAAGTTGGTAGTTGATGTCCTAGTGCCAATATTAGAATCACACCCAACTGCGGCATACATGGTGCCTGTTATTCCAGTGTAAGCAGTGCCTTGGGAAACATTATTCTTATAGAAGATCAGTGTTCCAGCATCCATATCCAAAGCCACACCAATCACATCTGAGGTCGTGAACGATGCACCGTAAGCTGAAGAACTGGAGTTCCACTTGAGCGCATTTTGTGCATAGCCAAATCCATTCACGTCACTGCCTGGATACGATGTCAATGTACCGCTCGAATTGGCTATCCCAATGATGTTGACAGACCCACCCGTCGGGGTCACTTCCCAATACCATTTGCCACTACTCTTCCCTATAGTGCTCCGCACCATCCCGGTAAGCGTCGCGGGAATAGATGTACTAAGATTTCCACCGGAGAGCGTTACATTTGCGCCCTTATTTGCAGGGTCCAAGGTGGCGTAATTCTTGATTGATGCCGCCACCATCATTTGCTGCAATGCGCTCATATCAAGTGAGCCCTGATCCACTAATGATCCACTCTGTCGAAGTGACTTTGAGCGCAGTGGCAACACCATTGGCGGCCAGTGATCTACTTCCTGTAGTTCCTGAAACTGCCAGGCGCATGGTGTCCGTCGTGATGGCAATCGTCATAACGCCAGCAGATGCCTGATTCACAAAGGTGATCGCAGTTCCAACCGGGAAGGCCACCGACGCATTGGCGGGGATGGTGATGGTGCGCGCGGTGGTGTCGGCAGAAGGATGCAGGATGTGCTTGCCCTGATCCGCTAGGACCAGCGTGTAATCAACGCTCTTGCTGACCTGTGGGACATTGATATATCCAATCCCAACAGACGCGAGTCCAGCAAGCAGATTCAGATCAGTACACGTTGCCGTGACTGCTGCAGCGGTGAAGTTCGGAAATTGCGCGAGCAAAATTTGCTTAACGAGACGTATGTGATCGTCTCCTTCGGCCTTCGCATCAGTCGCTGCTGGCAGCGCCGAGTTAAGGTTAGATATAAATGTTGCGGCTTCGACGGTCATGTCTATCTCCGTGGCTTGATCTGTAGACCGCCGCGCGATGGGTTTGCTTTGCGTTCGATCATTCTTCGCACTGACTCAACCATCGGCCCGACCAGGCTGGATAGTCTTGCCTCTTGTTCTGTGTTCTGTGTGTAGCGATATGCTTCGATCAACGACGCCTGCAAGTACAGGTCATAGGCGTTATCGAGTAGCCAGTTCGTGGCGACACTGCCAGACAATGGGGCTACATTGGCCCCGTAGTAAATTTTGTAGGCGTATCCCGTACCGGCCTCTGGATATAGGCGCAGCCCGCCAGACTCCATGACATATCCATACGGCAAGCCGCTCGTTGCCGTCTCGGCTCTTGGGTCGCCGCCATAGTCAAGCGTGTATTCCCTGCCGCCGTAAGTCGTGGTGACCTTGACCAGGTAGGCGAAATCCGCAGGAAGCGTAATCAGCCCACCCGTCGTTGTGCCTGTTGTCGAGGTTTCAAGATCGCGGATATTGAGTTCGCGAAAAAGGAACGATTCAGCCAGCGCAATGAAGTCGGGAATCTTCGTCGTTAAATCGGTGCGATGTGTGTTCTCAGCGATCGCCGTCTTGAGCGTTGTGTAAGTCATCGCAGGAACCTGTCGAACGTCACCAGCTTGGGATTAGCCTTGAGCCAGAGCAGAATCTGATGCTTGCGCTCTTCCGACGACTTGTAGGTGTCATTGATGCGCGTCAGTTCAGCCATTGGAATGAATCCAACGTGATGCCCATCGCCCCACCTGTCGCCAGATGTGAAGACGCGCCGCGCGTGTGCCTCTTCAATCAGCGGCTCAGCGTCATAGGTCAATTTCTCGACTGCCTGATCGCCTTCGAGGATGATCTGCTTACGAATGCCGTAAGCATTGACGCCTTCGTCAATCGTTACGCTAGATTCGAGTTCCATCGTTAGATGTCCTCGACCGGGGAAACCTGAACCACGCCCGCCGCCGCCTGCTGAATGGCAGCGATATGCGTACAGCCGCATGTAGCTAGTACAACCGCCTCGGATGGCTGTACAAGCAAGTCGGTAGCGACTGCCGTCTGTGCGCCTGTGCCGATGCGAACGCACGCGGACACGGTTGCGGAAATTCGAACATAGCTCGGCACCTTACCTGCGGACGAGAGCGGGATAGTTGCCCCCGCAGATGTGCCACTGGTTGTGATGTTCACACCCGTTGCGAAGATTTGTAGTGCCATGATTTGTCCAGACGTAAAAAAACCGCCGTGAAGCGGTTCGCAAATGAATCCGGGCCTTTCACCCGGTCGGCTTATTGAGGGCTACTCAAACCCCATTAGGGAGTTAGGTTGGTGATCTTTGCCTGCGCTGTCGGAGCGCGAACGCTCAAGCAGCAATCAGCCGTGATCAGCACCTTGTCGCTGTCGCCAGTCTTGGCCAGATCGGTGGTTTTGAAGCCATCCAAGAAAGCCATGTCCAGATAGTCGGTGTTCAGCACATAGGCCGTATCGCCGCCGGACATCAGGTAATGAGGGACAACGGACAGTGATCCAAAGTCACTCATGTACACGTCAGCACCAGCCACCACAGCGCCTTGTTGTGAACCCTTCTTCACCTCCAAGCGGTTCTGCGCAATGCCAGAGAAGGAGGCAGAGAACAGCACCTTGTGGGCGGGAGACACAACCAGCATTTCGGCGAACTGGCCCGATGTGGTGTAGATGTTCTGGCAAGCGGTATCCAGCAGCGCCTTGGTGAAGGTTCGGTTCGTACCCGCAGTGATCGCCGCCGTAGGTGCGCCGGATGTCCAAGCAGCAGTCGCGCCTGCACCGTTGTGCAACGGGTTGGACACACACTGCACACCCAGGCCACCGGACTGGCCAGCAACAGAGGTAGTAGCGGCAATGGCCACCTGAGTAGGAGACAACACCATCGCTTCGATGTTGCGCTTCAGCTCAAGCATTTTCTTGCCTTTGAGGTAAGGCATTTCCATGCCCCGGCCAGCCTTCTTGACGATATTGGCGCGGCGAGAAACGCCGACCGTACCGTTAAAGATTTGCAAGTGGTTGCCGATGCGCACGGTAGCAACTTGTGCATCAAGCGTCACGTCGTCACCGTCGATCATCTTGTTCGCAGCGGATGCAGCGGCAAGCGAGTCGGTCTGCCACTCGTGGAAATCAGTCACCGCAGTGACGCGACCCATAGCAGAGGTGATCGGCGTTTCAGCCGGGCTGGTGTTGAAGATTTTTTCCAGCAGGTCTTCGCGGTTGCCCTTGAGTGATGCCTTCTGGTAGAGGTTAGTTGGGACAGTCATTTAAGACTCCTATGTGTGAATTTATCGAAGGAATGCAGCCAGATCAGCCAGCTTTGCCCGACCGCTCTTGAAGCGGTTGTCGAGCTCCTTGCGCTGGCGCTCTTGTGCTGCACTTGCCTGCTTGTTGGGCAGGCGTGGCGCGTTTTGCGCCTTCTTTGTGACCTCTGGAGCTTTGTCTTTGAGGGCACGGTATGCCACCGCGTCTTGAAGCGCCAGGACGAGCCGGTAATCATTGATTCCGCTCATTTCCTCCGGCTTGTAGCCGTAGGTCTTCATCACAGTGGTGTAGATGTTTCGGAGCTTGGGTTCGTCGATCTTGGCCTTTTCGAGTTCAGCCCAAGAGTTCCGCTTTACCTGCTCCATTTGCGCCGCCCGCATTTCTTCGGATCGCTTTTGCGCTTGAGTCCTCTCGCTCTTGATCTCGTTATCAAGGCTTCCGATAAACTCATTGATCTGCGTTTGGCGTTGGCTCTCAGCCACCCACGCGTCTGGGTCGTCGCGCGCTAGCTGAGCCATTTCAGCCGACGATCTAAGCCCTAGAATGCGCGAGGCTGCCGATAGGACAAGCTCCGTCTTCTCGGCATATTGCTTGGTGATCTCGTCGTGTTTGCCGACGAAGAAGTTGACCGCCTCATGCTCTCGCGCCGATAGCGCCTGCATTTTGCGGGTGTAGTCAGCCTGCCTTGTGTAGCTCTTTACGAGCTCTTCAGCAGCAACTTCCTCCGTCTCTCCTGTCGGTTTGCCGTGCTCATCAAGGACAGGAACCTTGATTTTCTGATCAGTTGTCGGAACTTCTTCGGCCTTTTCCTCTTCGGGCTCATCGCCCTCTGATTCTTCCGGCTGATCGCTTGCATCGGACTCCGTGTCCGCTTCTTCTGCGGGTGTGTCGTCTGCGGTTTGTGCTTCTTCCTCGTCAATCGGGTCCGTTTCCGGGGTGTCCGACAAGAAATTGGCAAGGTCTGCGAGTCCTTCGGCTGCGGGTGCTGATTCAGCGTGTCCGTCCATTGGGATTTTTCCTAGATTTGCCCGTACCTTGGCACCGTACAGACGTAAAAAAGCCCCAATGAAGGGGCTATGTGGTTGGTGCTAACCGGGTTACGCTACGCGCCTGAAGAATCGCCTTGCCGGGCCTTCGTCTCGCGCGTCATCAATCTCGATCTTCTTTTTGGCGAGCTTTCCACGTTCCACCAATCCAGCTAACAAGCCCTCAAACGTGTCTGCCAGTCGAGCCATTTGCAGGAAAAGAACTTGCTTCTCACGATCCGCGATGGAGCAACTCTTCCACTGCTCCACAACGCTGGCTTTTAGCAGCGTCATGGCTTCCTGATAGGCCGCATTCTCAAGTACAGCCGTTGCGTCAATGCCGCGTTGTAATTCTTGTCGTTGATTCATGCGAGTAAAAGTAAAAGTTCTTCCTCTTCATCAAGCATCTGCTCAATTTCGCGCTGTATCTGTGCGATGCGTTGATAGTCCTGCTGTCTTAGCAGGGCCACCATGTCAAACGGCAGTTGTTGCGCGTCAATCACACGCTCAAGTGCCCCGATGCTGATGACTTCCTCTGGCTTGTCTACATCCTTCAGAACACGAGCTGCGATGCGCTTCTTTGCGCCCCTGGATTTGGCCTCGTCTATCGCCGCCTGCGCCTGTTCTTCGGCCTCTATGTACGCATCAGCCTGCTCTGCTGTGTCGAACAGCAAGATGTTGCCTCTACGCCGGATGTAAACCTTCTTGGGCTTGCTTGTCCCGCCGTCACCGTCACCCTCAGCATCTGCTGCTACCGGGCTGGAGGCTAGGGGGGTGGAGGCGAGCATGGGTTGTTAGCTTCGTGCAGAGGGGATGATCTTTAGACAGGCTGCTTAGGCCCGACCCGGAAGTCCTCAAACGCGATCACAGCGGCTCCAGCATTACCCGTTCCAACCTTGATTAGCGCGGTCAGATTTGTGAATCCTGTTGGCAGCGTCCAGTCAGGCGTTCGAATCACCAACGGCCCAGTGAAGTCTTTGATTTTCGACGAGGCAAGATAAAAGCCGCGAACCGCTGTTCCGCTACCGTTGTCATACAGTTGGACAGATATTTCCTCAAGGGCTGTGCTGGAAACTACGTTTAGTGAAAGGTAGCATTCGACAACCGTTCCTACAGCAAGTCCGTTTGAAAATGTAGCGACTGGTTGTAAAGTCAAGACTTCCGTTGTTGTTGCACCGGAAATTGTCCATCTGTAGTCACTACCGGGCTTGTCTGTGTACGCCGCGTTCGATCCAACAGCGGCAATGTTTGCCCCAGTGGTTCGTGTTACTTTCCAGCCTGCTGGTATCGTGCCAGATATGCCAGATATTGCGGTGCCACCTGACCCCTCAAATGTATCCATGCCTGCGGTCGCTAAACTGGAACCGTAGATGTTGTCTGTGGCGTCGTACATCGCAAAAAACCCGCGCCGCTGCACTTTCCGACCTGACCCCCCAACAAGCTCCAGCATCTTTACCCCCATAGGCTTGCCAACGGAAACGGCTCCTGCCCCGGACAAATGCACGTTATCAGAGGTGTTTTCAGCAAGATATGTACCTGTCGCGGGGTTTGCAAGATAGCTAAACAGATCAAAAAACACCAAGCGCGGACTGCTGGCACACAGCTCGTAAATCCAATTGTTTATCCGCTGTTTGGCCTTACCCTGCGCACCGGTATCAGAATCTCGGGGGGGCAGTGTGCAGATGACAACTTTTGCTGCATTGATTAGTGGCAAAATAGCCTTGATGTTTGCGATTGTTTGCGTAGCAGTTACTGCAGCCGGAGCATCGTTTTGACCGATACATAACACCGCAATTTCGGATTGGATAGTGGACCACTGCCAAGATGCGGCTAAAAAGTCCGTAGAATTTGCACCGCCCAAGCCGTAAATTGCTTCGTTACCATTTTGAACGTCTTGAAAATACGCAAGTTTCAGTTGCTGTTTTGCGAAAGCCATGGCCAAAGTCGGAAAACCCGTCACTCTGTAATCCAGCAAATTGAACGCGGCGGTTTTAGCAGTCACCGCCAAGCTAAAGGTTGTGTACGTGCGTGAGCCGCCGAACCAGTTTAAGTAAATTCCGTGATTAGCTACGCTGGACGGCACGTAAATCATGCCTGACTTGCTTGCGTCAGTTGCTGCACCCGCTGATTCCCCGTTTGCAGCCCACGTTAACGTGAGCGTGGTCGAGTTATACGCGAGTGTCCCGGCGCCAGACGGGCATAGCAGTTCCGTACCTTTAATCCAGAATGCCGCACCAGAGGTCTGAGCTTGGTTGGTCGTTGGAGGCGTGAGGTAATTCGCAGCCTGCTCTGTCAGCGAATCCCCATAAAAAGCTATCGTGTTTGCTGCCCGTGCGCCAAATACCGAACCACCCGCCACCAAACTAACCCCCCCAGTGGCTGCGTCTGTTTGGGCAAGTACATGCGTATCTGAAACAATCGCTGGCGTTACGTCAACGTCGAAATCAATCTCACTCGCCGCACTTGATTGCAAGCGGATCACAGCACCTGTCGCATATGGTCCATACGTGCCGCCAGTTGCGTTAGTTGCGATGGTCGATGGCGCGGCAAGGCCCGCAATGACGGAGGCGCTGTAGGTTCCTGACACTGCCACCACGGCCATAGATTGCCCGGGTTCGATGGGCAGGTCTCTGCTGTCGCCGTTGCGCAGTGTTCTAGTCGTCATTACTGGACTCCTTGGGCTCGTCCGTCAGGACCGCGAATAATCATCTTTGGCTTGGCCAGGTGCGCCATGAGTTCACCGTGCATCTGGACTAGCTGCGCCATCGGATCGGATTGTTCGGCAACCTCATCCGCAACGATCTCAGGTTGCTGTTGCTTCAATAGCTCCAGACGCTCGGCAGCCTCCCAATCCCCGGACGCTTTCCAGCGGTCGAAGTTAAGCCGCTCCACTGCGGCCTGTGCATCAAGTTGAGCCTTCAGAACCTCGCGCTCTGAGTCACGCCGGTCATTTGCGGCTTGCAGTTCAAGGTTCGCCTGCACCTCTTGCAACTTGGCCTGAGCCTTCAGTTGTTCAAGCTGCATCTGCGCCTGCATTTCAGCCTGGAACTTCATCTGCTCTTGCTGTGTCTGGGCTTGGAACTTCTGCGCGTCAGCCTGCAATTCCATCTGCTTCAGTTGCAACTCAGGCGGCGGGCCGGGCTGGAATGGCTTGTTCGGGTCTGGCTTGTTCAGGAAGTTCTGCACGTCCTTATAGCCAGCATTTTCGATGATCTTGGCCTGCGTGTGATAGATGTGGTCCGGTGTCGCCAGCCCCATTCCCATCAGCGCCATCTGGTTTTGCATGATCATCTGCAACTGCCCGGCCTGCGCTTGCTTGTCGCCAGTGCCAAGCCCGACATTGATCGTCATGTCGTACTGATCGCGCCATTCGTTCGGGTCGTATTCGACGAACTTGTCCCGCAACCTGAACGCCAGCTTTTCCATCGTGCCGTCGGTCAATTCCTTCAGAATGCCCGCGAAAATAGGCTTCAGCAGAACCTCGGCAACGATGCGCGCAATCAACTCGATACGCTGCGCAGACTGGGAGACATCAATTTGCCTGCCGGTTGCAGTGTTGTTCAGCGCGTCCGGGTTCATGCCCTGGCTTGTGCGGCTTACCCCCGTGCGGTTCTCCCGCATCGTCTGTATGTACTCCAGCAGCGGCATCGTCGCACCGGCGACAAACGGGGTAATTTGCTCCGTTACCGCATCCATTTGACGTACACGGATCACGCCACCAGGGCGAGAATCAAGCAAGTCGTCAATGTTGGCCAGCGGGCTCCAATTGGCGTCCGTCAGCACCTTGGTGCGCGGGTTGTTGGCCAGGTAGCTGCTGTTGAAAGTCTGGCGCAGCAGCTCGGTGTGCATCTTCTGCAGATCGCCCACTGCATCAGCAATCGACATGCCGTCCCACCGATGGGTGTTGAGCGTCGGGCTACACGTGGCAATCGGAACATGCGAGACGATCTCGTCGCTCAGAATCTTGTCTTGCAGCCGGTAGATGCAGTGCCGCTCTGCGATGTTGTCACCATCCGCGTCGATCAGGACATATTCAATCCTGATCCAGCCCTCAGCCATCGAATCGTCATTCTCATTGCGATCATCGAACGATGATGCCGTAGACACTCCCGCCTGAGTGACTTTCGACAACCGAAACTGCGCATCGGCGCTGAACGCCATGCCATCCGAGCTGCGCAACTCGTCTGCCGTGCAGTCAAGCCCCATCATCTTCACGTCAGATAGCGTGACGCGCATCATGCGGCAGACGTAAGGGCAATCGGACAACAGCGGGCTTGTCCACTCACGGTCAATCAGCAAATCCTCGGGGGAAAACGCATCAACCTTGATGATCGTTTTCTCTTCGGTTTTCTTTAGCCGACCGTTGAACACCATCACAGGCATTCCATCCGGCCCGACCATCTCGGCTTGGTTCGCCTGTTCGATCTCGCCGCCCTGTTCTGTCAGCATGGCAAGCATCTCAGGCGTGGCGCCCTTGAATGGTGTAGAGCTGACAACTTCCTGCGTCTCTTTGCGCCACATCACAGCGCAGTTACGCACCGTCAGCATGTCCTTGAGCGCGGTGTACAGGATCAAGAATCCATTGTTCTGCTTGTGGAACACGTAGTTAACCGCGTCCGTGGCCTGCTCGCTGGGCTCAACGTCCGCAGCCTTGGATGGCTCAAACACTACCGCCCGATCAGTCGCCATGAACGTCTTTATCAACTGCGGCAGGATCCATTCGACCGTGTCTTGGATGTCGCTGCTGACGATCTGGCTCCAGCCCTCTTCCTCGTTGCCGTAGGGCATACGGTGATATTCCCGCATGGCCGTCTCGCGTTCATTGGCGAGCTGGCCCCAGACATACGAGCCCGCCGTCTCCTCCTTGCGTCTGAGCAGCTCCAGCAGTTCGTCTTCGTCCATTTTCATGCTATGTAACGCCGCTTGTATTCGATTGGTTTGATTTGATTCATACTGCCTGCGATGGATTCGGCAACGATGGCCATGAGTCCGAAGCTGTCCGCTCCGTGGCTGGCCCAATCGTGCTCAGGGCCTAGCCCAATATTCCTGTCGGCGTCCGTCTTCTCGTGATACCAGCCCAATGCATCCAGGCCCGGCTGGGTTGTTGGCTCGTTGAACCACATATTCCCAAACAGTCGGCGCACAGCTTCAATTCGCTGCTTGGCCGCGCCCTTGCCTTGATTGGGGACTACCTCGACCGCGTAACCCGCCTTTTGCAGCGCCGATTGATAGGACACGTCGTAAACCTTGTCCTGCGTGCTGCCGTCATGCGGGAGCCAGATCGACAGCTTGCCCGGCTCGTAGCCCTGTGAGCGCATCCATTCCAGATGCGTAGCCAGTGGCTGACCGACTGCCTCGTAATAGTTCAGTAGCCGAATCTCTTTGCCGACAAACTGCGCAATCCAGATCGTGAACGCATCGGCTCTCTGTCCAGTCCCGCCGATGTCTACAAATGCTCGCAGCGCCATCAACGGATCAGGGGCAACCTTGCCGATGCGCCCCTGCGCCCTGGCCTCCGTCAAATGCCGCGCGAAGTACGCCCCGGCGATGACGCTTACATACGCGCCTTCCCAGATGTGGTCATATTGGTCCGGGCGCTCTTCCTTGTCTAGCAACCGCTGCCGTTCCAACTTGGCCGGAAATTTAGGGTTGTCCCGCCAATTGAGTTCGACAATCTTGGTGAGCGGGTTGTCCGACTTCCTGAACCTGTCCTCTACCGGAGCCGTCTTGCGCTTCGGGTTCCACGTCACCCAAAGCTCGGCATTCCAGCCGTCGCCCTCTTCCCGTAGCGTCGGGATCAGGATGTTCCAGGCTTCGTCCGTGACAGGCTCGGCCTCATCAACCCAGCAAATGAGGATTCGGCCCTTTGACTTGACGCTCGCAATGTTTCGGTCAAGTCCAACAAAAGCGAATTCAATCCGCCCATCGTGGCTCTTGATGTAGTTCTGCCCAATGTCGTAATACGCCAGCAGCCAAGGCTCGTCTTCAATCGCCCTCTTGACCTCTTCGAGGCTGGAATCGGCGAGGCTGTTCATAAACTGCCGGGCGCACAGCATCAGGCCCTTCTGACCAGCCATCCCGAATCTGTATCCAAAGACGGCAATCATCTTGGCAAAGCTGCGCGTCTTTGCTGACCCGCGCCCGCCGTATGCGCCCCTTACATCCGCTGATCCGTCAAATACATCGATCAGCTTCTCGGGCAGCTCAATTGCTGCCACGCATCGGAACCAGTTCGACCCGCACCACTTGCTGCACCGGGCTTGCTGGATCGCCAGCAATCGTCATTGGCAAAACTTTGCCCACCAGGCCAAGGAAGGCCGCAGCGGTCTTAGGATCGTTTGCGCGCTCCTCAAGGTAGCTAGCCCCCCCGACGTTGCTTAAAGCGGTCAGGATCATGGCCTTAATGTCTCCAGTGACCTTGTTTGGTACTCCCTTGCGGCTTCTAGTAGCAATTGGTGGTTTTCTGGTACTTTTGGGTATTGTGCCCATGCGAGTCCTTCCGGGTGTTCGCCAAGTTAGTGGGTGCACACCCCCGCGCTAGCGCTTTATGGAGGCTTTACGCTAGCCTTTGTTCGTGGTGTGGTGCCGGTGTTAGATATAGGCCACTTGCCCGGCGCTGGCCGTAGCTTGGTGCTCCTTGTGCCGTAGCCTGGCGGCTGTGGTGGCAACTGCTGGCGCAGAGCAAGCGGGATGATTCGCCGCCCGCGAGGATGCGCCTCTTGCATGTAGCGTGCGCGTGTGGGCGATCTCGGGGCGGCTGAAGCAAAAAAGCCCACCGGATGGCAGGCTTTGGAATTGGCTCCGGCGCTTTCAGCCAGAATGCTTGTCGGTGCTTTCAACCGCATGTTGTCGGAGCTTACATCCGCATCAGCCGGGGACCCCCAACCTAGGCCAGCTTATGGCGCTGTGCCATGCCAAACAAAAAGCCCCGGCACATTGATATCGTGGCTTTATGGTAGGCCCCATTGTCGTAACGCTACATGGGTCGCAGCGGGAACACTCTCTCAAGTACAGCTTCTCAGACTGCTCGTCGAGGGTTCCTCCGCATTGGTTCTTTGGTGGCCGGTGCTGATCTCCGGCATCTTGATTACACAGCTTTCGCTGGTCGTTTCCAGTGTTCAAGCAACTGGCACCGTGGCGCATCAGCCTGCGCATTCACCAAACGGCTGCTGACTCTACGGACTTGCACCGCCATCCTACTGAGCCGTCCTGTACGGTCAAATCAGCATGCGTTTGAGGAATTTTAGAGACGGAGCTATGCGATTCAATCGCCCACGCTCGCGCCTGCAATGTTGTTTGTATCACTATTCCTGCATTAGTGCAAGCATCGTCCATAGGTGTTTACCCTACACTATCCCCGCAGTGCTCAGCCTAGCCAGCAACGCCGCCCGTGCCAGTCCAAGCAGCTTATAGCGCTCTTCCCTGTCTTTTGGCAGTCTCTCGCTTCTCCATACGTGCACGCCAGATGCGAGGTTGCGCGCCTGGATCTGCAGCGCTGTCCGGTATAGATGGTCCAACTCGTTGACGTGGAAGTCAAACGCCCGCATGGTCTGGTCGCGGATAGTACCGTCGATCACGTCATTCTCGCTGTCCCATTGTCGACTGCTGCGGGCTCCCGCAAACATGGCGCTGGTTCCATGACTGGCAACGATCTGAAAGCCGCGCGCCCAGCGGTGCCAATCCGCGAGCAGGTCGTTTAGAAGCTCGTTGCTGTCGTTTTTCATCTATGGATGGCCCTTCATGAACTCGGCCAGCACCTGCCAGCCTGTCTTTAGGTTGTTCCTGACTCGCGCATTGCTCACGTAGCCTGATGCCGTCCTGCCGCTGATGCCCAACGTGTTGCCGATTTGCTTCAAGAGCATGCCGTCAGCAAGCATCTGCAGCACCTGGCGCTCACGGGGTTGTAGTTTCAAGCTCATGATTTGGCCTCAAGCAGTAGTTGAGAAAGCATGTAACAGAACGGCTCTCCGTTGCCCTCTCGTGGATCTATGCCGCAGCGTTCGAATGTGTGAAGGACTGCATGGCTCAGCTCATGCGCCAGCACATGTGGTGCATCAGCCCACACAAGATAGGTCCACATACCATCCACACCTTCGCCGCCATTGAATCGCCCCTCGCACGCGCAAATAAGCACGTCTGGGGCGCTGAACAGCTCTTTGTGCGCGCGCTCGTACTGCTTACGACTCTTCGCAACGAAGAGTCTTCCGTTGTATGGGCGTAGTGACAACTCTTTCATGACAATTTCTCGATGGTGTCGGCCAACCAATCAAGCTCGCTCTGCTTCCTGGCCCGCATGCGTGATTTGTCACCG
>Ga0207971_100145_pt1 | contig 40602 bp, 51 predicted proteins | sample LakWasMet56_HOW8_2_FD_183890 | JGI IMG/M metagenome (GOLD analysis project Ga0207971, IMG submission 183890) | Freshwater sediment methanotrophic microbial communities from Lake Washington under simulated oxygen tension - Sediment Metagenome... | ecosystem: Environmental > Aquatic > Freshwater >... | reverse complement strand
AGCGGTTTGCTTCAATGGCTACATCCGGATTTTCCTACGGAAAATCCGCTGCTGAATGGAATGTTTTGTTATATTTGTAATGGCTTGGTGTTGGTGCAACGCCACTGAGAGCAAGCCGCAAAACGTTGTGCGTAATGTTAGAAAAACGAGACGAATAAAGAAAAAAATGAAAAATCTATTTTTTATAATATCAATATTGTTCACATTAAGCTCTTGTAATTTTTCAAAAAAAGAAAACAAGGTAATTACTAAAAAAGAGAAAATTGAAGCAACAAAATCTAACAACGATTCAGTAATAGTTCCTGCTTTTGAAATTCAATTAAATTTATCTGAAAAAGCAGAAAAAAAATTGCGTGAAGAAAATGAAACTGTAATTATTGAAGTTGAATTTATTGGAGATCCAAAAGAACATATATTAGAAAATAAAAAATATGAGATATATGATGAAAATGGACAATTGACAATTGGATCCAAGAGAGTTGAATTAAAAAAAGAAAGAAATGTAAAGTTTAAAAATTGCAAAGTTTCTAATGATTTACTTCAACTACTTGAAAACAAAAATTATGATATCAGAATAAATACATTTAGTGGTAGAAAATCATCCGAAGATAATTTACTTGACTGCGATTATTTCGAAGACAATATTGAAAATGTAAAAAATCAGATAATAGTAATAAACGGAAAACTTATTTACGGAGAATAAAAACACTACGCACAACAACGGTTTTATGCAAGTGGGGTTTTAGGGCAAAACTGAAACATCTTTTTGTATATTTGGCTTGAGTAATAAAACAAACTAAAGGAACAAAAATCCCCACCTGCATAAAGCCGCATAACGTTATAAGCAAGCTAACCAAAATTACGCAAACGGATAAATAATCTAAATCATTTTGAAGTAAATCAATTCTAAAAATTGAAATGAGTAAAAATATTATACCTCAAAAAAGTACACCTAAAGAGAAAATTTATATTTTTTTTATCATTCTCGGTATGTCAAGCATTGTTTATTTTATAGCAACAGACTTAAGAAATCAGGAACTGAAAAATATTGAATTTATAAATCGAGATTATAAAATCACACGTGGAATAATTACTAAAAAATCTGTTAATAAAGGCAGACATATTACAGTCGAGTATAAAGTTGAAGGGAAGTTGTATAAAGACAGTGACGGGTTTAATGAAAATGACAAAATTCAAGAAGGAGATAGTATTTATGTAAAATATTCCATATCGAAACCTGAATTAATGATAACTGAATTTAATGACGAATATTAAAAGCCTGCTTATAACAGCGGTTTGCTTCAATGGCTACTTCCGGATTTTCCTACGGAAAATCCGCTGCTGAATGGAATGTTTTGTTATATTTGTAATGGCTTGGTGTTGGCGCAACGCCACTGAGAGCAAGCCGCAGAACGTTAGCTGTGATTTTACCGAACGACAACACCAAACGAACTCAGCAGACAAAAATATTGAACCTCACAGACAAATCTATTATTTAGCACCGACTTAACTTTGCTGTATAAATCATTAAAAATAAAAGAAAATGAAAAAAACAGTAATTATCACAGGCGGAACAACAGGTATCGGAAAAGCAACAGCTTTACATTTTGCGAAAAATGGTTACAATGTAGTAATAACTAGTAGAAATGCTGACAAAGAAGCATCTGTAATTGCAGACTTTAAACAAAATGGTGCAGACATTACATTTCTACCTTTAGACGTAACAAACGAAGAACAAGTAAAATCAGTTATTGAAACGACAGTTAAAAAGTTTGGTAAATTAGATTCTATTGTAAACAACTCGGGAATTTCATTAGGAAATGCAGTATTAGCAGAAACAGAATCTAACGACTTAAAACAAATGCTTGAAACAAATGTAATGGGCGTTTATTATGGAATGAAATATGCAATCATAGAAATGCTAAAAACAGGTGGTGGAACAATTGTAAATTTAGCTTCCATAGCAGGATTAAATGGTTTGTATGCAACCGCACAATACAATGCATCAAAACACGCAGTTGTAGGCTTAACAAAAGGCGCATCTATTGATTATGCACAACAAGGAATTCGAGTTAATGCAGTTGCACCAGGAGCAATTAAAACAGATATTTTGAAAAACGCTATTGCTTCAGGAACATATGATGTTTCAAGCATTGAAGCAATTCATCCAATGAATAGATTAGGTGAAGTTGAAGATATTGCAAAAGCAATTTACTTTTTAGCATCTGACGAAAATACATTTATGACAGGAACTATTTTAAACATAGATGGCGGTTATAATGCAAAATAATCATATTAAAAATAAATAGAATATTTTTACAAAGATTTATCAGTAAACTGATAAATCTTTGTTTATTAATTAAAAAATGAAATTATGATAAAAAATACTTTTGATTGGTACAACGGAGAAATTTTTGAAGGCAAATTTATATTAGGGTTTGGGCTATTTCTAATTGCAATTGCATTTCTGTTTTATTTATACGGAAATTTACCATCTGCCAAAGTGTTGCTTTTTCCTTTATTGGTTATTGGAATCTTTTTTACAGCAATTGGTGTAGGTAGCATTTATTCTAACAGCAAAAAAGTAGCACAAGTCGAACTAAAATTCAATGAAAATCAAGAACAATTCATACAAACAGAAATTAAACGAGTTGAAGATTTTCAATATCTTTACCCAATGTCAATTGGAATTAGTTTGTTTTGTTTTGCTGTTGCGCTTGGATTGTTATATTTTGTAAAAAATATTCATTGGCAAGCAATTGCCATTGCTTTGATTTTATTTGGTTCTGCTTTTGCTATAATTGACTACTTTTCAAAAGAAAGAGCGACAATTTATTATGAAAAATTAACACATCTCAAATCCTAAATGTTACAAGATAGAACACAAATAAATATACTTTTCTCTTGCACAGGAGAACCAAAAAAAGATTTTGAGCCGTTTGTTCAAGACTTTGCTTTATCATTTATCTTAACAGGAAAAATGATAATAAATAACGGAACAGAAACTACAGAATACAATACAGGCGACATTGGTTTTATATCAAAAAATCAATTGGTAAAAACGCAAAAACTACCACAAGAAAATAAACCATTTATGGGAATTAGTATTTTTTTGCCTAAAGAAACGCTTTATAATTTTTCCAAAGAACATAATATTTTTCCTAAAGGACAATATACCGGCAAACCAAATTTTATATTTCCTCACGACCCATTTTTAAAAGGTTTTTTTGATTCTATTATTCCATATTTTGAAAATCCAGATGCGTTAACCGAAAATTTGACGAGAATAAAAACCAACGAAATAATAGAGCTTTTGATAAAAAAAACACAAATGCAAAATCTTCTTTTCAATTTTCAAGACGATTTTAAAATTGATTTAGAAGCCTATATGAATAGAAATTTTACGCACAATATTCCGTTAGAACAATTTGCAAAACTAACAGGAAGAAGTATTTCAACATTCAAAAGAGATTTTCAAGAAATATTTAAAGAAACACCAAGTAAGTGGCTCATTAAAAAGCGACTTGACTTGGCACATTTTTTAATTACTAAACAAAACAAAAAACCAGTAGAAGTTTATTATGATGTTGGCTTTGTAAGTTTTGCTCATTTTTCTCGTATGTTTAAAGCAGAATTTAAAATAAATCCATCGGAAATAGAAAAAAACCACAGCTAACACACGTTTGGCGCAATTGCGAATTTTGTGGTAAATTCACGTTCACTTTTCGCAAGAAATATTATCCCCCCGCTCGTGCGCGAATCCTTTCGCGTTCTTAAATGTTTTCCCTCCGTCAGTTCGCCAATCAATCCCTAGGCTGACAATTGAATATGAAAAAGTGAAACTTTCAAAATCCTACACAACAAGAATTGATGAAATCATTACAATTAAAATATAAAAAAGTTGTTTATATTTGATGATATTTACTAGTTAGTGGCTAGTTTACCAAAACCACAGAAAAATAGAACTTTAATGAAGAAACTTATTTCTTTTACCATTTTTATATTATTGTCTTTTACCATAAAAGCGCAATCAAAAATTAGCTTTGAGAAAAGTTTAAAAATAGAGCATATTTATGGAGATGAAAGTTATGCAGTAGAAGAAATGCAATTTGAAGTCAGTGATGGAATAGTTTATGGTAAAATAACGAATCCAAATAAAAATGCTTTGCTAAACTCTGAAACTAAACTAAACGAGAGCGAAGTTGAAGTTTTGAACTCTTTCTTGAAATTAGTTGATAAATACCAAAATAATTGTCAAGAAGAATTTACAAGTTCTTATGTTCAATATTATACGATTACTAAAGACGGAAAAGAAATAAAAATATTCAAATTTTGCAATTGGGAAAAGCTAACATATTTTGATATTAAACTAACACTTTTTGGAAAGTATCTTAAGAAACTTGAAAATGAAGAGAAAAAATTAAACCATAAACTTTTTACTTTTCTAAAAGGCAAATGGAAAGGAAATTTGCGGTTTGACAAAGTTGAAAATGGACCTGTATACAATGTAGAAAAGTTTCAAAAAGTAAATCCTAAAGAAGAATACTTTGAGTTCAGAAAAAATCAGAAATTAATATTACATCTAAATCAGAAAACTATTTTTTATGAATATCGTATTGATTTTCTGGATGGCGAAAAATATTTAAACATATTTGGCGACGGAGATAAAAATGGAGAAGAATTTATTTATGGTCACAGATTTTTAATAAAAGAATTAAACGAAAACAAAATAGAACTTAATCGTTCGTGACAATAAAAACCAGCCACTAACAGCGGTTTGCTTCAATGGCTACTTCCGGATTTTCCTACGGAAAATCCGCTGCTGAATGGAATGTTTTGTTATATTTGTAATGGCTTGGTGTTGGTTCAACGCCACTGAGAGCAAGCCGCAGAACGTTACAAGCAATATTTCAACAACCCCTTTTTAAAAATTTATGTTTGCAATTTCTCCAACAGACAGTGATTGGTTCAAATATCTGAAAGATTCAGGGTTAAATTCATTTGTGAACTTTTGGACACCTACACCTTGGAATATAAAACAATTAAAAACTGGAGATAGACTTTATTTTATGCTTAAATCCCCTATTAGAAAAATTGGTGGTTTTGGTGAGTTTGTAGAGTATAAGAATCTTACTTCAATAAACGCATGGAATGAATTTGGATATCGAAACGGTAGAAAATCTCGCGAAGAATTTATAAATAGTATTCAAGATTACATTAACAAAAACAGTTCAAAATTTGGCGGACAAACAATTGATATCAATACTTATCAGATAGGTTGTATAGTCCTGAACAATTGCGAATATTGGGACGAAGTAAACTTTGTTGATACTGAAGAAAACGAAATTGATTTTGCTCCACAAGTAGTTACCATAAAATACTTTGATCAATATGACCCTTTTATTCAGGCACAAAATGACACTGACAATTTCGATTTAGTTAACGAACCAAGAGACGGTGACAGAAGACGCGAGACAAATATTAGGGACGGTCAAGGAAAATTCAAAGGTAAAATTCTTAAAGCATACAATAATAAATGTTGTATATCTGGGGAAACAATTCCTGAACTCTTGGAAGCTGCACATATTCAGGAATATCGAAATAGAAATTCTAATCACGTTCAAAATGGATTGCTTTTAAGAATTGATTTACATCGACTTTATGACAACGGGTTATTGTATATTGATGAGAATTATATTATTCATCTTAGTGATTTAGTAACAAACGAATTTTATCAGCAGTATAACGGAAATTATATTCAATTGCCAAATCAAGAAAATAATCATCCTTCTAAAGATGCGTTATTACTTAGAAAAAGTGGCTTTAGAAATTAAATACTGCTTGTAACAGCGGTTTCGCGCAATGGCTTAAGTCAGTTGTCGATTTTCCGCCGGAAAATCTCTATATTTACCAGAAACAAATCCGTTCCGCTCCCGCCACTGCGCAAAGCCGCGGAACGTTAGCCACAATAATGAAAAAACTGCTCGACAAAATATTAGGAACTAAAGTTTTATCTGAAAGTCAATTTACAGAAAAATATCTGAATGTTCTTTCTAAAAAATATCCAAATGTCTCTTATAAAATTAAAGAACCTTTGGTTATTAAAGCTATCTATGGAGAGAATGATGAAGTAACTCATTTTTTAGATAATTCATATAGAGAATATAAACTTGATCTAAAAGAATTAGATGAAGTTATAGAACGATATACATATTCAACTGCAAGTATTTATGAAAAAGATCAAGAGATAAATATTAATCGAATAGTTCCAATAATAAAACCTAATGATTATTTTGAACAATTAAAAACCCTTGGAGATTCTACCAAAGATTATAAAGTTCCTGAATTAGTTTGGGAAAAATACAATGAAGATTTAATCATAATTTATGCTGAGGATAGAGATGATTGCATACATTATTTCAATCAAGAAGAATTTGAACAATTAAACATTGATAGAAACACTTTACTAGAAAAATCTATCAAAAACCTTAACAATGTTATTCCTAAAATAGAAAAAATTGGTGAAAATGGAGATTTTGTTCTAGTTGCTGGCGGGTGTTATGAAACAAGTCTAATATTGATGCAAACTATCTGGACAAATGAAAATTTTGAGGTTGATGGTGATATTATTATTGCAATTCCAAACAGAGATTTGGTTTTCATAACAGGCTCAAATAATAAAAGATCAATTGAAAAATTACAAAAAACTATACCGGAAAATTACATGAATGGAAACCATTCAATATCTACAAGTTTTTACAAATGGCAAGGTACAAAGTTTGAAAAAATATAATTACTGTGGCTAACAGTGGTTTTATGAAATTGGGGCTTTAGGCAAAATTTGAAGGAAATTTTATATATTTGGCTTCAGTCCGAATGGAATGGTTTGGGGCAATATAAACCCCAACTTCATAAAGCCACGGGACGTTACCAGCAATTGTAAAACCGCCACTGAAAAACATGAATATAAAATCTAAAAGAAAAAAACGTTTTATTTTACTGCTACTTTACGTTTCTATCATAGTAATTTTTATTCTTACTACAAGTTTAATAAATAGACTTCAATTAAAAGAGATTTTTAGCATAGGCTTAATCATTACAGTTTTACTGGCTAATATCATATTTTTTGTTATGAACTTAAGTACAATAATTATAACGGAAGATTTTGTTCAACTCAAATTTCCAATATTAAGGAAAAATATTAAGCTAAAATACGATGAAATTGTTGGTCATGACAATACAAATTCATCCGTTTATCTTTTCAAGTCAAAAGAAAATGAAGTTTTCGTTATTAGAAAATTCGAATTTAAAAATTATCCAGAATTGACAAAAAATATATCTTCAAAAACTCCATTTTTAAAAATCAGTATTTTTAGTAATGCGAAAAAAGGGCTTTTTTCATATTTTCTTGCAATAATGGTTGTTTTACTATTATTTCTTATTTCAACCGGAATCTAACAACTGCTGGTAACAGCGGTTTGCTTCAATGGCTACTTCCGGATTTTCCTACGGAAAATCCGCTGCTGAATGGAATGTTTTGTTATATTTGTAATGGCTTGGTGTTGGTGCAACGCCACTGAGAGCAAGCCGCAGAACGTTAGGCGAAATATTAAAAAAACGAAATGAAAATGAGCTTTATAGATGAATTTCTTTGGGGAAAATTTACTGATTTTAATAGAGCTTTAAAGAAACCAAAAAAAGTAAGAAGTCTCAAATTAGAAATATTCGATAATGATTTTAATGATTATAGTCATGAATTAAGCTCATTTATAAATCTTAGAGAGATTAATCTCCACGTATCAGTAAATCATTCTAATCGTTTTCCAAAAGAAATAGGTAATTTAAATAATCTAGAAAAAATTACAATTTTAAATTATCCACTAACTGAATTCCCGCAATGTTTGATAAAATTAGAAAAGCTTAAATACTTGTACTTAAGAGGAAATGAAATTGAAGAAGTTCCTAAGTTTAAAGAAAAGGTTTTTCAAAATCTAAAAGTTTTAAAAATTGAAAATTGCGAATTAAAAAGAATTCCGGAATTTGTCGTTGATCTAAATGAACTTGAAATCTTATCATTTGCGTTAACTAAAATAAATACAATTGCAGAAATAAAATTTCCACAAACTATTCAAGAACTAGATTTGGCAGGAACAATGATAAGTTCAATCAACAAAAATGATTTACCTAAATCTCTAAAAAAATTATTTATAAATGGTAGTCTGTTTAACTATGAGCAGAGTAAAGTTAATTATAAGGAAATTGGACAATTAGAATCTATAAAGCCGGATTTAAAAGTTATTAAAAATATTTATTAAAATACTTCGCCTAACAGGCAGTTTGCTGCAAGTGGGGCTTTAAGGCTGAATTTAATGTTGGTTTTGTGTTTGTAAACTTAATCTTAAATTGATACTTTTGGGAAAACAATCCCCCACCTTCAGCAAGCTGGCGGGACGTTGTGTGCAAGTTTAAAGTAAATTTGTCTTAAAACAGAAAGAATCAAAAAAATATTTAAAAATCTAAAACCAGACTAAATTATGAAAAAAAGTCTTTTTCTATTTATTTCAATTATTATCATTTCATGTTCAAGCGACAATAATGAAAATTACTCTGACTGTATCAATAACGCTACACTGAATAATGAATTTATGTACCAATGTCAAAAATATAAAACTGAAGCTGGAAGAATTAACGTGAGTAATAATATTCAAAATCAAACCTGCTCTTGCATGTTGAATTTGGTTAATTCTGAATACGGTGATTTCATATTTAACGAAGGAGATGACAATATTAACGCCGTAAATATTTGGCTTTCAATTCCCTCAACATATTATGCTTTACAAGAATTACCTGTAGGCACTTATATTCATAGGGATTATAATGATGATCCTTTAACATTGGATATTGTAACTTTGTCTACAGTAGCTATAAACTCAAGTCTTTATAGACCCAATGAAAATTCAAGTTTATATTATTCTAATCCAATAATATCTCAACCTGAAAATTTTAATGCAGCGGAAGTTATAGTTGACAGACTTCCTAATGGTGAATATGAAATAAATTATTACTTTGAGGCAGAAGGTAAAATAATAAAGGGCAACTATAGAGGTCTTCTCTCTTTTTCACCTTGGAATTAAAAATCTGACTATTAACAATAAAATCAATTCTGAACTATCTAAAAAATATAACCATTTTGAAATACATAAAAACCTGCACACAACAGCGGTTTAAAAATATGGCTGGTTTCGGGATTTTTTGAAATGGCGCAGTTGTTTAATTTAAAGTTTTGGTTATATTTGTGAAGGCTTGGTGCTGGTTTTTCGCCACAATTTTCAAGCCGCGAAACGTTGTACATAATTTTAATGAAATGCTTAAATCAAATCTGTCATTAATATTTATTCTTTTTCAAATTGTTTTATTTGGTCAATCAAAAATTAATCAAATTGAACTAACATTTGATAAAAATAGTATTCCTGAAAAGATAAAAAAAATCACACAGTATAAATCTGACACAATTATAAATATTCGCGAATTTGATTCAGTAAAAAATTTAGTTTTTAGTTATTCAAATGAATATGTTGGTGAAAATTGGAATAACAAATATTTAACAACTATACGAGCAAATATTTTTGAAAAAAACAATAAAATATCAAAATCATATTATCTGCACTCTAACGCTGGAATAAATATTGATTACTATGAGTATGATAAAAATGGTTTTATTAAACAAAAATATTCGAGGAACAATAACTTTGAAGATGATGAAAAATTAACTAATACAAATCCATATTCATACATCTTTAAAATTGAATCAATAAGTGATCTGATAAATAATGATGAATTAATTAGAATTGAAAAAATTGCAGATAAATATTTAGAATTGGAAAAAGAATATGATTCTGTTGGTAATTTAATTAAAGAAATCTCTTTTAATAGTTTAAATCAAAAAGAATGGATTGAACATTCTTTTTATGATGATGACAATCATTTAATATATTCTGTTTCTGAAGAATCTCAAAATATATTTAATTTTTTATATTCTTATAATAAAAATAAGCTTTCACAAAGTGTAAGAATTTCTCAAGACAAAAACACACTTCTTAAAGAAGTTGATTATGTAATGCTATATGAATATGATAAAAAAGATAGACTGATAAAAGAAATGATAATACAAGATGGTCAAATTAAGTATAAATATGATTATAAATACGGTAAAGATAATTACATAAAAAAAATAATTACATATCTATATAACTCTCAAGAACCATCTATAATTCAAGAATTTTATTATAATGAGAAAGGTAGTGTCATAAAGGAAAAAACAAAGGATTATAGAACAAATGAAAAAAATATAAATAAATATTTTTACAAATATGAATTCTATTAGAAAAACTATGTACAACAGCGGTTTGCTTCAATGGCTACTTCCGGATTTTCCTGCGGAAAATCCGCTGCTGAATGGAATGTTTTGTTATATTTGTAATGGCTTGGTGTTGGTGCAACGCCACTGAGAGCAAGCCGCAGAACGTTAGTGGCAATATGCTCGCAGAATCAAAAATGAAAAATGAAAACAGTATTCAAAATATTCTTTCTATTACTATATTCAATTAGTTGGTCTCAAAACGACAAAAATAATGCTGAAATATTGTTTCAATCAATAAAATGTAAAGAAGTTGTTGATAATATTTTTGCTACAATTGAGGATAATTTAAAATCACAAGCAAAAAATATTTTTGAAAACTATAATTTAGATTTTAATAATGATGATGATGTTAATCTTTACAAACAATTTTTAAAAGATGAAATTCAAGCATTAAATGAAGATACTTACAACAAGTTATTATATAAATACAGTTCAAAATACTCAAATTAAGAAATTGAAAAATATATTGAACTGCATAAAAGCGCAAATTACAAGGGTTCAATTATTGAAGATTCTAAAATAAAAAATGAAATAAGTATTCTAGTTAATGAATGTCAAGAAATCTTATCAAAAGATATTAAACTAACATTAGAAAGAATTGGAGCTAAATACAAACCTCTTAAAATTAATGTAATTATAAATAATAAATTAAATACAGATAAAAGTATTGATTTAGAATTAACATTAAATCTTAAAAATAATAATAAGAGTTATTTTTATTCAATATTGAGTAAAAACAAAGATGAATTAAATATACCTAAAGATATTAATTTTGAAGAAATTGTTTCATTAGCTATTATATTCAATAAAAAAGAATATATTATTGAACGTTACAGAAATAATTTGCCTAAAGAAATACAAGCTTCTCTAAATCCATTTTCTGCAACAAGTTTTAATGAATTAAAAGAATGGATTTTAGAAATTGAAAATGAAAAAATCACATTAAAAACTAATATTGAAACATCAATTGAAAGATAAAATACTGCCACTAACAGCCGTTTGCACCAATGGCGTGGTTCGGGTTTTATCAGAATACATAAGTGAAAATCTTTTTTCTTTCAATTCACGTTTTATCTTTCAAAGTTTTCGGTATATTTGTTTTCGTCAGTGAGTGAAAAACGCCACTGGACGCAAGCGGCGAAACGTTAGCGGCAACCGTAGAACGACACTGCCAAAAATAAAAATATGACAGAAGAAAGTAAACATAATTGTATAAGTAAAGACGATTTGCTCGAACAGACTAAATTGAATATAACCAAATTTGGTCTCCAAGTTATTATGGTTACTTCGACAAATTATTCGCCTTCTTTTGCTTATAGTATTGGTTTGACAAAATCATTTAGTCATCCTGAAATAATTTGCTTTGGGCTTTCTAACAATTTAGCTCACGAAATTATTAATGACGTTGCAGAAATTGTAAAAAAAGGAGAAATAATCGAAAGTGGAAAAATTTATTCTGAAATTTTTAAAGACAGTCGAGCAACTTTTTTAGAAGTTGACAAGAAAAATATTCCAGACTATTTTGGTGCAGGCTTAAATTATTATGGAAACGAAAAATTTAACGCTTTTCAATTGATTTGGACAGACCGAAATGACAAATTCCCTTGGGAAGAATATTTTGAAGAAGAGTTTTTGTACAAACAACCGTTACTTGACAGAAATACCGACTTCAAGTTTAACGAACCGAAAAACTTGACGACTTTTACAACTCGACAATGGCTTGAAGACCATAAACCGATTTTACGAGTAGTTCACGATAATGACGGAGATTGGCAGTTTTTGACAGGCGACCAAATGCCAGAAGATATAAAAATTGTTGCTTTAGAAGAACTTATTAAACGTGACGACACGCTAAACGAAGTTTTTGATCTTGAATATGGAGAAGAAGCTGAAAGAGATGTTGTAGGCGGACAATGGAAAAGAAATAAAATTGAATATGAAGACGAAGATTGAAACGGCAGCCGCTAACATCGGTTTGGCAATATGGCGGCTGAAGTGCTTCTATGAAACTTTTGTGTTAAAAAACCTCCACATTACAAAGCGTGGAACCATTAAACCTAATTACCGTTTTTTTAAATACCCAATCACCGTTTCATTAAAAACAACCGGTTGTTCTACATTCACGACATGTCCGCAGTTTTGGATGATGAAAAGTTCGGCGGTTTTTACGTGATTGGCAACGACTTGCTTTACCGAAGGTAAAAACATATAATCTTCTTCTCCCATGACGTAAAGCGTTGGGATATTTAATTCTTTTTGACGAAACCAACGTAAAACTGGGTTAATTTCAGCCGTAAGTTTAAACCATTTTATGAATTCTTTTTGGTACAATTTTTTCGCTTCGTTAATGAATAACAAACGTGATTGTTTGTGATTCTTTTTCGGCATAATCACAAAGGCAAAAAACTTGTACAAAACCAAATACGGTAACACGTATTTAAAGGTGTTTCCCAATCGCATCAATACTTGAGAACGGAAATTCATTTTTAAAATGGCACCACCTAAAATCATGCTTTTTACGCGTTCAGGATGCATTTCAGCTAATTGACGAATAACGATGGAACCTAAAGAAATTCCAACAAAATGCGAAGATTCAATCTTTAAAAAATCGATTACCTCAACAATGTCTTCGGCGATGGCTTTAAATGTGTATTGTTGCTTGAATGCCGATTTCAATTGGTCTTTTGAATTTCCATGACCGCGCAAATCTAATAACAACACATTAAAATGCTTCTGAAAATCGCGAATTTGCTTGAACCAAATAGACGAACTTCCTCCTGCTCCATGAACAAAAGTCACCCATTCGGTACTGGTTTCGTTTTTATAAATTGTGTAGGAAATCAAAATTTTAATTTTGTTCAAATGTACTGCTTTTCAAAAGACTAAAAGGTTGAACAAATTTTAAATTTTAGCATGTAGTTTTTTGAAGTAATCAAACGCTTTTAACAGTCGGCTGCCGTACCAAGAAAACATTTCGCCATCGACAAAAACGGTTTTTGCATGATGCGTGAATCGTCCAATTTCAAAAGCATGTTCATCGGTAAACGGAAAAGGTTCGGAAGACAAAAAAACATAATCAGGATCGCCTTCTAAACGAATTTTCTTCAATTCGATTTCTGGATAACGTCCTTCTTTTACTTCGTAAATATTCTCGAAATGATTCAATTTCAATAATTCATTGATAAACGTATGATTTCCAGCTACCATATGAGGTTTTGCCCAAATAAAATAAGCGGCTTTCTTAATCGGTTTATCATTGATGAATCGCTGAAAATCTTGGTAGGCAAAGTTAATTTTGTCTATCCACTTTTGCGCATTTGTTCGTTTATTGAAGAGTTGACCGAAATCTTGAATCATTTGTAGATTATCTTCAATCGTCATAATATCGGTAACCCAAACCGGACAAATTTGGGATAATTCTTCTACGATTTCTCTGGTATTTTCTTCTTTGTTGCAAATGATAATATCAGGCTGAAGTGCTTTTATTTTATCGAATTTGATGTTTTTTGTTCCGCCAACAATCGTCTTTATAGCTTTAAAATGAACAGGATACACACAGAATTTGGTAATCCCAACGATGTTATCTTCTAAACCTAAATCGTATAGCAATTCGGTTTGCGAAGGCACTAATGAAACAATTCGCAATGGAGTTGAAGCAAAAGTGTGTTGGGTTCCTAACTGGTCTGTGAGTTGCATTTTGTTCAATATTTACCCTAAAATGGTTTCCATTTCTTGTTGTAATTTCAATGCTTCTTCCCTAGCCTTTTCAGCGAAATTCATTCCGTTAGAAGCGTAAATAATTCCTCTTGAAGAATTGATTAACAAACCTACATTCTTGCTCATTCCATATTTGCAAACCTCAGCTAAACTTCCGCCTTGAGCGCCAACACCTGGAACTAGCAAAAAACTATCGGGAACTATTTTTCTGATTTCAGTGAAATATTCGGCTTTAGTTGCACCAACTACGTACATTAAATTGTGTGCGTTTTTCCAAGATTTTGAAGTTTCTAAAACCACTTTGTACAATTCTTTTCCATCTACATTTTGCGTTTGGAAATCGAAAGCTCCTTCGTTTGAAGTTAACGCCAACATAATCGTGTGTTTGTCTTCAAAAGCTAAGAACGGTTCTACCGAATCTTTTCCCATGTAAGGCGCCACAGTAACCGAATCGAAATCCAAATCATTGAAAAAAGCACGTGCATACATAGACGAAGTATTACCAATATCGCCACGCTTTGCATCTGCTATCGTAAAAATTTCAGGATACTTTTCGTTGATGTAATTGATTGTTTTCTCTAACGATTGCCAACCTTTTATTCCGTAAGCTTCATAAAAGGCAGTATTTGGTTTATAGGAAACACACAAATCGTGAGTAGCATCGATAATCGCTTTATTGAATTCGAAAATTGGATCTTCGCTTTGTAGTAAATGCTCGGGGATTTTGTTTAAATCGACATCCAAACCAATGCAAAGAAAAGACTTTTTAGTTTGGATTTGGGTTGTTAGTTGTTCTGTTGTCATTTTGAAAGTTGTTGTACAAAGATACAAACATCAATATTGAAATCTAAAGATTATGAAAAATTTTGCATTTTAAGTGTAACAGCAAATATTTCAAGAGGTTATAAATTTGTTAATTAAAATTGAACTTCATGAAGAATCATCAAGTAAGCAAATAAAAAATTCAAAAGAGATCATGTTACAATTACCTTCAGTACCATTTACAGCAAAATTAAGTTTTAGTTTAATCGTTATAATTGCTTCTTCGTTTGTAATTTATATTGGTCAAGATATTATTATTCCTATAATAATGTCTATTCTTTTTGCTATAATGTTGCAACCCATTGTTTATTTTTTGAAAACCAAAATTAGAATTCCAATAGTTGTTGGTGCTATACTAACGGTAGCTGTTTTTGTTGCACTTTTCATTGGACTATTTATTTTTATTTCTTTCCAAATTAGTGACATTTTAACAGATATTGACAAAATTCAAAAAAACCTGAATGTTCATATTGCTACTATTCAACATTTTATTAGAGTAAATTTTAGTATTAGCTGGTATGAACAAAAGACGTTCATTGATGAAGCTAAAAAAGATTCCATTCAAAATGGGAAAGAACTAATTGGCGTAACGATATCCTCGTTTTCAAACACTATTTTAAATATTATTTTGGTTCCGATTTATACTTTTCTTATTCTTTTATATAGTGGTCATTTCAAACTTTTTTTTAAAAAATTATTATTAAAAAAACATCACACTATTTTAAATGACATTCTAATTCAAGTTAAATCTACGGTTAAAAGCTATATTTTGGGGTTAATTTTAGAACTGGTATTTGTTTCAGCCTTAACCTCTATAGGTCTATATTTTATTGGTGTTGAATATGCAATTTTACTTGGAATAATAACCGGAATATTAAATCTTATACCTTATATAGGAATTTTATTTGCTGGAATATTAACAATCATAGCATCATTAACTGGTTCAACCGATTTGTCAATTGTATTTGGAATTATTGTTGTAAATATAATTGTGCAATTTATCGACAATAATGTTCTTGTCCCTTTAGTTGTAAGTTCGAAAGTTAAAATTAATGCTATTTCAACCATTGTTGGAATTTTAATTGGAAGTGCTTTAGCAGGAATTTCAGGAATGTTTTTAGCAATACCAATTATGGCAATATTAAAGGTTGTTTTTGATAGAATTGATTATTTAGAACCTTGGGGTTATTTAATAGGCGATGATTTACCAAAAACACATCAATGGAAAAGATTAAATCTCCCAAAATTAGATTTTGACGATTTTAGTGATACTGTAACAAATAAAAATGAAACAATCATTTAAATTACAATTGTTTCCTTAATCAAAAAGCTCGATCATGATTTTTTTTAAATCATATAATAAAATTGAGAAATTGTGTAACAAATTTGGTTTTACTATAGAGTAAATTTGTTAAAATTAAAACCGTTACAATTATGAAAAAATTACTATTAATTTTAGTTAGTATAGCCTTTTTTTTAACATCAAAAACAAATGCTCAGGTATCTGTAAATGTAAATTTAGGCACACCTCCTGTTTGGGCTCCTGCGGATAGAGTTGAAACGCAATATTACTATTTACCCGATATTGATGCTTACTATGATATTCCACAAAGAAAGTATATTTATATATCTAATAATACTTGGGTTCGTTCTAATACATTACCAGCACGCCACAGAAATTATAATTTAAAAAGTGGAAGAGTTGTATATATTACCGATTATCGTGGAAACTCTCCATATATATATCATAAAAAACACAAAACAAAATACTACCATCCTGGGAATCATAAAAGTAATGGAAAAGGGAAAGGACATGGTAAAAAAAATCATTATAAAAAGTAACTTACTCTAAAATCATAAAACAAATAGCCGTTCAAATAATTGTATTTGAACGGCTATTTGTGAAAAGTTTAGTTAACTTTACTTAAAACTAAATCTCCTCTATGAAACTTTTTTTAAAATTTGACTTTAATAAAATTGCTAAAATTCACTTAGAACAACTTCTAGATGAAAACAATGTAAAATATAAAAATATTACATTTGGAGAAATTGAATTACTTGAATCGTTTTCCGATGAAAAAATGGCTAAAATTAACTTGCAATTAAATGCGAACGGAATTGAGATTGTTGAAAATCAAAAAAGTGTTTTGGTTCAAAAAGTCAAGGATTTAATTGTAGAAATGGTAAAAAACGAAGAACCAATAAGCGTAAAAAGTTCTATTTATATATCTGAAAAATTAAATCATAGCTATGGTTATCTTTCTAATCTGTTTTCTGAAATAACCTATTCTTCTATAGAAAATTTTATCATTATCCAAAAAATTGAACTTGCTAAAGAGTTAATTATCAATAGTGAAATGAATTTAACCGAAATTGCTTTTCGATTAAACTATTCGAGCGTTGCACATCTAAGTACTCAATTTAAAAATACCACGGGAATTACGCCTTCTGCTTTTCAAAGAATTATTTTAAAAAGAAAAGAAATATATAATAACAATAATTTATAACCATTAAAATATGACCAAAGATTTTATAAATATTACTCTTGCAGACGATGATGAAGATGATCGATTATTTTTTACTGACGCCTTCGAAGAATTAAAAATAAACACAAGAGTTAATACTTTTAAAGATGGTGTAGAATTGATGAATTACCTTAATGACAGCAATTCTATTTTGCCAAATATTTTGTTTCTTGATATTAACATGCCAAAAAAAAATGGTGTAGAATGTTTATTAGAAATAAAAAAAAATGAGCGTTTTAGAGACATTGCAATTGCGATATATTCCACATCATCTTCAGAGGAACACATTGAGGAAACGTTTGTAAATGGGGCTAATATTTACATTAAAAAACCAAACGATTTTCAAACCTTAAAAAAAATATTATCCGATGTGGTCACACTCAATTGGCAATACCACACCTCTGGGCTAAATAAAGACAACTTTTTACTAAGAATGTAAAATGAAAAATATACAACTTCATAAATCACCCTTGTTTTTAAGAATAATTTTTGTTCTTTCTGCAGCCATCATCTTTTTTACTGCAGGCATAACATTCAAACACATAACCGTTTTAAAAAAATCGTCGGTCTGGGTAACTAATAGTTATGAAGTTAATATCGAATTAGAAAAGCTTATTTCATATTTAGAAGATGCAGAAACAGGTCAACTAGGTTATACCGTTACCAAAGATAAAAGTTTTTTAGAACCCTATTACAACTCTAAAGAACTAATAAAAACCTCCTTTGATAAAGTTTCAAAATTGTGTAAAAATAGTAGAACACAACAAACCAATTTAAAAAAACTTTTAAGTCTAATTAACAAAAGACAAAACCATCTTTCTCAATCGCACTTCCTCATCAAGCAAAACAAAATTAACAATGCTGTTTTACAAGAAAATTTAGTTGCAGGAAAACAGGTTATGGATAGCATTAGAAGAAAAGTAGACGAAATGATAATTGTTGAAAAAAAGCTTTTAAATGTTCGGCAAGAAGCATATCAAGATACAGTAAATTATACACCTCTTTTTATTTACTTAACGCTAGTAGTGTCTCTAGTTTTGGTTACTATAGCTTTTATAAAGATGAACGATGACTTAGTTGTTCTTAAAATAGCGAATAATAAATTAACCGTAACCAACCAAGCTAGTAGTTTGGCTGAGATTGTTGGTAAATTTGGAAGTTGGCAATTAAATTTAGATACGAACGAATATTTTTTTTCTGATAATGAGTACCGTTTGTTAGGATGTGAACCACAATCATTTAAAGCAAGTTTAAAAAAGCGATTAGAATTTGTTCATCCAGAAGATTTAGACTATGTGATTGGGACTACCAATGTAATGTTTGCAAATAAAGATCTTCCTTCATACACTTACAGAATCATTAGAAAAGATGGCGAAATACGCTATTTTAGAGGAATGGGCAGAATTGTAGAAAATCTATCTCGAAATAAAACATTTGTAGGAACTACAAGTGATGTAACTGATGAAATTCTAGCCAATAAACTATTAGAAGAACGCAACAGAGAACTTGAATTAAACAATAAAGAATTAATAGCTTTCAATTACATAGCAAGTCATGATTTACAAGAACCACTGCGCAAAATTGAAACTTTTATATCTAGATTAATAGATAAAGATTTTTTAATTTTATCTGAATCTGGACAACAATATTTAAATAAAATAAAATCATCAACCAATAGGATGCGAGTTTTAATTGATGATTTACTTCAGTTTTCAAGAACCAATAAAAGTGAAGGGATATTTGAAGTTTCTGATTTGAATGCACTTTTTGAAATTGCAAAACAAGAACTAAATCAAGCCATTGATGACAAAAATGCTGAAATTATAAAAACAGATTTACCTGAAACAAATGTAATTCCATTTCAAATTCAACAATTATTTACCAATTTAATTGGAAATTCTCTGAAATATAGCAAGGAAGATGTTGCTCCAATCATTAAAATTAGTAGTTCGTTAGTAATTTCAAAAAACGAGGAAAAACTACCTGATAATAAAGATAAATTTTACAAAATCATTTTTGAAGACAATGGAATTGGATTTGATCAAGAATATGCTGATAAAATTTTTATATTATTCAATAGGCTTCACAACAAAAATGAATATTCGGGAACTGGTATTGGACTTGCAATTTGTAAAAAAATAGTAGAAAATCACAAAGGCTACATATTTGCAGATGGAACTCTAGGAATTGGAACTAAAATTACCATCTATCTTCCTACATCCTAATTTTTTAAAAATGTTTAAATTAAAAATGCTCATAAGTGTTTTAAAAGATACCTTTTATGGTTTTTTAGAACATAAGATATTAAAAATGAGTGCTTCTTTAGCATACACAACCGTATTTTCAATGGCACCATTGTTATTAGTTGTGTTTTATCTATGTGATATTTTATTAAGTAGAGATGCTATTGAATGGTTAATTTATACACAAACAAAAGATTTTATTGGCGTAAATTCAGCAACACAATTACAATCGATGATAAAAGGATTAAGTAACTCTGGCGATAACAAATTCGCGGGAGTAATTGGTGTTGTAACCTTACTTATTGGCGCAACCTCAGTTTTTGCTGAAATTCAAGATTCAATAAATACGATTTGGGGGATACGACCAAAAACAAAAAATGGCTTTTGGCTTTACTTAAAGTCACGACTTCTTTCTTTTGGAGTAATAGGCAGTTTGGGGTTCATTCTATTAGTTTCTTTAGGGATATCAACTTTAATGGATTTTATTTTTAAAGGAGTATTCTCTGAAATTTCTCAAACCAGTATTTACTTCATTTACATTGCAAATTTTATTATAACAACAATTATTATAACATTGTTGTTTGGTTCTATTTTTACCATCCTTCCAGATGCTCATATTTCATGGAAACAAGTAAGAGTAGCTTCAATTACAACAGCAATATTATTTATGGGCGGTAAATTTATAATTTCATATTATATTGCTAACTCAAACGTTTCATCTATATATGGGACTGCTGGATCATTTGTAATACTTATGATTTGGGTATATTATTCATCAGTAATACTATACTTTGGGGCTGAATTTTCAAAATGTTTTGCCTTAAAATTTGCTACACCAATAAAACCATTGGAATTCGCTGAAATTATTCAGAATATCGAAATTACTTCAACCGAGCCTACACTTCAAAAAGCAGAAAAAGAAATTAAAGAGCTTAAAAATGCTGACGAGATTGAAATTAAACCTTTAAATCAGCCCAATAAAGAATCTTAAGATTGAAAAAAAATATAAAAAATCAAAATACTTTTAATCAAAAGTATTTTTTTTTTGACTAATTATGACATGGTATCTATGTAACTATTAGCTGTTAGAATGTAATGATATAATAGTAATTCTGTTGCAATTTTGTAATGTAATAAAAGATCGAAAAAGTTTAGGCAATTAAATATTGTTATTTAACAAAAATGAGACTTTAAAAAAAACATTGATGAAATAAGAACCAATAGCCTAAAGACTTTAAGAAATCTCACGATTCAAAACACACACTAAACATCTATACTACAATATCAATATCACTTTAAAACACATTAATCATGCAAAATTTATTATACACAATAGCCGTAATCATGGTAATACTATGGGCATTAGGGTTCTTCGTTTATAGCGCTGGAAATCTCATTCACATCTTATTAGTAATTGCAATAATTGCAGTATTACTAAAACTAATCAAAGGAAAAGGAATTTAACATTTAAAAAATAAAAATTATGAAAAATAGTAATGTATTACTTGGTGTACTTGGTGGTGTAGCAGTCGGAGCCGTTTTAGGTGTATTGTTTGCACCAGATAAAGGTAGCAATACCAGAAAAAAAATTGCACAAAAAGGAACCGATTTAAAAGATAATTTAAAAGGAAGTATTACTGATTTTATTGCTTCGGTTGAAGATCAATATTCAAATTTTACTTCTAATGCAGAAGAAGTTATTGAAGAAGGAAAATCGAAATTAGAACGAATGAGTAACGAAATTAACAGATAAGAAAATAGCAATGGAAAATATAGCCACAGATATAGAGCTACTTTACAAAAAAGCAGAAAAGTATTCCAAAACCAGTTTTGAATTACTACAATTAAATACCATCGATAAAACATCAGATGTAATCTCATCTTTATCGGTTGTTATTTCAATCTCTATTATTGTGGCTATGTTTACCTTGTTTATTAACATTGGAATTAGTCTTTTTATAGGCAAACTCTTAAATGATTATGCCATGGGATTTTTCCTAGTTTCTGGATTTTATTTTATAGTAGCCATTATCGTTTTCATTTTCAGAAAAACACTAATTAAAATCCCTATAGACAATTTAATTGTTTCTAAACTTTTAAAAGATAAGATTATCTCTGAAGATTAAAGTAATCCAAACCATTTATAAGGATGAAAGCGCTTAAACAAACCGATATACTCGATGCTAAAATTGGGACTTTAAAAATAAAACGAGCTAAGGAATTCATCGAATTAAAAGAACAATATTTTACAGTTCATAATTCTTTTACCGTTTCCAATATTGTCAATCAAGGTATTTCCGAATTTTACAAAACCGCTACTAACAAAGACAATCTATTTTCTAACATTACCAGCGTTTTAGGAGGTTATCTAACTAAAAGAATGGTAGTTGGCGAATCCAAAAATCCATTTAAACAAATTTTAGGTTACGGAGTTCAATTTGCAGTAACCAAAATACTATCAAAAATTTCTAACAAATAAACAATTAAAAATGAAAAATTTAAAATTTTTACTTATTACCCTTGCATCTGGAATTGCTTTAATTTCTTGTAAAGACGACAAGCAAACCAATGCAGAAAAAGAAGTTGTGGCATATGAAATGTATGTAGACTCATTAAACAATATCGCTGTTGCCGATTTAAAAGCAAACTGGGATAGTATTGAAAATGATCATGACGCAAGAAAATTAGCTGCCGAAGCTGCTTTACAAGATTTAGAAGATCGCGAAGAATTAGAAGGTAAAATGTTAGTTTCTAGCGACAAATACGAATTGTACAAAGCAAGTTATTTAGCTCAACAACCTAAAGCAGTTACTAAATCAACAGTAAGAACAGCCCTTTTTGGAAGTGAAGATATTGGAGACGATATGGCTTTTACTTGGGTAAACAAAGACAACATTTTAAGAGTGTATGACAACTTTACCTCAACAGTTGAAAAAAACAAAGAAAGCTACTCAAGAGAAGATTGGGATGAAATTAAATTGTACTACGAAGCATTAGATACTAGAAAAAACACAGTTGAAAACGAAGGTTTATCTGGTTCTGACAATATGAAAATTGCATCTATCAAATTTAAATTTGCTCCACTTTTAAAAGCGAATAGAATGGGTTCAAAAGCAGAAGAAAATTCAGAAGCTAAAGAATAGTTGATTATTGATTCAAAAAAAAAGCCAAACTTTAATTAGTTTGGCTTTTTTTTTATGTATTAGTTTCATTTAAAAAACTTCGTTCTCTTTTAATTTCTCCATGTTGTTTACCAACTGAAGTTCGTCTACAAATTTTTGAATTTTTCCGTTCATCACGCCATCCATATCAAAAACGTCTAAACCAATTCTGTGATCGGTTACACGACCTTGAGAATAATTATACGTTCTAATTTTTGCCGAACGGTCACCTGAACTTACTTGCGAAGAACGTTTTGTTGCATCTTCCGCTTGTTTGATGGCTAATTCTTTTTCGTATAAACGAGAACGCAATACTTCCATTGCTTTATCTTTATTCTTATGTTGCGATTTTTGATCCTGACATTGCGCTACTAATCCTGTTGGAATGTGCGTTAAACGAACCGCAGACTTTGTCGTATTTACCGATTGCCCACCAGGACCAGACGAACAGAAAAAGTCTATACGAACGTCGTTCATATCGATTTGTACGTCAAATTCCTCTGCTTCTGGCAACACCATTACGGTTGCTGCTGAAGTGTGCACACGACCTTGCGTTTCGGTTTGTGGCACACGTTGTACACGGTGTACTCCTGCTTCGTATTTTAAAGTTCCATATACATCTTCACCTGTTACTTCAAAAATAACCTCTTTGAAACCTCCAGAAGTTCCTTCACTTACATCTACTACAGACGTTCTCCATCCTTTTGAATCACAATATTTAGTGTACATACGGTACAAATCTCCAGCAAAGATAGAAGCTTCATCTCCACCTGTACCCGCACGGATTTCCACCATTACGTTTTTAGCATCTTCAGGATCTTTAGGAATCAACATATATTTGATTTCGTCTTCTAACTGAGGTAAACGTTCTTTAGCTTCGTCCAATTGCATTTTAGCCATTTCTACCATTTCGGCATCCGAACCATCAGCAATAATCTCGTTAGCTTCTTTAATATTTCCGTCAAGATTAATGTATTCTTCACGTTTATCTACTAAAGCTTTAAGGTCTTTGTATTCTTTATTTAATTGTACATAACGCTTTTGATCCGCAATTACATCAGGCTGAATAATCAAATCTGATACTTCGTCAAAACGTTGTTTTACATATTGTAATCTATCTAACATAGCTGTTATTTATTTTGGAGTGCAAAGTTACAATTTTAGTTGAAAGTTTAAAAATTAAAATGTTTAAAAGTTTTAAAACTGAAAATCAACCTCTTAACTATTTTATTTAAAATAAATCTAAATAAACTTTGCGAATTCATTTTTGCTTATTATTTTTGCGGTGTTATTTTAATTAAATCTAAATAAGATGTATAAAAACATTTTCAAATCTATAGTACTACTGTCTTTTTTTCAGACAGTGGCCCAACAAACTCCAAATGATGTTAGCGAAAACTATTTTACAGAAAACGATACTGTGAAAACGCTAAACGAAGTAGTCATTAACGGAAAAAACAACCCTTCTAAGTCTTCTGTTAACAGAGCTGGAATCAAAGAAAAAGATTTACCTCAAGCCATTCAGGTTATTGGAACAGAAATCATCCAACAACAACAATCCATTCGTTTGAGTGATGTGGTTAAAAATGCCAACGGTGTTTATGTAGGTTCGGCTCGTGGCGGTGCTCAAGAATCATTTTGGTCAAGAGGTTACGACATGTCGGCAAACAACATGTTTAAAAATGGTTTCCGTTTTAATAGCGGTTCTATTCCAGAAGTTGCTTCATTAGAAAAAGTAGAAATTTTAAAAGGAAGCGCAGCTCTTTTATACGGAAATGTAGCGCCTGGAGGAATTATGAACATGGTAACCAAATCGCCAAATTTCAGAACTGGTGGCGAATTCACTATGCAAGCTGGAAGTTATAGTTTCTACAAACCTTCGGCAGATGTATATGGGGCTTTTAACAATTCGATTGCGTACCGCTTTAATGGTTCGTATGAAAACTCGGAGAGCTTTAGAGACTATGTTACTAGAGAACGTTACTACGTAAATCCTTCCCTACTTTTTAAAGTGAGTGACAAAACTGAAATTACACTACAAGCCGATTATTTAAGTGATGACTGGACACCAGATTTCGGAACTGGTTCTATTGGAAAAGAAATTGCAGATGTACCAAGAAGCGCTTATTTAGGAGCAAAATGGTCAAATGGAAATACCAAACAAGCAACCGCTTCGATATTAGTAAACCATGAATTCAATCCCAACTGGAAACTGAATTTTAATTCTTCTTTCCAAGATTACGATAGAGAATCGATTGGTACAGAACGTATTCAACCAGCGGCAAATGGGGATTGGAATAGACCTTACGGAAGAAATAAAGCGGTAGAACAAATTTTTGCCAACCAAATTAGTTTACAAGGCAACTTTAAAACAGGTAACATCAAACACCAATTATTTACGGGTATCGATACCGAAATTTCGTATGCTGATGCTTACACTTTTAGATTTTATGATCCAACAACTGGTGCAACTGTAACTACATACGATACCGTAAATATTTTTGATCCATCGTCTTATGCAGCTTCGAATGAAGGACCAATTTTACCTTCTGAAGTAACGAGAATCGTAAAAACAGAAACTACACGTTTTGGAGTTTATGCACAAGATTTAATTTCGTTTTCTGAAAAATTCAAAGCGTTATTAGGCGTTCGTTATTCATATCAAGAAGCAAAACCAGAAACATACAATATAGCTGCAAATACAGTTACAGAAGAAACCATCCGAAACGACAGAGCTTTTTCACCTAAAGTAGGATTGATTTACCAACCTACCAAATACACTACTTTATTTTCTAGTTACTCCAACTCATTCACACCAAATACGGGAGTAACCATTTACAATGAAGCGATTAAACCATCTATAATTGATCAAATTGAAGTAGGTGTTAAAAACGAATTCTTTAAAGGAAAATTAACAACAAACGTTACTTTATATCAAATTGTAAACAGCAACTTAGCACAAACAGCAGAATTTGATGCCAACGGAAACATCAATACCAATACTAACGTAAAAGCATTAAGCGGAGAAACAACCAGTAAAGGAATTGAATTAGACTTAAACTACAAACCAATTGATGGTTTAAACATTATATCAGGATATAGTTACAACGATATGCGTTATACGAAAACCACTGGTGCCACAGGAAGTTTTATTGAAGGCGATCGTTTAGTAAGAACACCACAACATACAGCTAACTTAAGTTTCTTTTATACGGTACAAACTGGAGTACTTAAAAATGTATCGGTTGGAGCTATTGGAAACTACATTGGTGACAGACTTGGCGGTTGGAACAATCAAGTAAATCCTGCTTATCCAAACGGAATTTGGGATAGAGAAATTCCAGTTGATGGCTACACAACAATTGATGTATCGTTAGGTTACAATTGGAAACAATTTTCATTACTTTGCAAATTATCTAATATTACGAACGAGTTGAATTATACTTTACACGAAAATTACAGTGTAAACCCTATTGCCCCAAGACAAATTTTAACTTCGTTACGATACAAATTTTAAGAATTCAATTAAAACAAAACATGAAACAAAAATTAATTAGAGACATTCACCGCGATTTTGGTTACTTCTACGTAGGATTAATTATTTCGTTTGCCTTTTCAGGAATTTTAATGAACCACAGAGAACATTGGCATCCTGAAAAATACACCATCGAAACCAAAAATATCAAAGTACAATTGCCAGAAGAAAGCCAAATTACAGAAGAATTTGCTGAAAACTTAGGAAAACAATTGGGCATCGATGATAAAATGCGTCGCCACAACGTAAAGAAAGGTACGTTTAAAATTTCGTTTGAAAAGCACGATGTAGAAATCGACATGAAAACGGGTAAAGGTGAAATTGTTGCCTTCAACAAAACACCAATTATCAGCCAAACAATGAAGTTACACAAAACCACTTCGAATTGGTGGATTTACTACTCTGATATTTTTGGAATCTCCTTAATATTAATTGCCATCACGGGAACTTTAATGGTAACCCACGGCAAAAACACCTTTAAAAATAGAGGCTGGAAACTAGCCGTAGCCGGAATTATTTTTCCCATCTTAGTTTTAGTTATTTTGAGTTAATAAACGAAAAGGTTCACGAAAGTGAGCCTTTTTTGTTTTAGAAATTGTAAATATTTTATTATATTTGATTTCGTTAAAAAAATAAGCGAAATAAAAACTTGCCAAACTTTCGCCAATCTTGCCAATATGGTATGATACTAGTTCGAAAGTTTCGTATATAAACGAGTTAGCAGCCAGTTGACCAAAAATAGCGAAAATGAAAAAACTATGAAAAAAATTTTATTTATATTTATTTTAGTGAATTTCATTTCTTGTAAAGAAAGTGAAATTAAGAGCACAAAAAAATTTGACTATGTTCATGTTAATGAAGAAGGAATAGCTGATGAAGTACAGAAAACTCCTAATGAAACAGATGAAATTGGTTATTTGTATCAACCAGAGAGAATGGAAACGGAAGAAATTAAAAAGAATACTGGAAAAAATGACTATCAATATACATTAACGAACAGTGACTTATTAGATAGTGATTCACAAAACCTAAAAATCCATTCTAGAAAAATAGTTAGTGCTTATTATAAATTCTTAATTAGAGTAAATGTTCCATTTAATTACGACAAAATCATTGTGAAAATTATACATAGAAATGGAAAAGTGGATATTTTTAAATATTCTGAAAAGGAAATGCAAGAAATCATAAAATAAACAACCGAGCTGCTAACAGCGGTTTTGTGACATTGCTAGGCTTGGGCTTCTTTGGAAAAAACTCTGTTTTTTCCAATTTGGTTTTGTACTTGGAAACTTTTAGTTAAATTTACGCAACGTCAACAAAGCCGGCGGGACGTTAGCAGAAATGGCCACCAACGTTGTGAAAAACACTTAGATTAAAGAAAAAAGCTATGATATCAATTTTATCAATCTTCTTACTATTCAATATTTGTTGGAAACTGTTTCCTCCAAAAAAACCAAATTTTTTATACGGCTATCAATTAGGAAGCGCTAAAAAAAGTTTGGAACATTGGAAAGTTGCAAATAAGTACGCTTCAAACTACTTTATAATACTTTATGCATTTATGATAATGCTATCCCTAATTTTTGACAACGGTGAATTGAATACTAGAATACCAATTTTAATGATTTTTATCGGTGGATCGTTTTTAGTATATTTTCTTGTGGAAAAAAAAATAAAAAACGTTGAAAAACATTAGTAAAAATGAAAAGCCACATCTGCTAACAGCGGTTTAGCCGCATTGCTAGCATAAACCTTAATAGAAAATCCTGCGGATTTTCATGCACTGCATTTCATAATAAAATTCTTCGTAAATTGCCGCAACGACGGCCAAGCCGCAAAAACGTTAAAAAAGCTGTTTATGGCTACTCGCCATTTTTAAAGTATAAACAAAAAAATCCCAAGCTTTCACTCGGGATTTCTTCTTTATTCTATGTTCTATATTCTTATTTCTTCACTGGAATATTCTCTAAAATTTCCAAAACAAATTTCCAGAATTTCTGAGACGATTTAATCGATGCTCTTTCATCTGGGCTGTGTGCTCCGTGAATCGTTGGTCCAAAAGAAATCATGTCCATGTTTGGATAATTCGTTCCTAAAATACCACATTCTAATCCCGCATGACAAGCAACAACTTTTGGTTTTTCACCGTTTTGTTTCTCGTAAATAGAAGTTAGAACGTCTAAAATTTCTGAGTTTACATTTGGTGTCCAACCTGGGTAACTTCCTGCAAAATCAACTTCGCAACCAAACAATTCGTAAGCCGAACGTAAAGCATTCGCTAAATCCATTTTAGAACTTTCCACAGAAGAACGTGTTAAATTCTGAATCGAAATTTGTCCGTCTTTAACAATTACTCTTGCAATGTTATTCGAAGTTTCTACTAAGTCTTCCATATCCGCCGACATTCTGTAAACGCCGTTGTGTGCTGCATAAATCGCACGTAACAAACCTTCTTGAACACCTAAATCCATTACTTTCGCTGGAACGGTATCGTTTTTAACAATTTCAATCGTTAAATTCGGTTCCATCGTTTTGAACTCGGTTTTGATATCGCCAATTACTTCTTGCATGTCAAAAACAAACGCTTCGTCATACATTTCTGCAATAATAACTTTCGCAACGCTTTCTCTTGGAATCGCATTACGTAAACTTCCTCCTGAAATTTCAGCGATTTGCAAACCAAAATTCTCAAATCCGTCAAATAACAAACGGTTCATGATTTTGTTTGCATTTCCTAATCCTTTATGAATATCCATTCCTGAATGTCCACCTTGCAAACCTTTCACCGTAATCGTATAACCCACAGAACCTTCAGGCGTTTCTTCTTCGTTGTAATCTCTTGTAGCTGTTACGTCAATTCCACCAGCACAACCGATATCGATTTCATCATCTTCTTCGGTATCTAAATTTAATAAAATTTCACCTTGTAACACACCACCTTTTAAATTCAAAGCGCCAGTCATTCCCGTTTCTTCATCAATCGTAAACAAAGCCTCAATTGCAGGATGTTTGATATCTGTAGATTCTAAAATCGCCATAATCATCGCTACTCCTAACCCATTGTCGGCACCAAGTGTAGTTCCTTTAGCACGAACCCAGTCACCATCCACATACATATCAATTCCTTGCGTATCGAAATCGAAATTGGTATCGTTATTTTTTTGGTGAACCATATCCAAATGTCCTTGTAAAACAATTGGTTTGCGGTTTTCCATTCCTGGTGTTGCTGGTTTGCGAATGATAACGTTTCTGATTTCGTCTTCAAACGTTTCTAATCCTAAGCTGGTTCCGAAGTTTTTCATGAATTCAATCACACGCTCTTCTTTTTTAGACGGACGTGGAACGGCATTCAAATCGGCAAATTTGTTCCAAAGTGGCTTTGGTTCCAGATTTCTAATTTCTTGGCTCATTATATTTGTTTATTTTGGATATTTAGTTGTATTCTGTGATGTATTAAAGACAGATAAAATGTAAACTGTTTTTTCTTTTTCATCTATAAAGTAAAGAATAATGTAGGGAAAAATTTTAACTGGTAATCCGTGATAATCTTTATAGCGAATTTGAAAAAATGGGTTTGTTGCAATCGATTCAATATATTCATCAACAATTTGAAAAAAATAGTTACCTAAATCTTCTCTTTTTGATTCATAAAATTCAACAGCTTCTTGAATATCAACAATAGCTCTAGGCTCAATCACAATTTTATAACTCATTATTTAGTTTTCAAACGAATTTGTTTTTTTGCTTCTTCCCAAGGAACAAAATTTTCCTTTTTTGAAGACGCTCTTCTTTCATCTAAAACTACTTTCATTTCTTCAGAAACGGAAACATCATTAACTACAGTTTCGTAATTAAATTTTTCAATCAATTTCATAAAGAAAGTCAATTCGTTATCGGGAATATTTAAAGTTATTTTTGTCATTATTCCTAATTTAAACAACAAATTTACAAAAAAAGAAATGTGCTATTCTATATTATTAGTTAATTTTATGGCAAATATAATTTCGTGAAAAGAAAATTCATCCTTCCTTTATTCTTACTAATCCAAATCATCGTAGTAAAAACGATTGGTTTGTTTCCTGATTTTGTTGAAAATGGGTACAGCAAAGGTTTTTATCCAAATTTGGCTTTTGTATCGAGAAAAGCATTGGGTTGGTTACCGTTTTCGTTTGGTGATGTGATTTATTTCATTCTAATTTTACTTTTATTCCGATGGATAAGGAAACACCGAATCGGATTTTTTAAAGAATGGAAGAATAACGGATTAGCAATATTGAGTTGGATTTCGGTATTTTACTTTTTCTTTCATTTGCTTTGGGGAATGAACTATTATCGCATTCCGTTGCATGAAAAATTACAGATTGAAAAAGAATATTCGAAACAACAATTGGAAGCTTTCATTGAAAAAATGTTGTTAAAAACCAATGCATTGCAGCTCCAAATCACTAAAAATGATTCGGTTGCCGTTGTGATTCCGTATTCGCATAATGAAATTTATGATTTGGCTTTGAAAGGCTATGAAAACATCCCAACCGATTTACAAGAATTCCGTTACGAAGTAAAAAGTATAAAATCGTCGTTGTTTAGTTATCCGTTGAGTTATATGGGATTTGGTGGTTATTTGAATCCGTTTACCAATGAAGCACAAGTGAATTATTTAAAACCGAAATACACTTCACCACTAACTACATGTCACGAAATGGCGCATCAAACCGGAATTGGAAGCGAAAGCGAATGTAATTTCATCGGATTTGTAACGGCTGCTAAAAATGAGGATTTATATTTCCAATATTCCGCCTACAGTTTTGCATTGCGCTATGCGTTGCATAATTTGGAAATGATGCAAGAAGGAAGTTCGGAAGCTTATATAAAAAAAATCAACAAAGGTGTTTTGAAAAACTTTGAGGAAAATGAAATCTTTTGGAAGGAATACCAAACACCCATCAATACTTTTTTTGAATACTTCTACGATAATTTCCTAAAGGCCAACCAACAAAAAGACGGCATGGAAGGCTATAGTAAGTTTGTAGGTTTGGCGATTGGGTATGACGATAAGTCATAAGTAAAAAGGGATAAGGGAAAAGTTAATACGCTACGTAAACTATTCCCTTATCCCTTTTTACTTTTCCCTATTTACACTTCATCACTGGTAAAACTCACTTGATTTCTCTTCTTGTAAGGACGCATAATCAATCGTGCTTCTCTGTCAAAACGGACATAATTGTACACCCAATTTAAGAAAACAACGGCTTTATTTTTAAATCCAATTAACGAAAATAAATGCACAAACATCCAAACAAACCAAGCGAAAACGCCACTGAATTTGAATTTTGGTAAATCGACAACAGCTTTGTTTCTTCCAATGGTTGCCATCGAACCTTTATCTTTGTATTCAAATGGTTTAGGCGTTTTTTTATTAATGATTCTAATCAAGTTATCAGCTAATAATCTTCCTTGTTGCATTGCAGGTTGCGCCATCATTGGATGTCCTTGTGGGTAATTTTCTAAAGCCATTACGGCAATATCACCAATCGCAAAAAGATGATCATAACCTTCTACTTGATTGTATTGATTCACCTTGATACGGTTCACATTTTTGATAAAACTATCGGCTTTTAAACCATGAGGCAAAGCTCCTTGAACTCCAGCAGTCCAAATCACCGTTGCGGAATCAAAAGATAAGTCAGAACTAGTGGTAACCGTTTTTCCATCGTAACCTGTTACACGAACGTTTTTCCAAACGCTTACTCCTAAATCTAACAGAAATTTTTCTGCTTTCTCGGAAGCATTTTCACTCATAGAATCTAAAACACGATTACTTCCTTGAATCAAATTGATTTCCATTTTTCGAACATCCAAATCAGGATAATCTTTTGGAAGAATTGCTTTTTTCATTTCGGCTAAAGCACCTGCAAGTTCTACTCCTGTTGGTCCACCGCCTACCAAAACAAAATTCATCAAACTATGGCGTTCGTCTATATCATTCGTTAGCAACGCTTGCTCGAAATTCTCTAAAATCAAACTACGAATATTCAACGATTGCGGAATCGTTTTCATCGCCATACTATTCCGCTCGATTTCTTTGTTCCCAAAATAATTGGTTTTCGAACCCGTTGCTATAACTAAATAATCGAACTTTAATTCGCCAATATCGGAGTAAATTGTATTATTTTCTGCATCAATATCGCGAACTTCGGCCAATCGGAAATAAAAATCTTTATACTCTTGAACGATTTTCCTTATCGGATAAGCAATCGAATCGGGTTCTAAACCGCCCGTTGCCACTTGATACATTAAAGGTTGGAAATTATGGTAATTGTGTTTGTCTAATAAAACAACTTGAACGTTTTTATTGCGAAGTCTTTTCGCTAAAGAAATTCCTGCAAAACCACCACCAATGATGACGATTCTAGGAAAGCTACTACGAGGTATGTTCATCGTTTAAAATCTAATTAGTCAAAGGTAATAAATTTTCAAGTTCAAGTATAAGCCTAAGACCAAAAGTCAATATACATTTAACTAAATTTTAATTTTTTAAATGAGTTTGATTTTTGAATTTGCTCCTGCATTTGATTTTTGAGTTTGTCCTTGTACTTAAACTTGATTTTTACTAAACTTGTAACATAATGATTCAAAAGACTACTTATTAGATATGAAATCAGAATCGGAAGCACTTTTCGTAAAGCAACTCAAAGAAAATCAGAATATAATCCACAAAATTTGTCGGTTATATACTACTGATGAGGACTCGCATAACGATTTGTTTCAGGAAATTACGATTCAGTTATGGAAAGCATTTCCCAACTTTAGAGGCGATTCTAAATTTACTACTTGGGCCTATCGCGTAGGATTAAACACAGCCATTACCTTATACCGAAAAAAGAAAAGAACGATTGATACTATTGAATTTAATAGCACTTTTCATAAGGTAACACAAGATGATTACAATTTTGAAGAAGAAGAAAAATTAAAGCTTTTGTATAGCGCTATTAGCGAATTGAACGACATTGAAAAAGCCTTAGTTTTCTTGTATTTAGAAGATAAAGATTATACCGAAATTTCAGAAACGTTGGGGATTAGTGAGGTGAATGCACGAGTAAAAATGAATCGTGTAAAAGGGAAATTAAAAAAAATATTAAATCCGTAAGTATGGATGAATTAGATTTATTAAAAAAAGACTGGAAAAAACAAGAAGGTTCTTTCCAACAAATAAGTGAAAAAGAAATTTATGGAATGTTGCATAAAGGTTCGTCTTCTATTGTGAAGTGGATCGTTATTATCAGCATTTTAGAGCTTGTTTTGTGGGCTAGTATTTCATTTTTTACAGCAGATGAAGAATATTTCAAAACTCTAAAAATGTATCACTTAGATACTGTAATGCCAATAATTTCTGTTATAAATTATGGTGTTATTCTATTCTTCATTTACTTATTTTTCAAAAATTACAGAACCATTAATACTACCGATACAGTAAAACAATTAATGCAAAGTATTTTAAAAACTCGTAAAACAGTTAAATATTACGTTTGGTATAATTTAGCCATGACGGCTTTTTCATTCATTTTAGTGTTTATTTTCCAATTTATGTATGATCCAAACATTCGTAAAATGGTAGAAAAAATGTCTCAAAATGTAGATCCAAACACTTTTTATTGCATTATGTTAGTTGTTTATGCGGTCATCATTGCAATCTTTGTTGGGCTAATTTGGTTATTTTACAGATTACTTTACGGAATTCTAATGAGACGATTAGAAAAAAATTACAACGAACTCAAAAAAATCGATTTCTAATGCGCTACGTACTTTTACTTTTTACCTTATTTATTTCATTATTTTCAAATGCGCAAGAATTAGAGAAAAGTTTACTTTGGAAAATTTCAGGAAATGGATTGAACAAGCCTTCCTATTTATTTGGAACTATCCATTTGACTTGTGATACTTCTTTAGATGAAAATACATTAAATGCTCTAGAAGCCACAGAGCAATTGTATTTAGAACTCGACATGGATGATAAATCGATTCAAATGCAGATGATGAAACTCATGATGATGAAAGATGGCGCAAAATTATCAACTTTATTAAGTCCTGAAGATTTTAAAATATTGGATGAATTCATGAAAAAGAATTTAAATATGTCGGTTAAAATGTTTGACAGTTTTAAACCTTTCATGATAAGTTCTATGTTGTTTCCTAAGATGTTAGATTGTAAATCTCAATCGGTAGAATACGAATTAATGAAAATTACGAAAGAGCAAAACGAAGAAATTTTTGGACTAGAGAAAGCAGAGGACCAAATGAAAATATTTGACGAAATTTCATATCAAGACCAAGCCGATGAGTTATTAAAAACGGTAAAAGACAATTTAGAAAAAGACAAAAAAGAGTTTAAGGAAATGATAACTATTTATCAAAATAAAGACATTGAAGGCATGTTAAAAATGATGGATGATTCAGACAATAAAATCACTTCCGAAAACCAAGATGTTTTATTGAACAATAGAAATAAAAACTGGATTCCAATTATGATTAAAATAATGAAAGATAAACCCACATTCTTTGGAGTTGGTGCCGGACATTTAGCAGGTGAAGAAGGCGTAATAAAACTACTTCGTAAAAAAGGATATAAAGTTGAAGCGGTTCAATAAAAAAAGAGGCAATTGTCTCTTTTTTTATTTTAATATTTCCACATTCTTTCTCTATCTAATTTTGCTTGTTCATCTAAAACTTCAGATGGAATGACTTTTAATAAAGAAGGATGTTGTTCTATTGCAAATTCGATCATTTCAACTACTTCGTCAACAGTTGCTGTTTCATAATCGATTTTTAAAGGTTCTTTAATTACCATCGATTGTAAGATTCCTTTTTTCTTAATCATCAATCCTTTTCTATCAAAGGAACGACGGAATCCATCAATTACGATAGGAACTACAATTGGTTTATGCTGTAAAATAATATGAGCTGTTCCTTTACGAACTGGCTTAAATGAACGTGTTGTTCCTTGTGGAAACGTAATTACCCAACCATCCTCTAAAGCAATTTTAATATTTTCAGTATCATTTGGATTAACTTCTTTCTTTTCTGTAACATCCTTTCCTTTTGCTCTCCAGGTTCTTTCTACGGTAATAGCACCAGCATAAGCTAGAATTCTAGGTAGTAATCCTTCTTGCATGGTTTCTTTCGCTGCCACATAATACATGTTTAACTTCGGATTCCATAAATACATTACGTTTTTAATATTATTTTCTCTTCCTTTTAAAGCTGCATTAAAAACATGAAACATGGCTACCACATCAGCAAAATAGGTTTGGTGATTCGAAATGAATAAAACATTCGTATCAGGTAAACTTCTGATAATTTCTGAACCTTCAATTTGTAATTGGTTGAAATAACGATAACGACGGTGTGTTAAAAAACCCGCAATACGAATTAACCAAGTCTTTAAAAACAATATATGTCCGAAAGGATTTCTCTTAAATAATCCCATAATTTTTTATTTTTTTACAAAACAAGAACGCAAAAGTAGTAAAATAGGTGATTTTAGAAAGAAAAACAGCTTAAAATCACATTATAAGGTAATAATTTGAAATCGCTAAAAATTACATTTACTCAAAGCACATTTTATAGTTTCCTTTAACTCGCTCATCATCATGGCAGTAGCTCCCCAAACCACGTATTTATCTACCATAAAAGCAGGAACTTCAATATCAGTAGCATAAGAAGTTGACATTTTTACTTTAGTGATACTATTGTCGTCTAAAAAGTCGGCAATTGAAAATTCTAAAACCCGCTTAACTTCATCTAAATCAGGAATAAAAGTTAATTCTTCATGAGAAATTCCCATAAATGGTGCTACTAAAAAATTACTTGGCGGAATGTAAATTTCGCTGAAAGGTTTGATGATTTGAATTTTTTGTGGATGAATCCCAACTTCTTCATGTGTTTCTCTAAGCGCTGTTTCTTCTAAATCGGCATCATATTCTTCTACTTTTCCTCCAGGAAAACCTATTTGAGAAGAATGAACTCCTGGATACGAATTCCGAACAATTAAAGCCAAATGCGTTACTTCATTTTTAGGATAAAACAACATTAAAACCGCTGCCTTTCTAGGATTTTTATCCATATAATTTTCCTCTTTTAAATAAGAAATACGCTCTAAAGGTGCCATTTTTGCATGGGCATCTGTAGAAAGAAGGGTTTCTTTTTCTATCTTTGGAATGTATTTTATAAAATCGTTAAAAAGCATATAATTTTCAATTTAGCAACCTTAAAGGTAGCTATTTTTTTCAAACAAAATAAATTTCTAATTCAATAATATGTTCAGTAAAGAAGAAGCACTACAAATAAAAAAAGATTTTTGGATAGCCTTTGCAGAAGAATATCCACGTAAGTGGTTGTTATACAATACCAAAATCAAAGATGTAACCTTCAAATTTTATGTTGACAATAAAAAAGCACAAGTTTTACTCGATATAGAACCAAAAGACGAAGAAAAACGTAAAATATATTATGAGAAAGTAGAATCGCTAAAAACCATTCTTTTAGAAGACTATTTAGATGATGTTATTTTTGAACGCAATTTTTATTTAGAAACCGGAAAAGTAATCAGTCGAGTTTGGGTAGAGAAAACAGGAATAAGTATCAATAACAAAAATACTTGGCCAGAAATTTTTGACTTTTTTGCCGAAAAAATGGATGCTTTTGAGCGTTTCTTCTATGAAAATGAAGATTATATTAAAGATTTAGAAATCAATACGTAATTCAAATACTTTGTAACATTGTTAACACTTTATTTGAATTCTAACTATTAAATTTGAAAAAATGTTAGCTATGAAAAAGTTATTTTTATTAATTGCAATTGTAAGTTTACAATCATGCCAATCCCAAACTAAAGAACCAAAAACTATGAATTCAAATTCTAAAAAAACAGATGCTGAGTGGAAAGCAGAACTTACACCTGAACAGTATGAAGTATTAAGAAATAAAGGCACTGAAAGAGCTTTTACTGGAGAATATTGGGATCATTTTGAAAAAGGAAAATACGTTTGTGCTGCTTGTGGTAATGACTTATTTACTTCTGACACCAAATTTGATTCACACTGTGGTTGGCCATCATTTGACAAAGCCATAAAAGGTTCTGTTGTTTTTGTAAAAGATTTAAGTTACGGAATGGTTAGAACAGAAGTTTTATGCGCTAAATGTGATGGACATTTAGGCCATATTTTTGATGATGGTCCAAAAGAAACTACTGGTCAACGCTATTGTATGAATTCGGTTTCTATAAAATTTGTTCCTGAAACTAAGTAAGCGTATGTTGGTACAAATTGTAAAGCAAAATCTTTCAGAAAATATCAACCTTCTTCACCAATTAACTCATGAAGAAATGACATTGAAATTTCCTGAATTAGGGAATGCCACAATTGGCGAACACCTGCGTCATATCATTGAACTTTTGGGTTCACTATTAGAGAATTATGATAGTGGTTGCTTCAATTACGATAAAAGAAAGCGAGACATCATCCTTCAAACCGACAAAATAGAAGCGATTAAAATCTTAGAAAAATATCGTTTTGAGATTGATAAACCTAATAAGACATTATACTTAGTAAACAATTGTTTCAGTGATACAGAAACGCTTGAAACCAACTATTTCAGAGAATTACTTTACAATTTGGAACACAGCATTCACCATCAAGCCTTGATAAAAGTAGCATTGTATCGCTTGCCGCACATTAAAATTTCAGATTCTTTCGGAATTGCACCATCAACTCTTGAATACCGAAAACAATGTGCACAGTAACTTATGTTCCAACGAGAGAAGGTTGTATAATTACTTCCAATCGTGATGAAAAAATCACGCGTGAGAGAGCACTTCCTCCTACCGAATATTTTATTGAAGGCAAAAAAATCATTTTCCCAAAAGATCCAAAAGCAGGTGGTACTTGGATAGCACATAGCGAAACTAAAATTGTTGTTTTACTCAATGGTGCACAAGAAAAACATATTCCTAAATCCAATTATCGCAAAAGTAGAGGTTTAGTAGTTTTAGAATTAATAAGTACCGAAAACTCTTTAGAGTATTGGAAAACATCCAATTTAAAGGACATCGAGCCTTTCACCATTGTCTTATATGAGAACAATAAACTAGTTCAATTGCGATGGAATGAAGTAGAAAAAACCGAAGAAGTTATCGATGAAAAACAATTTCACATTTGGTCTTCCTCTACCCTATATTCAAAGGAAATTCGAGAACAAAGAAAAGTATGGTTTACCAATTTTATAAAAGAAAACAACAATCCAACACCTGAAGAAATTTTATATTTTCATCAATTCACAGAATCTGAAAATAAAGAATTTGGATTGCAAATCAATCGCAATACTATTTTAAAAACCATCAGCATCACACAATGTAAAGTTACCAACGATAAAATAGAAATGGACTATCTTGATTTATTCGAATAAAAATGACAAAACTGAATCTCCTTCTACATAAACTAGTTCATTGGGAATATTGGCCTTATCAAGTTGTCTATTTTCCTGTTTATTTTCAATACTTGTATTATGTAATTAGAACACGTTCGTTTTTTTATTTCAATGCCTCGAATCCCACAATAAAAAATGGTGGATTTTTCATGGAATCAAAAAAAGAAATTTACGATTTGATTCCGTCAGAATATTATCCGAAAACTATTCTAACTCAACCAAATGATGATTTAGAAACTATTTTACAGAGAATTAACTCGGAAAATATTCAATTCCCTTTAATTGCAAAACCAGATATCGGTTTAAGAGGAACGGCAGTTAAAAAAATTCACAACGCAGAAGAACTAGAAAATTACCTTAAAAAAGCAAAATTTGACATTTTACTCCAAGATTTGATACCTTATGAGAATGAAGTTGGTCTTTTTTATGTAAAACTTCCAAATCAGACAGGAAAAATTACGGGAATTGTGTCAAAAGAATTCATGATTCTTACTGGAAACGGAAAAAACACGATTCGTGAACTTTTACATCAAGACAAACGCTATTTATTGCAATTAGAAACTCTTGAATTGGAATACAAAAACCTGTTAAATAACGTTTTAAAAGAAGGGGAAACGATTAACCTTGTACCCTACGGAAATCATTGCCGCGGAACAAAATTCGTAGATGCTAGTCACGAAATCACTTCTGAAATGACAGAAAGTTTTAATGCCATTTGTAGTCAAATAAAAGATTTTCATTTTGGTCGAATGGACATTATGTACCATTCCTATGAAGATTTAGCACAAGGAAAGAACTTTCAAATCGTAGAAATCAACGGTGCCATCAGTGAGCCCACACACATGTACGATCCAAAACACTCACTCTTATTCGGTTGGAAAGAACTCACACGTCATTTCCATTACATGTATTTAATCAGCAAAAACAACCATAAAAATGGTGCAAAATACTTGACATTTAAAGAAGGTGTTCAAGAATTTAAAAATCACCACAAACATTACGATACTATTCTAGAGTTTTAGGGCATTACCACAAGGGTCGGGCTATCCGCACTCGCTTTACTTAAAATCCTAAGGTATTTTAAGTAAGAGCTCAAACAAATGCTCCTATCCCTAACGCGTAATTGGTTTTCATTAAAATAATTATACTTTTCCCAGTCCGGTAGTGATGTTATATTGGTAATAAAACACACATTAAGAAAATTCTAAAGCTAGGAGACTTTAGCCGAACGCTCATGCACATCCGCTAAAAGTTCCATCATAAAGTGTAAAACAAAAAAACCACCTTATTGAGGTGGTTTTTTTATTTAAAGTCCCATCGGGACGATATATAGGTAACAAAAAAGCCTGTCTAAAGACAGGCTTTTCAAAAGAAAGGCGGCGACATACTCTCCCACATAACTGCAGTACCATCTGCGCAGTCGGGCTTAACTTCTCTGTTCGGAATGGGAAGAGGTGAGCCCCGACGCAATAACCACCTTAAGAGGTTAAATTGCTTTGAGCAATTTTTCAATGGTTAATTATCTTACGATAATTATCAATTGAACAATATCTTAACATACTGAGATAAATAAATTTAAAGAAAGTTTCTCTGCGCCCGAAGGCGCAGATTTATACATAAGCTTACGGGTTATTAGTACTACTCGACTATGACATTACTGCCTTTACATCTATAGCCTATCAACGTGGTCATCTTCCAC
>Ga0207971_100141_pt1 | contig 43063 bp, 49 predicted proteins | sample LakWasMet56_HOW8_2_FD_183890 | JGI IMG/M metagenome (GOLD analysis project Ga0207971, IMG submission 183890) | Freshwater sediment methanotrophic microbial communities from Lake Washington under simulated oxygen tension - Sediment Metagenome... | ecosystem: Environmental > Aquatic > Freshwater >... | reverse complement strand
TGCCCACGGGTTTATAATTCGCTGATCTTTGACCGGGCTTAAATTGAGTAGCAACGCAGCCTTGATACACAACACCCATAATGCCTTTGTTCGGTGGTACTTGGCCTTTCTGAAAACGAAATGCTTTACCAACTTCACCACCTCGACGTAAGCGGCAGGAGTCAGGACTGGCCATAAACTCTTCTGATTTCTTTAGCCCTAGTGCAGATGCCCGGGTATATACAGCATTTACATTTACCCCTAGTTCAGTGGCCACTACTGACGATTTGATATTTGGATAACGAGCTTGCATTACTGCATCCATTTCAGCAGTCCACACGATGCGCTTCGCAATCTTGTTAAGGCTCTTGGTCATGCTTTACCAATCAAAGCGTCAACACCTTCAAACGAGTCGATCACTATTACAGTCTGACCCATAGCACGCATGCGGATATGCTCACGTGCCTGGTGCGGCTCGACCTTTTCGCCCGGGGCTTTTAGTTCTACCCATATTGTTCGACCTGGCGTACCGTCCCAGTCAAAGCGACCTTTAACTTCTGGCAACATAACCAAGCGATCAGGCGCGCCGCGTCTACCAATCCACTTCACCTTGCGGCACTCGCCATCGGCAATGGTTACTTGTTCGGTTAGATACTCTTCGATTAATGACTCACGCATTTTTTGTTTCCCTTTTTTGGATAAGTGCCGGTAAGCAAAACGTGCTTGCCGGATTCAAGTAAATATTTCGTTTGTGCTACCCAACGCTTTTGCATAAAACTACTCGTCGGGTACAGCTCTTCTGCTCTTTGTGTTAAGGTCAAGGTGTTATCCTTTCTTATAGCGATAAGAGTCAAAACCCGCTGCAGCTAGTGGCAAGCCCTTTGCCCACTTCGGGTTGGTTGACATAATGGCTGCCAGTGCATCTGAGTTGTACCCTGGCAGGTCGGGGGCTTCGGTAATGTCTTCATCGTGCACAGTTAGAACCATCTCGTAGCCGGCTGCCTCAATGGCTGGGAAGTTCTCAACCAGTACGTCACGCGCTACCGCTTGCGTAATGTTCTCGGCAAGCTTGCCGCCATATGTGCCGAGGCGAGACCATTTGCGGCTATATTGATTGATGCCCATGTAACTGATCTCGCCCTTGTCATTCACTTGAGGCGATGGGTAACAAAGCGCACGGCCAGACGGCAGCACGATACGCAACCATGCTCCGGTACGGATCAACATCACCCGGCGACATGTCACTTTAAAATTCGGCTGGGTAATGGCCGCACGTGTCGCTTCTTCGAGCTCACGCCACCAGGTAGATATTTCAGGATGGGCATATCGCCACATGCGTTTAAAAGAATCGCAGACAATGAATGCTTGCTCACTCAGGCCGAAGCGTATTTTCTGGCAACCGAGGCGCAACAATTCAAGTGACGCATTCATCGGCATTTCTTGGGCTAGGCGGTGGGCGTGCTTCTTATGTTCACCCTTGCATAACCAATTCATAAAGCCCGTGGCCTCTTCTACGATCTCGGCGGGAATTGCTTCAAGTGCCTCTTCAGCCATCTCTTCAAGGTCTAAGTTGTACGCCGCAGCGAAAGTCAGGAACGCGCCCACTCCGCCTGCATAGCCCAGTGCCAACTCTTGCACCTTACCTACTTGTCGCTGATCCCCTGCCACAGTTGCCGGATCAACGCGAAAGCTTTTGGCGTATGCTAATTTATATAGGTCGTGGCCTTTACGTTGGAAGTCGCCCTTGCCGTCTGAGATACGCTCGCCGTTCTCATCGAGCACGAAAGTATCGTAGGCCTCGAAGGCTTTGAGCTTCCATTGCTCACCGGCTAACCAGGCTAAGATTCGACCTTCAATATTTGATAAGTCGGCCACGACTAGCTTCTTGCCTTCAGGGGCAACGATGCAACCACGGATCGCGCTACTTGTCAGCTGCATGACGTTATCAAAAAATAGATCTTCGCTATCGGCTTTCATCATCTCGATGCCGTGATCGATGACCTTATTCTTGAGGCTTGGGCGTGGCATGTTGTGCGGTTGAAACATACGGCCAGCGTAGCGACCTGTCCTAAGTGCACCGCAGAATTGCAAGGTACCTCGCAAGCGATGATCGTCTGACACTGCCTTGATCAATGTTTTATATTTGCTGGTGCTGGTGGTGCTTACTTGCAAGCGGATGGCAAGCAGCTCACGCAATAGCGCAGGCAAGTTCTCGTCGTTCATGCGACGTTCTAATGTGCTCGCCTTCATGTCAGGCAACTCGACGCCGTGCTCTTCAAGTAGATATTTAAGAAGCACGTCGCGTTGTGAAGTCGAGCGCACGCCTTCGCCTTCCCCGTCATATTCGGTTAACACTTGCGTGCGATTGGCCAGTTTTAATTGGGCACGTTCAACGGCACGAATGGCCGAGCGGGCAAGGTCGACATCGACCATGAAGCCGCGACTATTTACTTGCTGATCTAAATGCCAAAGGTCTAATTCAAAGCCCTGGTAATTCCATTTAGGCAGCTTCTTATCAATGGCGCGCATCGCTTCGACATCAAGGCGGGCGTACTCTACGAACTCCGCCCACTCAACCGGGTGCGTCTCACGGGTAGCACGTGGAATCTTTGATGTTTTTGGGCGAGGTTTGCAGAAGAGTTGCACCAACTCTTTACCACGCTTGTCTTTCGCCTGATCGGCAGCAACGCCTAATATTTCGCAAAGCGTGCCGAGGGCGCCGGGTAGTGAATGCGCCATGGCTTTAACCATGGTATCGCGCCAGCGTTTAAGCTCCGGGCGGTAGCCACAGTGGTGCATGACGGTTCTATCGAACGATGAATTATGAGCGGTTAAAAGCACCACCTCCTCTTCAAGCGCATCGGCTATTAAAGCAGGCATCAACTTGTCTTTGGTTAAATCCCATACTTGCACTGGTCCATCATCAAGCGCGTAAGCCCATAGCATGATCTCGGCATTTGCTGCATATACATGGGTGCCATTAGTGATCGGGGTTTCTGAATATGTTTCTAAATCCAAATATAAGGTAGTCATGCGCGGCTCCATGTGTAGCCGTACGCGCTGCGTTTTTTACCTACGATGCAATGATGTACTGCCGAGGATGCTTTACCAGATAAGGCTTTCTCTGCGGCTAACTGACTATTAAACTCCACGGTGGTACCGTTCTCTATATGTACGCCGATGACTGCTTTTCGAGGATAGACTTGCAAACCTGTATCTCTGGCGTGTCGGATATTTTCTAAGCGCGTCATCCATTCAAGGTTAGTTGCCGCGTTGTTTGTTTTTGGTTTATTAATATGGTTAACTTCGTCACCTTCTTTTTGCTTCGGTACAAACACAAGAGCAACCAATCTGTGGACAAGGTTAACTTTTCGAACACCGGCTACATACAAGTGAACAACTAAGTAGCCGCTATTTTGCAGCTGCGGAATTAACACACGGCCTTTGGCATTTCTAATACGGCCCAGATCGCTAACTTGATAGCTGCCTTCAAAACCCGGTATGTCTTTCCATGTTTCCACTTGTAGTTCCTTATAATTAAAAAACCTAATTCAATTACCCACAATAAGTTACGGCGTCGTGGCTTGCCCTTGTCATTACCTGGTCGTAAGATCGAGGGACCAGTTAAGGGATTGAATTGCTAACCCGTGGTTAACGGGGCTTATTACTAGGTAAGCTTCTAGGCACAAGTCGGGGCTGCACTCGTACGGAGGATGACGCCACCTGTCATATATTTTGGTAAGAAGACCTACCCCACATCGGAGACTCTCGAGCCAAGAATCAGCGTGGCTCCGCTTTTAGGTCTTCTTACCAAAACGCTCTCAATCGAAAGCGCTTGGGGGCTTCTATTCCACCTTAACGAATTGGTGGTTATCCCAAATTTTGATAAAACCAAACAAGTAGGTTCTGTGGTGCAACACGTACAAGCTTGCATCACCTTCGATTGTTTGCTTCTCTAGCGTAATGGTGTGGCGCATGGCTTATACCAACCCTTCCGCTTCCGCGCCTACTGCCAGATCGTCAAACTCTTCATCAGACATTCCGCCACCTGCGAAGGCGTCACCGTCTTGGAAGAACTGCACTTTGTAGAAAGTGGCGTTGATGCGTTTGCCGTAGTTGTTGTCTTGCGCCCAGAAGTCAACGATCGCATTCACGTAGCAACCGGCATACACTTTGCCGTCTGCTTCTGTCAGCTCGGTTTTCGCGTCACGGTCTAAAATCTGTGGGCGAACCTTATTGCGGGCACTGATATATAAGTTGCCTGCATAGCCGTCGTACTGGCTTTTCAAGTCACCGTCATGCAAAGCAACTTTGTCAGTAGCACGTAGGGTCTTGAGCATTGTCGGAGCCTTTGCGCCCCACTTCTCAGTGGCGACACGTTCGATCTCAGCATTGATCGCTTCGATTTGTGGATCGGCTGCATCCATTAAAAACGCAGCTGAAAAGGCGGGTTTACCTTCACCGTTTACGGTTTTGGCTTCAAATAAAACAGGGAAAGCTAGTCGTACATTAGTTAATCTCATGGTCTTGCTCCTTAAAAAATTGTGGGTACTTCTTTTTAATACTATCGATGGCGTTATCAACTGCCGTCCGTCTGGCCATCGGATCATCCGGCGTGTCTTTCACTTGTGACGCTACCTGCAACGCCTTAACGGCATCGATTGGTAGCGTCGTGTTAGTCTTCATACAAGGCCCTCCATTTCATCTACGACTTGGTGCATCTCTACTCCGTCTAACTCAGTAAGGTCGTTGAACTCTTCTACTTGAATGACTACCGCTTGGCGTTTGTCACTGAGAGGCGCAACTGATAGACCACCTTCGCTTTGGGTAATGAAAGCTTCAACACGCTTCCAGCACTTCGGCTTGTCTTTCTTTAAAAGCTCGGCTGTCTGTGTAGGGCTGATCAATTTGAAGTTGTACATTTGATCTACCTTGAGGCGCATAGACTTCATGATCGCTTCGACTTCGTCTTCACTTGTCCAGGCACGTGCACCCTTACGTCCTTGCACTAACTTGTAGCCCGGTACATCGTGGCCAGCACGCAACTCGCCATCAGCTTTGCTACGAATTGATTTGCACCAGTCTTCGATCAAATCAAGCGAACCTAATAAGTTGGCCAATATGTCGTTGTTGTAAGTTGCCGTCAGTCTCTCTTCTACAATCGGCGCGATAGGCTTATCTAAATCAACAAAGCTATCGGTTACGGTAGATAGAACGTGGCTGCGAAGGCTTGGGCAGTCGGCTTTTGCTTTGCAGAATCGGCATTGCTTTTCACCGGGGTTTAGATACTTCTCATGCAACTCGTTATGAGTTTTGTAAAAAGTAACTGCGGCCTCACAGCGTTGTGCACCCTTCTCGACCTCTTCGGCGAAAGCCAGTAATTCAGCTACTGAACAATCCCATTCAGATAAATGCTGAAGGCGGGGTTGATGGATCACTAGGCGAACGCGCTTGAAGTCACCTACCAATTCAAACTCGCGCAACGCGCCCAGCGCGTAGATCATTAACTGCTTGTTCTTTTCAGCATTAACTTGCAACCCGCGACCATATTTAAGATCGTGCACTTGCAACTCGTCTGCCGTTAAGATCACCGCATCGCTGGTGCCTTTCGCATCGTCTTCACCGGTTAAGTGAGCAATGCTCAAGCGTTGCTCGATCATCAACTCATTACCTTTTGCATAGTCACGAATGTTGTTGACGTAGATCATGATGTTGTTGGCCATGTCTTCTGTCATCTCGACACCGTTTTCAGCGCGCTTGCCGATGTACTTATCCGCATCCGCTGTGCCGGACTCCAAGACTAGCTGGGCCATCTCATGCGCCGCGGTACCTTCTTGCGCATACTCGCTGCCTTCATCGTAGATGCCGTCTTCCAGCGCTACGCTACCAGGGCATACCATCCAGCGATCAGCACCCGAAGGGCTTAATTTCGCATGAGTGGTCATTTCAATGCCTCACCGCACGCTGTAATTACAGCCGCCCATTGATCAGCTGGTACAGCTAGAAGTGACTCCACGCCAAACTTGGCCAACACTGCAAGACCTGCATCACGGCCTTTGGCTTTGACTACTGAAGTCACCGCAGCTTTGGCGTCTTCATAGGTAACAGGCTTCTCGTCTTCAAGCGGACTTTTATCTGGCAAAGGGGTTTTGCCAGTGGCCTTCGTACCATCTGCATACTCTTTTGTTTCTACTGCGGTCACTACTTCAGCCGGCTTCTCTGCCGCGGCTTTTGCATTTGCCCCTTTGGTGGTTAAAGCGGCTTTTGTTTCTGCAGCTGGTGCCACTGGCACGCCTCCTTTTTCTAACAGCGCGATCAAGGTATGAAGTGCGCTAGTGTTTTCTTGCAATGCGAGTTCTAAACTCATGGTGTTACTCCTTCGTGGTGGTTGATATGTGTGCTTCGTAATTCAGCTTGACTTATTTGGGTTGCATTGTTGCAGCACCAGGCAAGAGTTCTGCCATGTTTTGCTATCTCAGTTAGAGCGACCTTTACCGCGGCCAGGGCTGCAGCTTTAGTTGGTAAAACTTCTTTACATCCGACTAAGCTTTGGCCAGTGTCTTTTGAAATCACGAACCATGCAGGTCTTGTTTTGTGGTGCAATTTAGCAACAAAGAAAGGTTGCCCTTCAATTTCTAATGGTTCGCCTTGGATATAAACATTTGCAGGTTTGTCTTTTGGGCCAGTCCCAAAAACTAATGGTTGTCCGATATTGGCCGCGTACTGATCTGCATTTTCAATGTCGCCTTCTTCAATAAATTCTTTCAAAGTGTCAACGCTGCCTTTGGTATTTAGCCCAGCGTGTTTGATTGGCGTAGCCTTGATTGCTTTAGTAGGTAAAATCTTGCCTAGTTTTTTGGCTGCGGTATCAAATGCGATACGTGCAGCGCATACTTCAGCGTGTCTAGCTTGAAGAACTTCAGACGCAATAAAGTTGCCGTCGTAGTCTTTTACTGCAAGGCCCTCTTTCACTAACGCTTCAAACGCATTGGAATCTGCCCAACGAGACCAATCATGGCGACTAGCCCGTGCAGGAGTTATAGGTCCAAGCACTAGCTGACGAGCGGCTATCTCCAAAAGGTCGTTTCTGTCTTTATTTTTTACGGGTAACTGAGTTAGCTTATAAAAGCCGGTGCCATCTAAAATAGACATGTCGACTCCTAAAATCCAAGAGCCATGCAGATCGCATCAATTGGATGCGCAGCTAGAATGGTCATATCAATGCCGTGACCGCGTACGCGGTATGCTTTGCCAGGTACTAATGGAATTGCTATCATGCTTTTCTCCTCGTTGATCTCGTCAGTGCCGGCCTAACCGACAGACGCCAGTGTTGGCGTTTCGATCTAATGTTCTGAATGTTGACGACGAGCGCGTTGGCTGCAAACCTGCTGCATGATCTGCGTATTTTCCTTATTGATTCGCTTCACTGCCCTTGCTGCAGCATTGCGATCGCGTCTGCGAGTGTTCGGTGTGTTGCTTGGTCGCAGGTTCTGTTCAGCCGTATATGCCGACATCGAATGCGTCAGGCGGCTTCGGTACCCACGCAGGACATTGCTGCCCGGTGTGCTTGCTTGTCCACGCCATGTGCGGCTGAACCAATTGAATTTTGAACGATAGCGTCGTGATGATCGGTTGTTCACATCAGCTTGCGCTGCGTGTTTTTTATCTGCGGCAGCCTGCTGCACTGCGAATTTTGCAGCTGCAAACTTGCGCATTATCAGGCTGGCTATGTTGGTTATGATGCGTGGTTTTGGTTTGTCCATTTTGCTTTCCTTGTTGATCTCGTCAGTGCTGGCACAACCAGCAGACGCCCTCTCGGGCGTTTCGATCTAGTTGGCTTGTTTAAGAGCAGCGAAGCCGTCAGCTAAAGCCCAAAGAGCTTTATTTAATTTCACGTTTTCGTTTACGCCTTGCACAGCGCGAGTGGTAGTACGACGGCCATTAGTCATGCGAGCACGGACGCCGCCTTTGATGATGTGTTCTTGAATACGATTGAAAGCAGTCCATAAGTCAGGTTTGATGTCTGCATTACGACGAGGGCGAATTAAACTCATTGCATCTACTGGGGCTTGTTGAGTAACTTCGTCACGATCCCAGCGCAAATCAATTGCTGCATTTGCTAAAAGCATTTGTTCTGGGGCGGATAAATTGATGCCTTTATAGTGATCTACGCGCTCAGTGATCTCTTTAAGTGAGTCGAGCACTTGGTAGCTGCCTTCGATTACGTCACCAATGATGTTGCCGGTATGGCGAATGCGAATGTCATCTTGAATGTTGCCGGCGATTAAACCGTTTGAGCAAACCAAGCGGAACATGCCACTCATTAATTGAAAACTGCTTGTACCGTCATGGCTATTGACTAGGATGATTTCAGGAATCTCTTCCGCACCGACAATGCCGCCACGTTGTAAAGAACCAATTTGGCTTTCATGGCGCATACGAACTAAGTGTTTTGTGTGCTCACGTTTTGTTAAATCCTTAACGCGAGTCTGTGCAACTGCGTAGGGTACGAAGCCCTCTTTACGTAGGCCGTCTAAAACGTCAATGGTTGGAATGTATGCGTAACGCTCACCGCGAGACTCGTGCGCTTCTGAAGCCAAAACGCTAGGCGCATAACGAGCGATCTCGTCAACGGTTAAAGGATTGTTGCTACGAAATTGTGAAGCTGTACGTGCTAATGTAGGTGCGAACATGGTTACTTCCTCCGGTTAATTACAAATGAATTTGTTTACTACGGAGAGAATATTACAAGTTATTTTGTATCATGACAACAAGTATTTTTGTATTTTTGTAAAATAATTACAAATAATTACAAACAAACTTTGCTATAGACGTAAAAAAGCCCGCATTTACGCGGGCTTGAAGGGTATTAATTTATTTTTTATTTAGTCTTATTCAGAATAAAAAATGCAAATAAGCAAAATAGTGGGGGCACCAGGGATATTTTAATAATGTCATCCATGAAATATCCAAACTCTCGATCAAAAGTCCAAAAGAACAAGGGACAACCTACCACCCACAGCCCAGCTAATACAAAAGCTTTACGCATGTCTTTATTCGCAATGGAACGTAACAGTTTGGATGCCGCCATAAACTGAGTTAGCTTGACTATCGTTTCGACCGTTATCAGGGATCGCTTCTTTGCCGTACTCTTTACAGTGTGCATCGGCTACTGGGGCGAAGTCTTTCATATCAGAAAGAATGGAGTCGTATTTGATGGTGATCGTCTTACTTGTTTTATGAACGACTTCATACTTCTTTCCCCAGCCAACTGCGCTGGCGCAGCCAGTCATCATGACAATACCTAGTATTATTAGTTTTTTCATCTTGCCCTCCGTCTGTAATATTTATGATGTTCTACCATGACCCCTGCGATGATACATGTCTCAGTTGTTTCATGTCGTATAGGATAGTCTTCGTTTAACGGCACCAAGTCAAACATCTCAATCCCTTGATCATTAACGCCTCGCGGCCTGTACTTCTTGAATGTACCGTGGTCCCCTTGACATTTTGCAGCAACAAAGTCGCCGGGGATTGGCTTCAGCTCAGGATCAATCACTACTTTATCCCCGTCGCGGAAGTCCGGCTCCATTGAGTTACCCTCTAATACCAGGGCAAAAGCGTAGTCACTAATATGATTGCTTACTTCTATTTCGTCCATCCCCGCCCCTGCGTGGTAGTCATCTATTATTTGTTTCGGGCCGCCTGCTGGAATTGAATTAATCACAGGGATGCGCTTTTTATCTTTAGGTTCAACGATCCTATAGTTTTGAGGCATTACCTTTAGTTGCTCGTAGCGATCTCCGTCCTCATGTCTAAGTGAGGTGATACGCCTTGCTTTTGGATTCTGTGAGAATTCCGCATCCTGGTGAATGCCTCCTGAAGCCAGCCAGCTTGCATCGGCATCTAGCACCTGTGCAATAGCAGTTGTGTATCTGCTTCCCGTGGCTTCTTTTGATTCAGACACCAAATATTGGATAGCCTGCGGGCTGACTGATCGACCCACAACTACCGACACACGCTTTGCAAGTTCGGTCTGATTAATACCGACTCTTTGCATAGCGCTAAGTAAGCGTTCTCTGTATGTACTCATATTGACTCCCTATGCCTCTCGAACAGGCAACTTTCCCATTGGAACACTAGATTACAAAACTTCTTTGTATTTGTCCACAAATATTTTTGTTGTTTAATTACAAATAAACTTGTAATATTTTGTTTTTCATTACAAACGAGTTTTATCATGAAAGCCTTACACAAAGCGATTGCTCTTTGCGGCACTCAAACTTTATTTGCGGCACGTCTAACAGCAGCATTGCAAGCGCGAGGTCTTAAACGTGTGATTAGCCAGCAGATCGTAAGCTACTGGTGCTCTTCAGCTTCTGGCTTGCCTTCTACTTACTGCATCGATGTGGAAGAGATGCTTAACTTCAAGGTGACGAAGCACGAGCTGCGCCCTGACGTGTTCGGTGACAAACCGTATGTGCCTATTTCGGAGTCTGCTAATCCTATAAGCGCAGCGGTATGAATGCCGTGTCGCATATCACCCCTCACTTATCCACCATTCAGGCGCCGTCATTCCTAGCGTCTAAGCCTATCTGGCTGATCTGGCGTTTTGAAAATAGCCAGGGCGAAGCCAAGCCTCGCAAAGTTCCCTACTATGCTAGTGGCGCACGTCGCTCCGGTGTACAAGGCCGTCTTGAAGACCGTCAGCAGCTGGTGACATTCGAAGCCGCGCGTGCTGCAGCTGCGAAACGTGGCTTCTCCGGCGTTGGACATGCTTGCCTAGATGGTGACTTCACTGTGATTGACTTCGATCGCTGCGCGCCTGAAGGTAAGTTGAACCCTAATATCGAGGCCATGGCGTCTAACACTTACGCTGAGTATTCACCCAGCGGAGAAGGCATCCACCTTTATGTGATTGGTAACTTACGCAACTCCAACGATAAATCACTAGCAACCGCAGATCAATTCGGGCTTGAGCTATTCTCCACTAAAGGCTTCGTGACTTTCACCGGTAACGCCTTGGAGATCGTCGACATGATGGGTAATACCAACATGATCGACTCGCCCGTTCCTGAATTGCAAGAGCTGATCACCTTACGCTTTGGCAATCCGTCCGAAGAACTTACTGCAGCTGATCAACCCCCGCTTGGTGTATCGCGCGAAGTCATACTCGAAGCGCTCAGTGTGCTTGATCCTGATATGGGGCATGCAGATTGGTTGAAAGTCGGCATGGCCATACATCACGAGACGCGCGGCGAAGGTCTTGATCTTTGGGATCAGTGGAGTGCTGGCGGTAGTAAATACCCTGGTGACTTAACCGGACGCTGGGATTCATTCGGACGCAACCCCGGCAAAGCTGTCACCATCAAGTCGTTAATACAACTGGCCAACTCGCAAGGTGCTCGCATCAGTGTGAACGCGATCTCAATGGAAGAGTTCGACGCCCTGGCACCGATCGATGATTATGTGGAGATGTCCGACGACATCGGACAACTGCCTACAACAACGGACGCCCCGAAGAAAGAAGCCCCGCCGTCTAAGTTCCGCTTCCCTGTTATCTCTTGGACAGACTTCGCCGTGCAATCGTCATGGCGTTACATTATCAAGGGCGTGATCCCAGCGGCTGGTCTTGGCGTGCTCTTCGGCGAGTCTGGCTCGGGCAAGTCTTTTCAGATGTTGGACATGGCGGCGGCAATTGCGCTCGGCATAGCATGGCGCGGCATTCGCACAACGCAAGGGCGTGTCGTTTATATCGTAGCTGAAGGCGCAGCCGGCTTTCGCAATCGCCTAATCGCTTACGCCATTTACCATAAGATCGACCCTCGTACCATTCCGCTAGACATCATCGACTCAACTCCGAACCTATTACTAAAAGAAGACGCGCTTGAATTGTGCAAATCAATACTTGCATCAGGCCCTCGCCCTTCGCTAGTGGTGATCGATACGTTCGCCCAGGCAATGGCAGGGGCCAATGAGAACGCTTCCGAGGACATGGGCAAGGCACTCGCTCACTGTAAAGGCATGCACAAGGCGCTCGGTTCAATGATTATGTTAGTGCATCACTCAGGCAAGGACGCGAGCAAAGGCGCACGTGGCTGGTCTGGCTTACGCGCTGCGGCTGACGTTGAGCTGGAAGTGACACGATCTGCTTTTGGCCGTGCGCTTCGTTCAACTAAACAAAAAGACGGTGCCGACTTCCAAGAGTGGGGCTTCGATCTCAACGTGGTACCGGTAGGCATCGACCCTGACGGCGATCAGATAACTAGCTGTGTAGTGGTCGAGGCTTCAGTGCCCGTGCAAGGCTCAACGCGCAAGGTAGGTAAGAACGAGCAAGTAATTCTCAATGTAATGAGTGAGATCGGCATGGCTCAGACCGCAGGTATTGAGGTCAAGGCGGTCATTGCTATGGCCGTAGCTGCAATGGCAGCACCAGAAGACGGCAAGCGTGACACTCGCGCCCAGCACGCCAAGCAGGCTTTAAGAAAGCTATATGAGAGTGACGACGCGCCTTACATATTAGAAGACGACGGCACATTAACGATTTTATAAAGGAGAACCACCATGACCACCCACAAAGAAAAGGCCGAGCAATTGATAGTGCAAGGCGCCAAGCTACTGGATAAGAGCAAGTCAGGCCATTCAGAAGCCGCAGCGCAACGATTGACCGAGGCTAATAAAGAGCGCAAGGCAGCAGGATTAATAACAGGGAGATTACAGAAATGATGGATATTCAACCACCACTCACACCCCAAGAACAATGGGGCGTGCCACCAGGCTTTAACACCATTCGTTTTTTAGTAAAACACATTTGCCACAATTGGGTGAATTTGACAAAGGATTTAGCATGAAATACCACAGAAAACCATTAGAACTTGATGCCTTTCAGTGGACTGGCGAGACCGAATCATCAGAGTGGCCTGATTGGTTTAGTAACGCTGTAACGGAAGGCAAAGTGCTATTCCCGCAGCTGGTTAAAACGGAAGAGCCGGACGCTCAACCTGAGACTTGCATGATGATCGGTGAAGGGCAGAATGTTCGCATTGGGCTAGTCTCATATTTCATTTTATACGATGAATTGGGGCATATTTCAGTATGCAAACCGGATGTTTTTAACCTTAATTTTTCAGCTGTACATTAGTAAATGTTACTCGTAAATTTTTACGTGTTGGTTAAAACTATATGCACTTTGCACTTTTTGTGCACTTTTACATTTTTGTGCAAAGTGCACAATCACGTTTTTTATGCACTTTTGCACTTTCTCCCTTTAGGGGAAAGTGCAAAGTGCAAAATGAGTGGGGCCAACTTAGTTCAACTCGTAAATTTTTACGTGTTCATTTTATTACCTTTTCTACTCGTAAATTTTTACGTGCAAGGGTAAATCGAATGGTCAAAGTTGATGGTAACAAGCCGAAGAAAAGCAAAGGACTTCGTCGTGGTGAGCAACACCCAAAAGCCAAGTTAACCGACCATGAAGTTGAGCTTGTTCGCAGTCTACGATCTGAAGGTTTGAGCTTTGCAAAAATCGCTGTGAAAATGGAAATGGGCAAAACGACTGTGATTGATATTTGTGCATATCGAACTCGCTATCGGTCGGATGAATGGTAAAAGCTGCGCTAGATTAAGCGCATGAGCAAATTGACACCAGAAAAATTAACAGCGTTTTGCGCCGCACTAGCTGAGACCGGAATCGTTGGTAGAGCGTGCAAAGCAGTAGGCATTTCACGAGAGTCAGCTTACAACTGGCGTGAAGAGAATACCGACTTCGCAGCTCGATGGGACAAGGCACTCAAGATCGGCGTCACCGCACTGGAAGACGAAGCGCACCGTAGAGCCTTCGAAGGGTGTAATGAACCGCTAGTGCACCAGGGACAATTCACCCCGTTATTCACAGATGCCTTGGACGAAAACGGCGACCCAATCATGGAAGAGATTGCCGAAGGAGTAAGGCGCCCTGTAAGGGTTCCCTTGCTTGATGATGAAGGCAAACAACAATATGCCACGATGAAGAAATACAGCGACACGCTCGCCATATTCTTGCTCAAGGCACACGCTCCCGAGAAGTACCGAGAGAACTCACACCTACAACTCACAGGCCCCGACAATGGCCCTGTGCAAGTTGAACACAAAGCAGATCGCATTGCCGAGTTGATGGCACTAGCCGCGAAGCGCAAATCCAAACAAGACGAAGACCTTGACGGCTTAGTATGACGCCGAACGAGGTCACAGACGCACTGCAATATTTAACCCCCGCCGAGCTTGCTGAAGTCGAAGCATTGCTCGCAGCTCCCGAACCGATCTGGCAACCGCTGCCAGGGCCGCAGACCATGGCCTACTACAGCGATGCAGACATTGTGGGCTTCGGAGGTGCAGCTGGCGGAGGCAAGACCGACTTAGCCGTGGGCTTATCGCTCACTGCACATCAGAAAATCCTATTCGTTCGTGAAGAGACCACGCAGCTTGAAGGCGTGCTTGATCGTCTCACTGAGATACTTGGCAGTCGCGACGGGCTCAATGGCCAGAAGGGTATCTGGCGACTACTCAATCGACAAATCGAGATGGGCTCAGTGCCGAATGCAGGCGACGAGACCAAGTACCAAGGGCGACCTCACGACTTGCTAGTGATCGATGAAGCCACCAACGTACGCGAGAGTGCTGCGCGCTTCTTGATGGGCTGGGTACGAACCACAACACCAGGGCAACGTCAGCGCACCTTACTGACATTCAACCCGCCAACCACAGCCGAAGGTCGCTGGATTATCAAGTTCTTTGCACCATGGCTGGACACTAAACACCCCAACCCAGCGCAACCAGGCGAACTACGCTGGTTCGCTACTATAGGCGGCGAGGACATAGAAGTCGGCGATGGCAGTCGCTTCGTGCTAGTGGGCGGATCGCCTTGCTATGTGTTTGACGAAAGTAAATACCAGCCAGTCGACATCATTCAACCTAAGTCGCGCACGTTCATTCCGTCACGGATCACGGACAACCCGCACTTGGTTAACACCGGCTACATGAGCCAATTGCAAGCCATGCCTGAACCACTACGAAGCCAAATGCTATACGGTGACTTCAACGCGGGCGTCATGGATGACCCGTGGCAAGTCATACCGACCGCATGGGTAGAAGCTGCGATGGCTCGCTGGGCACAACCGATCAGACTAGACCCAATGGACAGCTTGGGCGTAGACGTAGCGCGAGGCGGTAAAGACAAGACGGTACTTGCAAGGCGTCACGGCTTCTGGTTCGACAAGCCTATTCGCATACCAGGATCAGAGACACCGAATGGCCCAGCCGTTGCGGGCGCCGTGGTATCTGCAATGCGCAATCAAGCGCGCATTTTCATTGATGTGATTGGTGTAGGGGCAAGCCCTTTCGACTTCTTGGAGCAGGCACAACTCGACGTGATCGGCGTCAATGTTAGCGAGAAGGCCACGGCCACTAGCAAGGCGGGCAATCTACGTTTCTTCAACCTACGCAGTCAGCTATGGTGGCAGATGCGCGAGGCGCTAGACCCTAACGCCAACAACGGAATCGCCCTACCCGACGACCCGATACTCAAAGCCGACTTGTGTGCACCGACTTGGTTTATGACCGGTCCCCTCGTTCAAGTCGAGAGTCGCGAGGCCATCGTCAAACGGATCGGACGATCACCGGATGACGGCACCGCATACGTGCTGGGATTGATGGATAGCCCAGTCACACCGCAGCAAATACTTCATCCATCGGTGGGTAACAGTTCGGCCACAGCTCGCAGGAATTACGATCCGTATGCCAGACGATAACGTCATTGCGTTTAAGAAGCGCGACGTGCAACAACCACGTGAAGACGAAGACGACGTGGTCTTCCAATGCACATGCAAGTCGCAAATATTCTATCTCACAGAAGCCGGACCAGAGTGTCACCGCTGCGGGCAAGTGCTTTACGAGTACCCGCTGCCGCGCTAACGGTCGGATGCTCTAAAGGCTGCGCGCTACTATCCTCAACAATCAAATGAGGATCAACCCGTGGCATTTAGAGAGCTATCAATTCGTGAACCCGCAGTGCAAGAACTCCTTTGGCAGCACATAGAGCCAACGGACATTCACCCGGAATATACCAAGCTCGATGCGATCACATTCATCGGCAACCAAATCCACGAAGGCAACCAATTCCTATGGGGCGACGAGACTGCCATGTTGCGCTGCGAAGGTAACCGCTTCACTGGCGTAGTCACCCCCCACGTACTGGGCGACGGCAAGAAGTTTCGCGCATTGCTTACTGAAGGCTGCGCGTATGCCAAAGAACGTGGCTGGCGACAAGTCTACATTTGGACATCACGCGGCAGCATTCAACGTATGGCCCTGAAACTGGGCTTCGAAGAGGCGGGCGTATTACCTGCATATCACCCATCACGCTTTGGCCTTGATGACATTGCCATTCTTAGGAAAACATTATGAAAAAACTACTCATTGCTTTGTGCTTCGCGCTATTCGCATTGACCGCGCAAGCAGGAGGCGGAGGCGGCAAGAGCGCACCATCCGCACCACCAGCCCCGCCACCTCCACCAACACCTCAGGCTCCTAGTGATCCGAATACGGCCAATGCCGTTGCGCGGGAGAGGACACGACGCGCCCAGGGCGGAGGCAATCAAAGCACATTGCTAACGGGTACCGCAGGCGCAGCCCCAACGGAAAGCGATTTAAACAAACCAATGCTTGGTGGTAACACCTTGCTCGGCGGCTAAATGACTACGAACGCAACCCCATACCAGGCGCCGGACGGCTTCATCAAGGGCTATACTTTTGACGCCAACGGCAACATATTCGGGGACGGCAAGCAACTAAGCGGCGTCAGCTTCGACATTAACCAGTTGAAACCACCGGCACCACAGAAGCCCGCAACTAGCACATGGGGCGGACTGCTACCAGCGCAGGCTCCAAAGAACCCATACGCTCAAGGCGGCAACATCAGCCGATTAAGCGTAGACGATAACGGCAATCTATTCGCGGTTATTGATAGCCCACGAGATACACAAGCGCTAGGGTCTGGCCACATGTCAATGGCGGGCTATGTAAACGAACAAGGCCAGCCGATCAATACCGGACCATCCAACAAATTAATCCCCCTTACTGGCGTGAGCCTTGATCCTGCCCGTACTTCCAAGGCTGCGGGCGGCTCAATCGGTACAACTAACAACGCATATTTGCGCCAAGAGCAAGACGGGCTTTACTTTGCGCAAGTCAATAAGGGCAGTGACATCGCGGCCTATGCGTACAGCGCTTTTCAACCAGCTAAATCACCCACTGGCGGACCCGCGCAGGTTTCAACCTCACGTAAACAAGGCGGCAACGCAGGAGGCGGAGCTGGACCAAGCGCATCAACTGGCGTTTCACTTTTAGGATCATAGATCATGGCAAACCCAACACCGACCGCATCAAACGAATTGCCAGTCACACGCTTCAAACGCCGTAAACAAGCGCTTTGGAATGAGCGATCATCATGGATTGCAGACTACAAAGACATATCAGACAACCTGCTACCTCGTAGTGGGCGTTACTTCGAAGGCGACCGCAATAAAGGCGGACGACGCAACACCAATATCCTAGATTCAACCGGCACAGAAGCCTTGGATATTCTAGGCGCGGGCTTGATGGCAGGCATGACCAGCCCCGCCCGCCCTTGGTTCCGTCTCGGCATACCAGACGAAGACCTCATGCAATTTGATCCGGTCAAACAATGGCTTTTCAAATGCTCCAAGATCATGCGCGAGATTTTCGCACGATCTAATTCCTACCGTTCACTGCATACGCTCTACGAAGAGCTCGGCGGCTTTGGTACTGCAGCTGCATTCGTGCGCCCTGACTTCAAAGACGTGATCCGCTTATACCCCATGACCGCGGGCGAGTATGCCATCAGCACTGATAGCCGCAACGAAGTGGACACAGTCTATCGTGAGATACCAATGACCGTCGCGCAAGTGGTCGCAGAGTTTGGGCTTGATAACGTGAGCCAAAGTATCAAGAACCAATGGTCACGTAACAACCTCGACCAGTGGGTAACAGTCATGCACTGCGTTGAACCACGCCTGGACAACGAACGCGAGTACGGCAAACGCGACGGCATGAACAAAGCTTTCAAATCGTGCTACTTCGAAGCAGGCGGAGACCCAACCAAGCCGCTACGCGAGAGCGGCTTCGATGACTTCCCTTTACTAACCCCGCGCTGGGCAGTGCGAGGCGGCGACATTTATGGCCACGGCCCCGGCATGCGCGCACTGGGCGACGTGATCCAATTGCAACACGAACAATTGAGCAAGGGCACAGCTATTGATTATCAAACGCGACCTCCTGTTCAAATGCCTAGCTCGATGAAAGGCCGCGAGAACGATCTGTTACCAGGTGGGATTACTTACATCGATATGGCCAACCCAAACACAGCCATTCGCACCGCTTACGAAGTGCAGCTCAACCTTCAACACTTGCTATTAGACATGGAAGACGTGCGCGGTCGTATTCGCAAAGCGTTCTACTCCGATCTGTTCTTGATGTTGGCCAATGATACGCGCAGCGGGATCACTGCAACGGAAGTGGCAGAACGTCACGAAGAAAAACTACTCATGCTCGGACCAGTGCTTGAGCGTTTGCATAACGAAATGCTCTCGCCAATGATCGACCTGACATTCACCAATATGGTGACCTCAGGCATCATGCCAACCCCACCGAAAGAGCTTGAAGGCATGGACTTGAAAGTCGAGTTCGTGTCTACCCTAGCCCAAGCGCAACGTGCCGTAGGTCTGGCATCCGTTGATCGCTTACTCATGACAGTTGGCCAACTCGCCCAGGCGAAACAAGACCCAAGTGTATGGGACAAGGTCGACACGGATCAAGTGCTCGATGGCTATGGCGACATGCTAGGCATTGATCCGCAATTCTTAGTAGCCGATGACAAAGTGGCCTTCATCCGTAAGAGCCGCATGGAGCAACAACAAGCACAACAAGCCGCAGCGCAAGCACCTGAAATGGCGAAGACTGCCGCGACATTGTCTGGTATCGACACACAAGGCAACAATGGTCTAGCCGACATCATGCGTCAGTTTTCAGGGTACTCAAGCGGATCACCGGCGTAGCGGTCGGATGCTTTAAAAAATCAAGAGTAGATTGCCAACATGAATGACGCCCAACGCAAACAAGTTAAAGACCAACGCCAAGCGGAGATCGAAGACTTCCAATGGGTAATGTCAGACAGCAGAGGGCGTCGCGTAATGCGCCGAGTATTAGAGCAAGCAGGTATCTACCAGCTCTCTTATGCCGGAGAAAACACCCATTGCACGGCATTTAACGAAGGGCGCCGCAATGTAGGGCTTTTCGTAAACGATGAAATATTAGCGATCTGCCCTGAGAAATGGGTAGAGACAATGAAAGGTAGTAACTAGATGGCTGATCCAGTAGCAACTCCAACACCAGCACCCGCCGCACCAGCGGCAGACCCAGTCGCAGCTCCGGCAGTAGTTGACCCAGTAGCAACACCAGCCGCAGACCCTGCAGCTGACCCAGCACTAGGTACACCAGCTGCCGCAGCAACTGATCCGGCCGCAGACCCAGCCGTTGATCCTGCGGCTGATCCGGCAGCACCAGTAGAGGTGGACTACGACTTTACGATGCCTGAAGGCTTCACCCTAGATGAAGAGCTAGGCGGACAGTTCAAAGAGTTCGCGAAAGCAAAGAATTTAACAAAAGAAGAGGCGCAAGGATTGCTTGACCTCAGTTTAAAAGCACAAGAGAAGCAAGCGGAAGCATACCGTGCTACGCAAGCAGAGTGGGTCAATCAATCTAAAGCCGACAAAGAGTTCGGCGGCGGACAGTTTGATCAAAACTTGGCGGTCGCCAACAAAGCGCTAGACGCTTTCGGTACCCCTGAGTTGAAAACACTTTTGCGCACCACGGGGTTTGGCAACCATCCTGAAGTAATTCGGGCTTTTGTGAATGTAGGCAAAGCAGTAGGGGAAGACAAGCTAGTCATGCGCGGTACTCATACCCCGCAAGCCGTAAACCCCGACCCAATTGCCAAGCGCATGTACCCTAACATGAACCCTTAATGAATTAAAGGAGCCACACCATGGCAGTATTATCAACCGGTCAGCTTACGCTTGCCGACTACTCAAAACGTACTAATCCGGACGGCAAGATTGACCCGATTGCGGAGTTACTTTCACAACAAAATGATGTATTGGAAGACGTGGTATTCCGCGAAGCTAACCAAGCTACATCACACTTGGCGACAATCCGTACCGGCTTACCACCAGTTTACTGGCGTTCATACAACCAAGGCGTGCCAAACAGTAAATCAACCACTGCTCAAATTGTAGAGCCATGCGCGATGATGGAAGCACGTTCACCGATCGATAAGAAGTTGTTAACTTTAGAAGACAACTCAGCTGCATTCCGTTTGAGCGAAGACTCAGCATTCATCGAGGCGATGTCTCAAGAGTTTACGAACAAATTGTTCAACGGTAACGTGGGTATCGACCTGAAAACATTCTCAGGCTTGGCAACTCGCTACAGCTCAACAACCGCAGGTAATGGCGGTAACGTGATCTTAGCTGGCGGCGTAGGCTCAGATAACGCTTCGATTTACTTAGTAGTTTGGGGCGAGCAATCTGTTTTCTGTACGTTCCCTAAAGGCTCACAAGCAGGCTTGCAAGCACGTGACTTAGGCGAGCAAAAAATGTTTGACGCCAACGGCTACGCTTACCAAGCGGAAGAAACTTTATTCCAATGGGATGCGGGCTTAGTAGTTAAAGACTGGCGTTATGTTGTGCGTATTGCCAACATCGACGTTTCTGACTGGGTAGGCGTAACAGGTACACAGGCATCGACTGCAGCTACCAACGTGATCAAGTTAATGATGCGCGCAATTGCTCGTATTCCTAACATGAACATGGGTCGCGCCGGTTTCTATTGCAACCGCTCAATCCAAGAAGGCTTGATGATCCAAGCGCTTGAGAAGTCAAGCAATGCGTTAGGCATCAACCAGGCGTTGTCGCAGTTCGGTCAACAAATCAACCAATTGACTTTCATGGGTATTCCAGTCCGCGGCGTAGACGCGTTGGGTATCGCTGAAACTCTTGTCTCTTAATTAAGGAGTTTTATCGTGATTACAGACGCACTATTACAACTCAGTGCCGCGCAAGCGGTAACTGTTTCCGCAGTATCAACTAACACAATCGACTTGGGTACTAACCGAGACATGGGTGCAGGCAGCGATTTATATGTTGTCTTTACTGTTGATGTTGCAGCAACCGCTGCGGGTGCGGCCACTGTCACTTTTCAAGTGATCAGTTCAGCCGCTGCGGCATTAACATCACCGGCGATTGTTTCTCAAACCGATGCAATCCCTAAAACGGATTTAACCATTGGCCGCAAGCCGATTGTTCTTTGTATCAACTCACAAGTTCTAAATGCCTTGCCTATTGGCCAGCGTTATTTAGGCGCGCAATACACAGTTGGTACAGGCCCATTAACTGCCGGATCATTCTCGGCTTTCATCACTGATTCAGACATTTCGGTAAATAAAAACTACCCAAGTGGCTTCACAGTAGCATAGGAGTAGGCGATGCCTAAATACACAGCAGTACGCGACACTTGGCTTTCTCATGAATGCCGCCTGGTAAAAGCTGGCGAAACATTCGAGACGACCTTCCCTAAAGTTGGCGGCAAAGCAATGGTTTTATCCGACAACTTAATGTTGGCCAAAGTTGAGAAAGAAGTAAAAGGCGCTCCCGCCGATGTAGGTGATCCAGCCGCAGAACCAGGCGGCGGTGACGACTCACTGGTTTAAGGGTTCGCTCTTAATTAAGTAACACTAAAAAGGGCGCTCCGTGCGCCCTTTTTATTAACAAGGAATTTCTATCATGGCAACAACCAACAAAGTAGTAGGCAACCGTTTATACGATGCGATCGGCAACTGGATCGGTATGCTTGGATTAAGCGGGCAAGAGAACACGCTACCAGCAGCATTCAACCAAGCCGCAGCAGCAATCACAGGGGGAACCATCAACGGTACATCTATTGGGGCAACAACTCCCGCCGCAGTCAAGACTAGCAACTTGCAAGCAACTAGCGGGGATATAAGCGGCGTCCCGGGTAATGGCACTGTCTCCGCACCGTCAGGAAGAGCGGCCTTTGCTGCCGCAGGATCAAGCGTTGTAATCACTAATACCTTAGTGACCGCAGCCTCGCGCGTACTCGTTCAACTAGGCGGATCAGATGCGACCTTAACATCTGTTCGGGTAGTGGCGGGGGCCGGCAGCTTTACCGTCACAGGTAATGCGGCCGCAACAGGTATCACTCCGTTTGACTTTTTAGTCGTTAACTAAGGACTTCACATGGCTTCCGAAATCGATATATGCAATCTAGCACTAGGCCATCTCGGCGACGAAGCCAATGTGCAAGCAATCAGTCCGCCCGATGGTACTGCGCAAGCACAACACTGCGCGCGCTTCTATGCTATCTGCCGTGACGCAACCTTAGAAATGCACGCATGGGGTTTTGCCACTAAACGGGCAAGCCTCGCGCAGCTCACGACACCAACGACCACGGCATGGGTGTATCAGTACGCCATACCTGGCGACATGATCAAACCTTTGAGTATCTATCCTGCCGATGCAGACTATCCTGCCGGCACCGGCGACGATGATAATAAGCAGCCATTTCAAAGAGAAGGCGATGTAATTCTTACTAACCTCCCAAATGCGTCGATGCGCTATGTAGCGCGCATCGTCGACCCGACTAGATACACGCCGTTATTCGTGGAGACCTTCGGCTACAAGCTGGCATCAAGACTAGCTGGGCCAATCATCAAAGGTACTACCGGCATGAACGTGGCCAAAGAGATGGAAGCCATGGCAGATAAGCAGCTTGCACATGCAACGGCCAACGATGCCAATGCAGGCAACTACAAACCAGACCACCAGCCGGACTGGATTAGTGCACGCGGGACTAGCATTTCGCAAGCTCAACATAGCACAAGATGGAGACGCTAAATGTCTACTAAAACTCTTGCACGCTCCTTTGCAGGCGGTGAAATATCCCCTGAAATGTTTGGGCGGGTAGACTTAACGCAGTATCAAACAGGCGTAGCGGAAGCAATCAATTTCATGATACTTCCGCACGGCCCAGCACGTGCTCGCAAGGGCACGCAGTTCGTGAACAATGCCAAAATCAACGGTAAGAAGTGCTCACTGGTAGAGTTCAGCTTCAATAACCAGCAAGCCTATGCCTTAGAGTTTGGCGATTTATATGTGCGCTTTCATACTTTGGGCGGTACGCTCTCAGTATTAGGCGTGCCGGTAGAACTGGTAACGCCTTACACTGAAGCCGATGTCGGCGATCTGCACTATGTGCAATCAGCTGACGTGCTGACGATCGTGCACCCTAATTACCCGCCTAAGGAATTAAGACGCACCAGCTCGACCAGTTTTACCCTTACCGACATTAGCTTTGTACCGACAATTGCCGCACCTGTTGGAGTATCGGGAGCTGCAACGGGTTCCGGTACCACTGCATTTTCATACGTGATCACTGCGGTGGCCACTGAGTCCCTTGAAGAGACCGGACAATCTGCGGCGGCCCGTAGCAGTCCGATCACTATCACGGGGATTACTAAAGCAAACCCCGGCGTTATCACTTCGGCCACCCATAACTTAGCCGTGGATGATCAGGTCGATGTGTATGGCGTATCAACTACCATGACGCAATTAGTAGACGGGACTTACTTAGTCAATACTGTTCCTTCAGGTACAACCTTCACACTTAAAACCCTTGCAGGCGTGCCGATTGATACTACAGCTTACGCGACGTATTCAGGGACCAATGGTAAATTCAGCCTGATTGGTATTAAGAACACCTTAACCACAGCAGGGCAATACAATACGCTTGCCTGGACAGCAGTTGCAGGCGCGGTGCGCTACTACGTTTATAAATTGCGCAACGGCCTATTCGGTTTTATTGGTGAAACAGACGGGCTCACGTTCAAGGATGACAACATCACGCCGGACATGACCCGCACGCCACCTCAGACAGTTAACCCTTTTAGTGGCGCAGGCAATTATCCCGGTGCGGTGACTTATTTCGAACAACGTCGTTGTTTTGCTGGTACTAATAATAAGCCCCAGAACTTTTGGACGACTCGCTCCGGCACTGAGTCAAACATGAATTACTCAATACCGACACGGGACGATGATGCGATTATCCTGCGCTTGACCGCTCGCCAGGTAAGTAAGATTGAGCACATGATCCCCTTGTCTGATCTGCTATTGCTCACGACCGATGGCGACTTCCGCATCTATACCCAGAACTCAGATATATTCAGTCCAAATACCGTGTCGGCTCGCGCTCAATCCTACTACGGGGCAAGTAATGTGCAGCCCATCACAACGGGTGAGTCCGCAGTATATGTGCGCAACCAATCAAGCCGCGTGCATGAAGTAGCCTATGACAACGTCGCTTATGCTTTCAGATCAAACGACATCAGTATCATGGCCCCGCACTTGTTTGATACTTACACGATCACTGATATGGCATTGACCCGCACGCCCTTCCCTATCGTCTGGGTAGTGCGCAGCGACGGCGTATTATTGGGCGTCACTTATATGCCTTCGCAAAAGGTATGGGGCTGGCACCAACATACAACGGACGGCTTTATCGAATCAATCTGCGGCATACCTGAAGGCACAAAAGACGTACTCTATCTTTCAGTTAAACGCACAGTCAATGGTGTGACTAAACGCTTCATTGAGCGCTTGGACTTGCAAGAAGAAACCGTTTTGGCTGACGCCTTCCATGTTGATTGCGGGCTAACCTACACGGGCGCGGCAACAACAGCGATCACCGGACTTGGCCACCTTGAAGGCAAGACTGTGAACATTCTAGCCGATGGTGCAGTGCACCCGCCTAAGGTGGTTACAGCGGGTGCAATCACCCTAGACTTCGCCGCGAGCAAAGTGACCGTGGGTTTACCATTAACCGCTTACTTGACGACATTGCCACTCACATTGCAGTCCGAAGCCTTTGCCCAAGGGCAAGTCAAGAACGTGAACCGAGTGTATCTGCGGGTTTATCGTGCAGGAGAAGTCTACGTCGGCCCAACAAAAGAGCGTTTGACCAAGTACCAGGACAGAACAGACAGCGAGTATGGATCATTGCCCGCCTTGCAATCTGCGGAGTTGAATATCGAAGTGCTGCCGAGCTGGGGACCGTATGGCCAACTTACTGTTCGTAACTCAGACCCCACTCCGATGACCGTGTTATCTATGGTGCTTGACGTTGCGCTAGGCGGATAGGTCGGATGCTGGCCTAACCTAGCTTTACACTCGCTGATAAATTCAAGGAGTAAAGATATGACATGGGCCCCGGTAGCAATGGCGGTTATAGGCACGGCAATGAGTGCGTACGGCGCAGTCCAACAAAGCGCGCAAACCAAAGCCGCCTACAACTATCAAGCAGGCGTGGATCGTAACAACGCCATGATTGCCAATTGGAATGCGGAGGATGCTGCACGTCGCGGCGAGAGTGATCTTATCGCCCAACAACGCAAGACCGCGGCGATCATGGGTACGCAGCGAGCGACTTTTGCAGGTCGCGGCATCGACATGTCGGAAGGCTCCGCACTTAATATCCTATCCGATACCGCATACCTAGGCGAGCAAGATGCGCTTACGGTTAAAGACAATACGGCCAAGAACGTATGGTCTGCCAAAGTGCAAGCCAACAACGAGACCGCAAACGCAGGCTTACATCAAATGCAAGCCGACAATCAGAACCCGCTTATGTCAGGGGCATCTAGCTTATTAACCGGTGCCGGCAAAGTTGCCGATAGCTGGTACAAATACAAAGGCAAATAAATATGCCATCCATTCCACAGTATCAACAACAAGTAGAAGCGCAAGCGCTGCCAGGTGTAAGACAGCAAAGTATCGCCTCCCCTAACACCTTTGCCAAACCTGACTATGCAAGCGCGGCCGGGCAAGGCCTCTCTAACCTAGGCGACGTGGTAGGTAAGCACGCTGAAGACTTGCAGATCAAGCAAGACACGGCCACCGGTACGCAAATGGGGGCTTCATTACTTACCCAGATTACCGACTATAAGATCGAGGCGCGTAAACGTCAGGGCGACTTGGCCAAAGGTTTGCCGGAAGAGGCAGACAAGTTCTACAACGATATTGCGCAAAAGGCCATCGACGCCGCACCGAATGATCGGGTTAAGCAATACCTGACAACATTCGCCGCGCAACAACAACCAGGCTTTCACGGCTACATCGGGGCACATGCTGCCGAGCAGTTAGACAAGGCACAGGACGCAGGCTTCGAGGCACATAACGCGGCACTGGTAAACGGCGCCGCCGTTGATCCTGCCACTGCCGATGCCAACCTGAAAGACCTAGCCGCTTCGGTTAAAGCGCAGTTGATCAAGAAAGGCATTACCGACCCCGAACAAATTCAAAATGCGATACTGGCCAAGTCCACAGACCTACATGCAGGCGTGATCAATACTTTGCTAGTGCACAATCCAACTGCCGCGATTGCCTACTTCGGCACGCATAAGGATGGTATGACAGGCGAAATGCAAGCCAAGATCGAAGGCCACTTGAAGGTGACGATTGATGCCAACGAATCAATGGCCGGTGCAGATAAAGTCTGGCAAGAGCTCGGACCTAAAGCAGACGGTCAACCTGCCCAGCTCGATAAGATGGAGCAGAAAGTGCGCGACATGTTCCCTGGCGATGCTGGCAAGATCAAGGACACGATCGCAGAAGTGCGCTCGCGTGTCACCGCATTTAACAGTAGCGAACTAGAGCGCACCGCGACCAACACGAACAAGGTCATGGATGCCTACGCAAAAGGCGCATCACTGGCACAACTTAAAGCCATGCCTGAATATTTCAATCTACCAGGTGACAAGAAGGCAGCGATACAAGATCACGTCGAGGCTAAAATTTGGCAGCAACAATCACACATCGATGCGGTTAATGCGCGTAATGATGCCAAGCAAGCCCGCGCAGAACGTGCCCAAGAGAAGGCAGGCTTCGGGGCTTACCTTGCATATAGCAACCCAGACGTACTGGCCAGACTCACTGAAAATCAAATTCAGGCCATGATCCCTTATATCGGCACGGAGAAAACAGGCAGCCTCATGAATATGAAGCGCGCACTGAATAATCCGCAAAAGATCATTGAAGCCAAAATGGACACTGACGACTTCAACCAGATCGCGAATAACATGGGGCTCAAGCCTTTTGGTACGAAACTAAATGAAGACGAGAAAGCCGCCCTGGGCGGATTGCGCTTCCGCATCGAGCACTTGATACAGACGCAGCAAGACGCAGCCAAACGTCCGCTTACTCGTGCCGAGAAAAACGACATCATGCGCAATGAGACTGCGCGGTCGGCTACGGTGGACGGCGGATGGTTCAGCTCAGATAAACAGATCCCGGTAATTCAAATGAAGCCGGAGCAAGTCGACAAGGTGATCATCCCCGCCGCTGATCGTAAGATCGCTGCGACACGCTTGCAAACCTTGCATGATCGCTTCCCTCAAGACCCGCGCTTTGTGCCTAACGAGCACAACTTGCGCATGATTCACCTTCAATCAATTTCTAACGCGGCGGACTTTATCGATGGCAACTAGCATACCAGGCACTGAGAACGAAGACGATCCACTCGTTGCCAGACTTACAGCACAAACCCAAGCCCGTGAAGCAAAGCTCACGGGCTCATTACATCAAGCGATAGGCACTAACCCAGAACAGTACGCGGGACAAAGAAGAGTTGCCGAGCAACTAGGCTATCCTGACGCAGTGGTTGAGGCTCGCCCAGACTTAGCGCAGCAAGCGCAAGTTCAGCAGATCGCAAATAGTGTGGCCACGTCCCCGGTGTTAAAACAAAAACTGGCAGACGATGCGGCTTTTGCTAAGTTAAGCCATGACGATACTAAAAATTTATCGGCTCTTGAGAAAACTGTTAACTTTGCTAAAGCTATTGGTAACGATGCTGTGGCGGGGCTTTCAGGTTTTAATGAAGGTATTTATGGGGCTGTACAATCCGTTGCGGATATTGGCTCGGCTACAACTGGCGGCATATTACCGATTGATTTATTCGGCGGCCTGTCTGATTTAGTTGGCAAACGTCGTGGGGTTGAGAAAGATATTAAGGGCGCGATCCAGAAAGCTCGTGGCGACATGGGCTCTACTGAGCAAGCCTTTCACAGCGGTATTGAGTCCGCGACTCAAAGCCTATTAACACTTCCGCTTGCGATTATGTCTCGCAACCCTAACGTAATGTCAGGCACTATGGCCGTGCAGACCGGAGGCCAAAGCTACGGCGAAGCAAGAGATCAAGGCAAAACACTAGGACAAGCCCTGCCCTTCGCAGTTTCGCAAGGCACCGTTGAGTATGCGACCGAACAAATACCAGCAATAAAATTACTAGACGGTTTGAAAACCAAGGCGCCGATCCTTCAAGTGGCTAAAGATTTTCTGGCCAAAGAAATACCAGGCGAACAAGTTGCAACGGTATTGCAGGATTTGAACGAGTGGGCAGTATTAAACCCAGATAAACCGTTTTCATCTTATCTTGCAGAAAGACCTGAAGCCGCCTATCAAACCGCCGTGGCCACCTTGGTCGGTGGTAGCGTACAAGTTGGTGCCGCGAAAGCAATCGACAAAGTGGCGAGCCATTTCGCCGGGCAAGATCAAGCGGCGCAAGAGGCTCTTCAACATCGTGACGCCCTCAACCAACTGGATCAGCTATCCAGTGAAAGTTTACTTCGTGCGCGTGATCCTGCTACCTTTCAACAATTCATTGCTAGTGCTGCGCAAGACGGTCCAGTGCAAGACGTTTATATCGATGCGAATGTACTGGCACAAAGCGGAGCCGTTGAGCAACTTGCACAAGTATCGCCTGCCGTGCGCGAGCAGTTTAACGAAGCTATCAGCACCGGCGGCAGTGTTCGCATTCCATTGGACGAATACACTGCCAATATTGCGGGTACTCAACTTAGCCAAGGCTTGGTAGATCATATCAAGTTAGACCCTAACGGCATGACCTTTGCCGAGTCCGAGCACTTTCAGCAAACTTACCAGGAAGAGTTCAACAAGCAAGTTGATCAAACCATCGCGGCCCAAGCAGGCGACGAGAATTTCAAGTCTTCAGCCAATGAAGTAAAAGCCCTGGTGAAAGATCAGTTAAATACTGCGGGACACACAAGCCCATCAGTCAATGATACTTACGCATCGATGGCGTCAGCATACTATGCAGTGCGCGCAGCGCAGCTGGGCGTAAGTCCTAAAACACTGTATGACCAAAACCCGCTTACCATTTCAGGGCAGCGTGTAGCAGGCGATAGCTTAGATCAAGCGAATGCGCAGATCGAGACACCAGAGTTTAAGACATGGTTTGCAGATAGCAAAATAGTGGATAGCGAAGGTAAACCGCAAGTTGTTTACCACGGCACAGATAAAGCCTTCACCAAAGTTAATATGAATAAAGGCGCACAAGGCGTCTTCTGGGTAACATCTAACAAGCAAGCCATTGAAGACGGAGAGATCGGCGCAGCTGGTAACGGTACGATCATGTCGCTTTATGCCAACATTAAGAACCCAGCCGGCTGGAAAGAATACGATCAACTTTCACTAGATGAAATAGAGTCGAGAGGGTTTGACGGGGTAGTGCTGCCAAATAAAGACGGCACTTTTGAAGCGATTATTTTTGATCCGAAGCAAGTTAAATCTGCCACTAAAAACAACGGTAATTTTAACCCAAACGACCCGCACCTACTTCGCCAGCAAGCGACTAACCCAGCCAGTGTGCTATTTGAAGTTGCGCCTGACCCTAACAACTCAGAACTAACAAGCGCATGGGATGCTCTAACAGTCGAACAGAAGTTTGAAGTAAGTCGCAATGTGGCCAAAATTATTGTGCCTGAAGTATTGTCTGACTTGAAAACTTCGGGTACAGTCGTAGAACAGATTGGTGGGTATTTAGACGCCACTAATCCTTCGCTTGCCGTAGGCATAGCTGACGCAAATAAAGTGCTGCAAGCTGCCAAGATTTTAGGCGAAGTGCTTTCTCAAGATTCAATGATCGCGTATTCCGATACGCCTCAAAAGGGCTTGAAGAAAACAGGCGTAATAACCGTTACATTGCCTGAAGGCTTAGATGCCGAAGGCATTCATTCAGTCTACTCTCACTTGAGAGCGATTGAAGTTGATGGCGGAAAACTGATCGGCGGGCATAGTACCGCTAATGGGCAAATGGTACTTTACAATTTCAGTAAAGTTACCGATGAAGAGTTTGAAAATTTAGTAGATCAAAGACTGGCCGAGTATCAAGGGGACGGAGTTTTTGAGACAGGTAGAGATACAACATACCTGGCGTTTCCCCAAAATGGAAAGGATTACAATTATGGCAACAGTGATAAAACGACCACCACGGGACAGCCTGCCGGAGAACCATCCGTTGAAAGCAGCCGGCGTGCTGATCTTAGACTACGTGCATCCGAGCTCATTAGAGACGGAATTGCCAGAGCAACGAGCAATGACACCGGAAGAGGAAGCACTGGAAGAGCTGCAGGGCAAGAAAGCTTTGCGCAATCGCTTCGACCGCTTCAACGCAACCAACCCTTAACCAACTTACCTAGCTCTTCGCTAGGTCCGCTTCAATCCGTCCGTGACTTAGCAGCACAATATGTCACGGAAGCCGGACTCCCGTTCTACCCTCAAACCAACTTTGTAATTGCTGACCCAATTCGCGGCGCCCGTATTGCCGATGCTTTTGAAGCAATGCCCCACAACCCTTCTGATCCAGCAGTGCAAGAAGCCTATGCGGCATTGATCAAAGAAACCCTTGCGCAGTACCAGGCAATTAAAACGCTAGGCCTCAAAATTGAGTTTATCAAGCACGGCGAACCTGATCCATATACTGAGGGACCTAAACAACTTATCGCGGATATTCACGCCGGGCATCTTTGGGTATTCCCAACCACCAGTGGCTTCGGCTCTTCTGAATTGGACGTTGCCGACAACCCATTACTAGCACCTACCGATGAAGTGATCGGCGACCATAAACTTGTGGCCAACGATGTATTCCGTATTGTGCATGATGTTTTTGGCCATGCAAAAGAAGGCGTCGGCTTCGGTGCTACAGGTGAAGAAAACGCATGGCAGGCTCACGTCCGTATGTTCTCCCCACTTGCTGCGCGAGCAATGACGACCGAGACACGTGGCCAGAATAGCTGGGTGAACTTCGGCCCTTATGGTGAACAGAATCGTATTGATCAACAAAATACAACCTACGCCGATCAGAAAGTCGGATTGCTTCCTGAGTGGGTAAGCACTGAAGGTTTAAATGTCGGTAGCTTTAGTCAAGGTGAAGGAGCTAATCGCGGGGCTTATAATCCCGTGCAAAACAACATCACGTTACTCAAGAATGCCGACCTCTCGACTTTCTTGCACGAACTTGGCCATGCCTTCTTATCCATGGACTCACAGCTTGCTGCGCAGGTATTAGAGCGCGGCGCAACGACCGACGGCGAGAAGCAAATACTGACGGATATGAAAACCCTGCTTGATTGGTTCGGCATTGATGGCGAACTACCGGATCAGCTTGCCGCATGGAATGCGATGTCGGTCGAAGAGCAACGTGCAAATCACGAGAAAATGGCAGAAGCTTTCGAGGCCTACTTGTTTGAAGGCAAAGCTCCGAGCCTAGACTTGCAACCAATCTTTCAACGCTTCCGTGCTTGGCTAACTAATGTCTATCGCAACCTATCAAAATACCTAACGGACGCAGGCGAGACACTTACGCCAGAAGTTCGAGCAGTATTTGACGGCATGCTTGCGACCGCTGATCAAATCAAAACTGCGCAGCAAGCCCGTGGGGTTGCTCCGCTATTTCAAAGCGCTGACGAGGCTGGCATGACGCCTGAAGAGTTCGCAAAATATCAGCAGGACAGCGCCACAAGTAGCCAAGATGCAATCTCCGCCCTTGAAGCGCGAAGCCTTAAAGATATGACGTGGACTTCAAAACTAAAAGAACGCACCGTTGCGCGTTTGAATAAGGAAGCACTGGCCATTCGCAAAGAGGTACGCAAGCAAGTCGAGGCTGAGATCGATCAAGAGCCGGTATATTCTGCGATGCGCTTCTTAAAACGCGGAGAAACAACTGGACCTAACGGGGAGCAGATCAAAGCCGAAGCTGGCCATCGTCTATCAATCCCAGGGCTTGAAGAGCTATACCCAGCCGGAGAACTTAGCAACCACCCAGACTGGAAGCGTTTAGGGTACGGCGGCTTTGGCATGTTATCAGCTGACGGCTTGCATCCTGATCTAGTCGCGCAAATGTTTGGCTTTGCTTCAGGCGATGACCTTGTGCGCACCATCCTAGATGCGCAGCCGCGTAACATGGTAGTCGATGCAGTAACAGATCAACGCATGCTAGAGCAACACGGCGAAATGTCTAGCCCTGACGCAATCAGCAAGGCCGCGGATGAAGTGATTCATAACGATGTACGCACTCGCGTGATTGCGACCGAGCTGGCAGGATTGCAAAAAGTGCTAGGCTCCGCCCTCGCCCTCTCACGCATGGCCAAAGATTATGCGCGCCAGGTAGTGGGCAAAACAAAAGTCAAAGACTTGCGCCCTAACAAGTTCGCCTCGGACGCAGCGAAAGCCGGTAAGTTAGCCGATGCCGCGATGCGCAAAGGCAAACGTGAAGAGGCCGTGGTACAAAAGCGCAATCAGCTGGTGAACCATACCACGACCAAAGCAGCGTATGAAGCCGCCGCTGAAGTGAAGAATATTGTTGCGCAATTCCGTAAGATTGCCACGGCTAAAACCGACACTCTTAAAACTAATTACAACCTAGACTTGGTCAATGCCGCACGTGCTGTACTGGCTGAGTATGGTGTGGGGCCACGTGCACAGAATGCACGTGAATATATCGACTTAGTCAAAGCCTACGATCCTGAATTGTATGCAGCGCTTGAGCCTGACATTATGATGGCCCAGCAGAATGCAAAAGAGATCAAGGAGCTGACGATCGATGAATTGCGCGCACTACGCGATCAAGTTGAAAGCCTATGGTACTTAGCCCGCCGTGAAAAGCAAATCGAGATCGACGGCAAAATGATGGATCGTGAGGAAGTCGTTCGTCAATTAAGCGAAAAACTCGACACGCTCGGCATGCCATTGACTGTGCCGGGTGAAGGTAAAGCAGTCACAGAAGCCGACAAACGAAAACGCTCCCTTCAAGGCTTACGCGCTTCCCTTCGTCGAGTCGAGGCTTGGGTAGGTCGCATGGACAGTGGCAATCGACGCGGTGCCTTCCGCAATTTTATTTTCACGCCTATATCTGAAGCTGCCGACAGTTATCGCACCGATGCCACTAAGCACATTGCCGAGTTCCGTGACCTACTGAAAAGCATTGAGTCATCTTTGCGCCCTGGGCGAATTGCAGCTCCTGAATTGAAATATACCTTTGGCCACTCTAAAGGTGACGCGGGCATGTCTGAATTATTGCATGCCATATTGCACACAGGTAACGAAAGCAATAAACGTAAATTGCTACTTGGCCGAGGCTGGGCAACCGAGCTGGAAGACAAGAGCCTTGATACATCGAAATGGGATAGCTTCGTTAAGCGCATGATTGATGAAGGTCGCTTGAATAAATCGCACTTTGATTTTGCCCAGGGTATTTGGGATTTACTGGAAGAGACCAAACCGCTTGCACAGAAAACGCACCGCGAAGTATTTGGCCGTTACTTTGCCGAAGTAACAGCGGACAGCTTCACCAATCAATTCGGCACTTATCGTGGCGGGTATGTACCGGCTATCACCGATACGTTTGAAGTGCAAGATGCAGCAATCAACGCGGCCATGGAAGAAGCCAACGCAGGTAACGCATATATGTTCCCGGCTACCAGTCGCGGCTTCACGAAGTCACGGGTCGAGTACAACCGGCCATTGGCTCTTGATCTGCGCTTGCTACCTGCTCACTTGGACAAGGTACTATTATTCGCACACATGGAACGTCACGTGCGCGATGTGCAACGGGTTCTTAGAAAGATGCAAGGTAAACTCAATCGCTATGATCCGGTTGCTTATACTGATTTACTTCTGCCCTGGTTAAATCGGGCGGCCAAGCAAATCGTTATGACACCGAGCGCGGGAACGGCAGGCCGTGCAATGGATAAGTTCTTGTCGACCATGCGCTCACGTGCTGGTATGGCAACCATGTTTGCTAACTTGACCAATGCTTTGCAGCAGATCACCGGCTTCAGTATCACTTTGTTAAAAGTTCAGCCTACGCACTTACGCCAGGCAATGGTAACTTATATCAAATCGCCGGGCGATATGGCCAAGGCTGCCGCGGCTTTGTCCCCTTTCATGTCAGAACGCTTGGACGGGCAAACATTCCACCTCAAGGGCGAGATCGAAGACATGTTACTTAACCCTGATAAGTTCGATCAGGTTAAGAACTGGACACAGAAGCACGCCTATATTCTGCAATCCATGTTTCAAAACGTAGTCGATACTGTGTCTTGGTCGGCAGCTTATAACCAATCTCTTGCGAGCGGTGCAAGTGAGACCGAGGCAATACGAGATGCCAATGCCGTAGTGCGCGAAACTCAAGGCTCATTGCAACCGGAAGACATATCGGCGTTTGAAGCCGGTAGCGCATGGAAGCGTGCCTTTACTCAGTTTGCCAGTTATTTCAACATGCAGGCTAACGTCATGGGCAGTGAGTTCGCCACTATCTCGCAAGACTTAGGATTTAGAAAAGGAGCTGGTAAAGCGCTCTACGTTTTCTTATTTGGCTTCTTGATTCCGTGCTGGGTATCGGAGGCCATTGTCCGTGGTATGAAAGGCGGCGGAGGTGACGGTGATGACGAGTACCTAGACGAATGGCTTTCATTCATATTCGGGGCACCATTACGCAATGCAACTGCGATGATCCCAATCGCTGGCCCGATTGCAAATCGTGCCGCAGCTGGCTTCACTCCGCAACAATACGATGATCGTATGGCAACAGCTCCGGCAATCAGTGCACTAGAGTCGGCAGCCAATGCGCCTGCCAGTGTGTACAAGGCAATGTTTGAAGACGGGCGCATCAAGCCCGCCATTAAAGACACTCTCACGTTGGTATCGATGCTGACAGGCGTACCAGTCAGCGTGCTCGGTAAACCTTTAGGTTATATGGCGGACATAGAACAAGGCAAAGTAACGCCTACCGGGCCAATAGATGCAGCGCGCGGATTAGTTTCAGGGGTAGCAAGTACAGACAGCAAGCGGTAACGGTCGGATGCTGCGCATCTTTTAAGCGAGAATTAGCCAACTTAAAAGGAGCGCAGCATGTCTGTATCCAACACCACTAGCAAAGCCGGACCATATAGCGCAAATGGCGCACAAACTGTATTCCCTTTCGCCTTCAAAGCATTCAGCAAAAACGATCTACGGGTAGTATTAACCAATTTAGTAGCCGTTGAAAGCGACTTGACCGTTGACTCTGATTTTACCGTTACTCTAAATCCTGATCAAAACGCTTCACCTGGGGGGAGTATCACCACGTCAGCGACGTACGTGGTGGGCAATCTGATAACAATTGTCATCAATTTGTCCCCTACACAATTAGTAAGCTTAACTAACTTTCGCCCGGACGTGGTGGAGAAGGCTTTTGATAAGCTTACGCTATTAGTGCAACAACTATTTGAGCAAACATCGCGCTCAGTTAAAACTGCAGTGTCATCCACGACCACCGCAGACAGCTTACTTACTTCAATTGCAGCAAGTGTCACTGCTGCGTCTAACAGTGCAACAGCAGCTTCAGGGTTTGCTACATCCGCTTCAGGGTTTGCTACGTCAGCTTCCGGTTTTGCTACGCTTGCTTCGGGATATGCAACCGCAGCAAGTAACAGTGCGGATGCCGCAGCTAACACTCCGGTTGCCGTTCCCACTCATGCCGCAGCAAGTAAAGCCGTGCCCGTGGATGCGGACGAACTTCCGCTAGTAGATAGCGCCGCGGCCTTTGTACTTAAAAAAACAACATGGTTGAATATAAAAGCAGTTTTAAAAACGTACTTTGATTCTTTGTATGTGTCACTTAGCGGTGCCCAAACCATCGGAGGTGTTAAAACCTTTAGTTCTCAACCTATAGTTCCGACACAGTCCATGGTTAGGGTGAACACCGCTAATGGATATGGTAGTACAAATACTAAAATTAGACGGTTTACCAATGTGGTAACTAATCAGGGCAGTGATATTACCTATGCAGACTCAGCAACATTAGGCGCATCTTTCACAATCAATACTAACGGGGTTTATGCTATTAGCTTTTCTGAGCAGGGTGCTGCGGCAACCACTGTAGCTGTTACATTAAATACTACTCAGCCGACAGTTGACCCCACCGCGCTAACTAATGCCTCTGAAGTATTGGCAATAGGAACAACTCCTCAAGCAAATTACGCAACTTGTGCAAGTGGCGTCTTTTATTTACCCGCGGGAAGTGTAGTACGCGCGCATACAGGAGGAATTGCTGCGGGCTCAACAGCAAATGAAAATCTATTCTCTATTACGAGGGTCTCTTAATGTTTTATTTTAAAGATAGAAACGACGGGTTTTATGTTGTTGAAAACCTAGATATTGCAGTTCCTGAAGGAAGTGTTCAGATTTCTAAGGAAGAATATCTAGCGGCCAATCCCGAACAACAATCAACCGTGGAATTTCCTTCACTATGAAATACGCTATCTGGGCAATTCTATGGCCCCTACTTTTTTTAATTGGGCTAGCGTTTCGCATCTTATCGCCTTTAGCCGTGTGCTTCGTGACACGTGCACCTTATCTCACTACCGTAAAACGCTTGGATAGCAAGCTGACTTTATTAAATCGCGATCGCCTGGTGTGGTGGTTAACTTGGTTTGATACCGATGACAATGCGACGGACGAATACTGGTACGGAGTGTATGACGCCACTAGTACGTGGACGCAAGCCGACTACGACAATTCAAAATTTATTCGCTGGTATTGCCGCATGATGTGGCTGCAACGCAATAGCGCCTACACCTTCAATCGTAAATTCTTCGGCATCGCTAAAAATAGCTGGTTACGTTGGCAATATAAAACTATCAAACCCTTCTTATTCGGCAAAGTAAACGACATCAACATCGGATGGAAAGAGCACTCTGGTCAAAATAAATTACTTTATGCAGGTCGTATTTTAGGTTTAAGAACACCGAAAGTGGAAGGTTAGCCGTGGTTATCTTTGATGATGAATGGGACGGCGTAGAGCGCCGTAAAGAAATGCGACACATTGCCGAAATGATCGGGGATATTAAAACGTCAATTGAAGAAATCAATAAGGCATTCCCCGACGGCACCATAGAACACCGCAAGGCACATGAAGCAATGATCAACGCGGCGAAAGCCCAGCAAGCTTTTTGGGACGATCTAAAACTTGATATTGCTAAGAAAGGCGTTTGGGGATTGTTGATAATTATTATAGGTCTGGTATTGGTGGGTTTATCTACCAAGCTCGGCCTAGGTTCTGTTAAGTAAGGAGTATCGAAATGTTTAGCGCGCTATTTTCTTTTTTAGGCGGCTCTGTCTTCCGAGCCATTTGGGGAGAGGCATCTAGTTGGATCACCAATTCCCAAGACCATAAGCATGAGATCGAGGCAATGCGTTTGCAAGCTGAGATTGATGACAAGACGCATGCACGCGAAATGGATCGCTTGAAAGTATCTGCCGAACTGAACATTCAGCAAATCGAAGTTCAGTCTGAAGGTGATCTGGCCATCAAAGACGCAGACGCTTTCGTTGCAGCAATGGCCACCATCAACGCAAAAACAGGTATTCAATGGGTTGATGCCTGGAATGGGTGCATACGCCCCGCAGCCGCTACCATTGCATTAATACTTTGGGTAAGCTGGTTGTGGACTAGTGGCTTTAAACCAACCGAGTGGGATAAAGAGCTAGTCGGAGTTATCCTTGGCTTCTACTTTGCGCACCGTGTGTTTGTTTCTAAAGGCAAGTAATGCAATTCGAGCGCAACCTGCACCTTGATACTTTCGAAGCGCTCTATGTATTGATCCGTCGCTTTGAAGGTCTTAGGCGTAAAGCCTACTACTGCCCCGCTGGTGTTTTAACCTGCGGGTACGGTTCTACTGGTGCCGACATAAAGCCGGGTACCGTATGGACTAAAGAATATGCCGAAGCACGTATGCGCGCCGACGCTAGGAAGTTTGCCCAGGGCTCTTTCAAACTTTGCCCTAGCGCTAACCCTATTCAACTTTGCAGCTTGTCTGACTTCAGTTACAACTTAGGATTAGGCCGCTTAAAAAATAGCACTCTTCGCCGCAAGTTTAACCGCGGAGATATTGAAGGCGCAAAGCGTGAGATTTTGAAATGGAATAAAGGCGGCGGTAAGGTTCTATCTGGTCTTACAATTCGACGCCAGGCAGAAGCTAATCTGCTCTAAATTGTGGGGCATAGCCTCTTTGTACTACTAGCAAAAACAACCACTTACAAATTTGTACAAAAATATTTATGCCCCAATTCACAACGTGCAAGCGTTTGATTTAGTTTAGAAATATTGCTTCGCGGGTACACGTCTACGAACCAAGGGGTCAGGAGTTCGAATCTCTTCGGGCGCACCAAATAGCAAGGCTCACAGCGATGTGAGCCTTTTCTTTTGGGTCATAGTTATTGCTTTGGGTCATAGAATTTCGTAAAAGGGATGTGTTCTACCTTCCCTTCAGTGGTAGGTGTTGCCTTCTGTTGTTTCAATAGTTGCCAAAACTCGGCAGGCAAGCCGGTCCTCTCAAAGGTTCCATCAGTGTTTTGTTTAATCATTTCATTGGCCTCACGACTACCGCCTTGCGACGGTAGACTCTCTCAGTTGTTCTGGAATCTGCATGTGCTAACAGCTCGGTAGCATGCTGCAAACTCTCTGCGTCACTGGCCACTTTAGCACGCAGATCGTGCTCGGTAAAATGCTCGGTCACTTTAGTTTCAGCAATTACTCTGGCAAAGAATCGTTGCCACATGCTCTTCCATCCGGGAGGGCTGCCTGTATCTTCATTGATGTACCCTTCACCTTTGCGTGTGCAAAATAAGAAAGGCGATATATGTACAGGCCTTGCAGCAAGTGCCTGGTCTTTTGCTGCGATCAATGCAGGCGTCCACTGGTAGATCGTACGCTTGCCAGAACTGTTCGCCGTCTTATGGCGGGTGACGTGAATGCCGTCTTCTTTGAAATGGCGAGCTGGCTCTAGGCGTAGCAAGTCGCCACGTGCCATGCCAGTGAGCAACTTCAATTTGATATAGGCTTGAATTACTGCGACGCCGCCCTTAGGTTGCTTGGCCGGTAGTGCCAGGCATTCGATTATCTCCCAGTCTTCGATATATCGATCGCGGGGCTTCTCGCCTTCAAGGCGCACTTCGCCTTTGAATGGGTGCTTGTCGATAATGCCCCACTCAACGGCCTTGGTGTAGGCGTGCGATAGCACTTCGATCTCTCGATGCGCAGCGATCTTAAACTCGCGCTTGTCTACATATTTATAAACTAGCTGCGGGGCGAATGGTAACAAGGGCATGTCGCCGAACACTGAGCGCAGTGTTTTGATTTGAATGATATTGCCTTGCCGCGTAGCGGGCGCCTTCTCAGGCACCACTTCAATTGAGTAGCGATCGAGCAAGTCGCCGATCGTCTTGGTTTTATCTTTCACTTCGATACGCGCAGCGTACGCTTTGAATGCTTCGGGCAGCGAGTGGCCAAGCAAGAATTTCTTCTTGCCTTCCCATAGATGTTCAAGGCCGACGGGTACGCGGAAGTAGTAAGCGCCATGGTGTAAGACCCAGCGCTCCGGTAGACCTTTGTTTTCTTTAAGTCTAGCTTTGGGCACTTAATGCTCCCCAGTTCGGTTCAATGGTCTTGGCTTTCTTTTTGAAAACCTCGCCGCCTAGCACCCGCTCGACGTGTGCTTCGCTCACTGCTACTGATCCATCAGGGCGGACGCGGTGCTCAATACCCATGGCAGAAAGCACCGCAGCTTGCGCACTGCTACGCTTCTTTTTAGTCAGTTCAAATAACTGAGTGTCGTCAAGTATCATGGTAATTTATACCTATCACGGCATCGAGCGCAAGCCCCTAGCACTAAACGTGGCGAATCCTCTCCGCATTTTATGCACTCGCCTGGCTCCCCTTTAGCAAGGGGCTTAGAGTTATTGCGGATCGCGGCTTGCCTTGCCATCTCTTCCTGGTGTTCTGCTCTTTCTGCATCATCCATTTGAGGCCTCCTTTGTTTTACCTAACGCTTCATCAATCGTTGTGCGCAACGTCTCTCTTACGTTTTCTTTTTCGCCGCTTTCTAAATCACACAGCTTTTGAAGGTCATCTAGCAACTTGGTATCGGCGGCTTGTATCTCCGCTAGTAATTGGTTACCTGACGCTGTATAAAGCTTAGTTTTATCTGGTAAATCTACAAATAAATTAGTGTAGGTATTGTACCCACCTGTATCGGTATTAAATTCCAAGTAAACCTCACCTACCGGCTCTTGCTGTACCGCCTGTACCACGAGATTGACTGAGTTAGCTGACGCATTTCGCATTGTGTCTTGTTCAGCTTGAGTTAAATGGTATTGCTGCGTTGATACCCCTATCGCGGGTAGTTGTCTAACTAATGCGCGTATTTGAATAGGGTCTACGATTTCACCATTCCATAGTTTAATAAAATCATCGATGGCTTTATAAATATCCCCTCTTCGAATAAGGCTATCATCCCCGTGCCTAAGTGAATATGTTTCCTTTTCATTGGGTCTAGGGATAGAGCCAGGGTCGAAATTTAGATTTTCTATGCGTCCGATTTTCATTTTTGTTTCCTTTTCATTGCGTCTAATAAGAGTTGTTGTACGGTGCCCTTGCCTTCAAGCCGATCTTTGATCTGCTCGTCGACCGTATCTCGGGCCAAGATAAAATAAACAAATACCGGTCTGTCATACCCAGATTGCAGCTGGCGCGTTGGCCCGATACGTTCAAGTATTTGTAAGTGGTTTTCCATATTCCAATCAATGGAGAAGTAGGCCACGATGTTGCCGCCATCCTGCAAGTTGAGACCATGGCCAGCACTTGCCGGGTGGGCGAATAGGACTGGCACCTTGCCTGCATTCCAATCTCTGATTGTCTGCGGGTTGTCATCGAGCACGCGACCTTTAGGGAAGGCTTTAAGCAAGCGAGCAAGATCACTTTTAAAGTGATACGCGACAAGTACCGGCATGCCGCCTGACTCTTCGATGATGGACTCTAAGGCGAGTATCTTTTCATCGTGCACTTCACGCCATTGCTTCGCGCGCGGGTGCTCGTCACTGTCTGCTACTGGGTCAATATACGCAGCGCCATTAGCGATCTGGTGACACTTAGCGGACTTCGCTCCGGCATTGAACGCTTCCACGTCATGACCAGATATATTGGCGAACATCTCGCGCTCCATGCCTCGATAAATCTCGCGGGCCCTTGCTGGTAGATCGACTAATATCGTGCTGACAATCGGCTCTTTAATATCGAAGTAGTCTTTCGCTTCCAGCGTCATGCAAATATCTTTGAGTCGTTCTTGAATTTGCACCTGCGCGAACGGCTGCGGCACCATCGTGGTATGCGTCTCGCCGCGCATGGTGATAAACCAGCGTTGCTGAAAAGCAGCGAACGAACGGCCAAGGCGAATGCCCTGATCTAAGAACCAAGCTTGACCCCATAGATCAACCAAGCCATTCGGGCTGGGCGTACCGGTCAATTCAATGAAGCGCTTGATCTTGGTATGGGCAACTGCGCCCAGGGCTTTTGCGCGAAGGCTACCTTGCCGGCTGCGATAGCCTTTGAGCTTTGTGCTTTCGTCTGATACCACTGGCCCGAATGGCCATGCGCCGTCTAAAGTTTCCATTAGCCAGGGCAAGTTCTCATAATTGATCGTGAACACTGACGCATTCTTATTGCGCAGTGCGAGCTTGCGCTCCGCCTCGGTGCCAATGATCGGGGCTATTTCAATGTTGCGAAGGTGATCCCACTTCTTGGCTTCGTCTGGCCATGTGCTTTGAGCAACGCGCTTCGGGGCAAGTACCAGGGCGGGCTTCGATTCATGGCCACACATATACATCAGCTCAAGCGATGACAGCGTGGCTGACGTTTTGCCCATGCCCATACCAGCCCAAGTCGCACAACGTGGCACGTCTAAGTGCTGGTCAATGATCAGCTTTTGATACTCACGCGGAATGAAAGGGGAGCTCATTATTTCAACTTGTGCGTAGTGACATGGCCTTGCACTGTCACATGGCCGTTCTTAGTTGCGAAGTGTTCGAGCGGGTGCTCTTTGCCGTCAGCGTCATCAAACCCGTCATCTAAGCGTTTGCCTAGTGCTGGTACCGTGGATGGCTTATGAAAGAACTGTGTATCGACGCTACCATTTACCCTGGCAAAATCGATCTCAGCTTTAGCACTGCTAATAATCACATCGCCCACTTGGCATACGGCCTTTGCGCGCTCGATGTCCATCGGGTTTTCTTTATCTTGCAGCGCGGTCAGGGTGTTAAATAGGTGGCTTCTTAATGCTGCAATATCATTCATGGCTTGCTCTCTTCCGTTTATTAATTTGTCTAGTGATCTGGGATTTCAGAATATAAAGCTGCGCAATATCTTTGCCGTAGCTGTGAATGCCGTTACGGAGCACATTCTCTTTTTTAGTTATCAGCATTAAATTAGTTATTTTCCAATTCAATTTATTGCCATCTATAAACGAAACGAGAAGGCCTTTAGGGATAGGACCGTTCATGCGCTCCCAAACTACCCGGTGCAAATGCTTCCACTGAAACAAGCCTTCGGCCATTTTGATCAGCACATATCCATCCTTAGAACAAATGCGCGTACTGCCCACGGGTTTATAATTCGCTGATCTTTGACCGGGCTTAAATTGAGTAGCAACGCAGCCTTGATACACAACACCCATAATGCCTTTGTTCGGTGGTACTTGGCCTTTCTGAAAACGAAATGCTTAGTACCACCGAAC